>Ga0116231_10014484_pt1 | contig 10578 bp, 3 predicted proteins | sample S1TSphgellanicum_2_FD_89695 | JGI IMG/M metagenome (GOLD analysis project Ga0116231, IMG submission 89695) | Host-associated microbial communities from peat moss isolated from Minnesota, USA - S1T2_Fd - Sphagnum magellanicum MG | ecosystem: Host-associated > Plants > Peat moss > Unclassified... | reverse complement strand
TTTAATAATTTTTTTAAAATAAATTTTATTTAAAAAAAAAAAAAAAAACAGTATTGTGTTTTTTTATGGATAAAATGGTGGGGGTCCCCCCCCCCCCCCCCCCCCCCCCCCCTTAGTCAACAATATATATTTTTTAATCTCTGGTGGCAAATTTTCACAAGTTGGTGGTTTTTGTTTTGGGAAAAAATAGAATATAATGAAATTTCAAGGAAAATTTTCAAAGGGGTCATTATTTTCTTTAATTTAAAATATGTGAGTAAAAGTATAAGGTGTTATATATTAGTTATTGGGTAAAAGGTACTAGATTTACTCAAAATACATATTTATAATTAATATAAATTATGTAATGATTAATAATTAAAACGTATAATTAATATATGTTGGTTTCAATATGTGTATATTTAGAAAATTAAGTAATAATAAGGTGAGAAACAATAGGTTAAAAAATCATATAATAGATTCCAAAAAGTGTTTTGTTTAATGCACATGGTTTAGAACCCCAACACTTAATGACCCCCTATAGGAATAATGCAAGTTCAATGAATTTTTGTTAAAACTTTGAAATTACAAATTTGAATGAACAAAAAGATTATTCATAATGAATATTGATTAATACTTTCAATGTTAAAACCATAAATTATTCCAACATCAAACTTACTTTAAACTTACATCAACATATATATATATGTTAAATTTTTATACTAGGTTCTAGGACTTGTAGCAAAAATATAGAAGGATTTTAACAAATTAATATCTCCATATATTGTTTATAGCCAAAACATAATTATATAATTTTATCAATGATCATCATTTGAACAACACCAAAAATCTAAAATAATAATAATAATTCATTGATGTCATTATTATGAAATCACCATTTTTAATGTTTTAATTTTTTTAAATAACTAAAAAAAATCATTTCTAAATATTTAGACATAAACTTGTAACAAATCAAGCTTTAAAAAAATGCTAAATCATAAAAATAAAATAATACCCAAATAATTTTTTAAAATATATATATAACTAAAATTTACATTTATAATACATCAAGAAATAAAATGGAAAAATAATTTAAGGATTGTTTTATGAAGTTTTGTTATTGTGGCATCATGAACATTTGTAATAAAAAACTTGTCCAATGACAAACAAACTAGGGAAAAAATATAATTTTAAATTTATGTAAATGTACAAGTTTGAACATTAAAAAATTTAAATATAAAGGTCTACATGGACCCTAGAGTTTTATATATGAACATTTTGACTTAATTTTTAATTAAAATATTAATGTGAAAAAATATATATACATCCATTTTAAATAATTATGGTGAGTGCAAAATGTAATTAGATAGTAAGAGATTTAACACATTCAAAACAAATTATTCAACTCATGTGCAAATGTTGATAGTTTAAAAGATGTGAGGTCTTTAAAAATTATTGCATATGCTTTATTAAATTATGATAAGTGTAAAATGCAACCCATGAACAAGGGTTTCAACATGATACAAATGCACAATTCAACTCATGTACCATGTTGATAGTTGAAGAGATGTCAAAAAAATCACTCACCATTATAATGCAATGTATAAATTAAATTAAATGCTATTAAATTCCGCATCAACAATTTGAATTTTATTTTTATTTTTTAAATATGAATTCTTGTGTATTGCAAGGTGTAACTTATGAATAACATTTTCCACTTATTATCAAACCTTGATTCAACTTATGCTAAATGTTAATAGTTGAAAAGTTGTTAAAAGGATGACTAAAAAATATTACCACTCTTACAAGGAGTCTAAGGTTGAGATATTTTCCATGTCAAAAAAATTTCCATCATCAGAAAATTCAACATGGAAGGAAAAATCTAATGCTACTAAACAAAGCAATCATTGTTTTCATTATGGAAATTATGCACAAATAACTAGTAAACAATTTCACTTGCTATTTTTGCACAATGATAATAAGTCAAATAGTGGTCAAATTGGACAAGTAGTTGCAATGGGTGGTAGTGGAAAAACCAAAGATTTCTTCTTGTGTTTTGACCCTGCAAGTCTTCCTATTGTTGAATTGATTTTATGTCATGAAAGACACCACCAACTTTGAAGTTGATTGGTGTGTACATTAGTAGGTACTGACATCTCTTGTTGTGTTTGTTCATCTTGGAGAAAATTTGGTCTAGTGCCACTAAGACTTGCTTGAAAGTAAGGACTACCTAGTGGTGACTATAAATTCAATGTTGGTGGCATGTATAGTTAGGAAATGTATTATTCTAGGCCTACAACTAATGTTGATAAAACTATTCATTAGCTTGTACCTATCATACAACACCTAGTGCAAATCCTCCTTAAACATATCATGCACTTCATCCCACCATTTTGCCAACTTTCATGCTTGAGTCCTTAATGTTTAATGGCGTAGGTCAAACAAGATATTTTCTACCTTCAAATCTTCATATTTTCACAACCTATAATATGCAAAATATGGTTCTTGACTCTTCAACTTGGCGACAATACTTGTCAACCTAGTGACCTCCATTTGCAGCTCCTATACCTTGTATTGGGATTCAAATTCATATCACTCTTCGGTAAACTTAAAAGTCACACACCTACTAATTGCTTTGGTTTTTGTGGTGTTGAGGTCTTTTACTTGTGCCTACACGTTACATAAGTTTGAGTTCGCAACCTTGCTACTCCATTCCCAAACCTCCTATTGAACAACCGAATCATCCTTTTGTTGTTTCACCTTCCTATTTTCATAATCTTGTTGGAAATTAAGTTTTTCATGTTTGACACGTTCAAATTCTCGCATGTGTTCATCACTATTTGACTACCTTTGTTTAAGTAATAACAAGTCCTAATTCATAGTAACAACTGGTTAATCCTTTTCCTTTACCTTTTGCTACAATTTCTGGATTTCTACTTTCACACATTCCAAAAAAATTTGAACTTGTTGCATTTCTTTTTACCACCTATTGGTTAACCAATTAAAACCCTGACATCTTTAAAAACACAATAAACATGTGTTGAATATACTCAGCCACCTGTTGGAACATGCATGTCATTGTTTATGTGGATCAACACTTCTTCTCATTAGTACACCACTTGGTGTATAAAAACTAAGTGTAACATCCTATGAACTAATGTTCGAAGATGTACTAACCCATAAGTGAGATCAGACCTTGATTTCATTGTTGTGTGTCTCTATAATCAAATGTTATTCATGGCTTGTGTTGTCTTCGCATCCTTTTTCACTTCTAAAAAGGGGTACCTTCGTTTTCCTTTTCATCTGACTACATAATAGATTGGGTTTCAGTACATGAGGATGAAAGCATGATAAAATATACACAAAAAAGAGTGTAAGCAACAAAATATTGGGGTCTTTAAATAAAAGGATGAACAAGTAGATGATTTTATGGGCATAATATTTTTTTTGGGTACATTATTTTTAAAACTCTTATTTGCATGGACTTCAAAAGTTAAGTTGTAATAATCATGTTTTTAAAAACTACTTGCAAGTCCTTGAATTCGACCTAAATTTGTGACAATTTGAAAAATAAAGTTCAAATACTTGAAAGTAATTGAAATATTTTTGCAAGTATTTGGTTTTTTTTCCAAGCACCTTAATATTGATGTGGTGAACATTTTAATATAATCATTTTAGTTAATGGATTTTGTTTTCATAACTAAAATCATCCCCAACCCCTAAACATGATGTAATTATTGGGGATACTTAATTTTGGGGTACTTTTTCAAGTCCAAATGATATGACACAAATTTCTTTGAAAAACTAGAAGGATGTTAGAAATGCCCATGAAAAAACTATAAATTTTGTTTGTTTTGAAATGCTAGAGGAAGTTTAAAAGTTTGAAAGATTGTTATTTCATGTTTTGAAGTAAAAAACAAAGTAACAAGTATGTACAAAATATCTTGCTTGCACCCATGATAATTTCAAGATTAAAGACAAAAAAACCATTCCAATGTTGTCCCCCATCAATGTCTAGAGTATAATATAGGGATGAGGATGGTGGCATCCCCCCAATTTGGGCCATCTAAATGTAGTGAGTTCAAGGCGAATCCATCACCCAAAGTTGGTTTAATTTCCACTAACCATTTGCATTTCCCCAAGCTTCCTTGTTATACTTTATCATTTTTAAAAACCTAGTTAGATATTATCTATATATTGCTTTCTATGCAAGTGACCATAAGTAATGGTGAGAAAATTTATTGACCTTCATCACATTTAATGCATGAAAATCATGGTTATAGGTGGGCCATGTTCAATTGCTCTACTTTTGAATTTTTTAAGCATGGACTAATTTCTTGGTTTTAAGTTTTAGGTCTATTTTTAAAAATTTTAAGTCTAACTTTTCAAGTTTTTTTTCAAGTTTCAAGTCTAAATTTTTTCTTATGTCTATTTTTTCAGGTCTAATTTTTCAAGTTGCAAGTTTTTTATACAAAATTTAGGTCTATTTTTCAAGTTTTAGGTTTGATTTTTCAAATTGTATATATATATTCCAAGTTTTAGGGTGCATGTGGGGATAAGACTAGCAAACCAATGAAAGCAACTCTTTGTATATTGTAGTCAAGTTGAAAGACTCGATCCACAAAGGTAACAAGGCCCAAAGAAGTTTGATGATATTTTTCAACCATCAACTTATGAAAATGTATGTATTGTGGTTATTGGTGTTTTATTTTGTGATTAGCAATTTAGTAAGTTGAAGGTCCATTTTGTAATTCCCAATGTTCATTAGATATGTGCATTGGAATTTGGTGAAATTTAGTTTGGTGGAGGTGATGAAGTGGTGTTGTTGGATCTTAATGACAATACACAAATGGTGGCAATAGGGACAATTTGTGAGCTTTCAAATGTTGATATCTTTTGTGGTGCTCTAATTGATGAGTACTATTATTTTATAGTTATTAAAGAGGTCGTAGATGGGAATGTATGTTTGTTTGTTGAAAATAAGATAAATGATTTGGTTGAAGAACACATTTCGGATGTACTAAGCACCACCACACATTGAGGGACCATGAGGACATTACTATTATGCATGGTGCTAATGATCTAGTAGTAGTGGTAGATGTGTTTGATGAGCTTTGAGTAACAATAAAATTAACTAATGTGTGCCCTATAACTTTTCTTTATTTTTTTGTTGATTTTGATTGAGCATCCATCAATTCAATTGTACTTCGTAATGCATCACCCAATTTTGCAATCAAATTTTGTTTGTTTTCAACTTTTGTAATTGGTTTACCTTAAATTTATTTAATCACAATTACATCTTCATATGGTTACACATGATTACAATATCTACACTTGTATAATTTGATGTTTAATTTTGGAAATGAAAAATTACAATATTTAAACTTTAGTTCAACTATAAATCTATTTTATTTCAACTCATGTTAACCACATTTATATTTACCCTTCAACTTTAGTGGTAAACATGTAGACATTTGCAACATGTGCATGCATACATCATGATCACATATTGTCATCCAATTTGATAAATTTAAAAAAAATTTGAATAAAAAATCATTTCATTTTTCCATCATTTGATGATGTGGCAAGTTGTGGCCCATTGGACCATCTTAATTTGGATGATTTCATGTCACAAGGGGTTGGATGATATGACACCTAAGTAGATGAAATTCATCCACCCATTCCACATTGGTTGATTGTACTTGATAACATGTTCAGTTCTAATGGTAGGTTCGGTCCAAACCTATTATCACATGGATGTCATTTGCAATAGGGTGTCACTTGCAACTTGTTTTAAATTGTTTTGGTGGATAGTTGTGAAAAATGAATTTTGGTTGTAATTTAACTACATATGATGTTTGCAACTAGAAAACCCCATTGAAAATGAAGTTGACAAAAATACCTTTCCCTTCTTGTGACTTCCCCTCAATTTGTTTTACACATATAAAAGGTAGTAAAACATTATTTGCAAAAAACATGTTTAATTATTTTAGTTTTGGTATTTGGAAGCTATTGAAATTACATTGTGTAGGTAATGGTGTAATTTAGTTATAAATGAAATATTTTCATAAAATTTCCATTATTAAAATTTTAATTAATTTTTTCATCAATAAAATTATTGTTATAATCACCCTGCCTTGGCCCAATTTTCACCCCCAACCCTTTTTGGAACCCCACATTTTCCTATTCACAAAAGGAAATTTTTAAAATAAAAATTGGGTGTAAAATTCTAACTATTTTCATTTATTGCCATGACATTTAATTATAGCAACAACGGTGAAACACTAAAAGAAATCTTGTCAAATATATATATTCATCATTTTGTAACTGGATGCAACCAATTGTCATTTGCAATTAAATTCGTCGTGCTTGCAACTATATATTATTTGGCCTATATGGTTTTGTGTGTAACTAACAAGCAACTACTAGTGTACAAAATGAACAATGTTACAAAGAGAATGACCTAAATTAATACATACTTAAATTAGTATACTTAATATAATATATTATCCATGATACCCAAACCTACACTAATATGCCTTATAATTTAGGCAAATATCAATAAAAAAATAGGTATATGTATAATTAGTGTTACCATAGCCCAAGCTAATAGGTAATTAATATAGGTAGTATAATTAAATTAGTATATTTATATGTTTTTTTAGCCTATCTTACTATACCTCATATAGCCTTGTGAAACATAACTATGTACAAAATATAAATTAGCTTAGCCTAGGTCACATAATTAAATAGCATAAATTAGTACTATACTTAAACTACTTTATTTAAATTAGCTATGCTAGTCTATGTAGGCCTACACTTGAATATGCCTAGTTTAAAGGTAGCCTAAACTAGTATATACCTAAAATATCTAAATTAATATACCTATAGCTAGTAGGCTACACGAGCTTGAACATAACCTACCTTACCTACACTAACTAACTTAACTTACCTTAAGATATCTAGCTAGGTAATTACTTAATTAGTTAGCCACTAACCTAAGCTATGTAATTAAATGTATTAATAATATAATATCATAATCTTAATAAAATTGACTAATAATTTTTTTTTCTAAATTATAATAAATTATTTTGTAAAATATGGTAATATATAACATATATTATATTATATTATATTATTCTAATACATAGTAATCATATAACCATCATTTATTTTAACATTTTAATCATATTATTAGTAATATATAAGAATTATAGTAATATCATTATATTAGTATTATTACTTCTAATAGTTTATATAACTTGTAGGTAAACTAAATTAGTATATCATAGATATTAGGTAGTAGTTGTTATGCTTGCAACTAAAATGTTTATCCCATGTCCTTTGCCATACTTTTCACTTTTGTAAACTATATAAATGCACTAGAAATAGTCCAATAATAAGAGCCATTTGGGATCAACCAATAAAAGAAGTTCAACTTTAGAAACTATTTAACGCAAAATAAAATAAGATTATCCTAAACTTACCTACCTAGCCTAGGCCTATTTACCTACCTACTTAGGCCTACTTATCTACCAACCAATCTACCTTGTTTAAGTGAATCAACCTACCTAGGTGCCGCGTGTCACCATTTTTATGAACCCTAAATTCGATTATTTAAATTCAGTTAAAATTGGAAAATACCTATATGTGTTTTAATGCCACGTGTCATCACATAATTGGCATTCAAAAATGGGCATGCTTCATAGAATTATCCATGTTTACCTACCTACCTACTTAAATGCTATGTGTCAACATTCTAAATATATATAAATCAGATTATCCAAATTTAAATATGACATGTGTCACCAAATAATTGACATTCAAATTTGACATATGTCATAAAATTAAACATTGCCATTTAGTTGCACTTGTAGTTGCTTATGCAATTTGTTGTAGGAATACATATGGATGAAAATGTAATACATACCATATATATATATATATATATATATATATATATATAATGTATGGTATGTCGCATGGAACTACATGTTGGTTGCAACTTGTCTTACATAATTATGCAAAATGAAGATTTTATTTTAGTGAGATCGAACAAACTCAAAGTGAAACAATTTTATCACTAATAGTGGGGTAAAAGTAGTTTCACACATAGTTCAAGTCAATGTACTTTGGTAATAATATTTTTCATTTTGTCTTGTATTCTACCCAAATATCTTGTGTCATTTTGTGTTTTCCTTCTATATAAAAACTTTGATGTCCTTAATTGTTTGGTATTTTTTATTATAATTTACATACATAATGAAAATTAACATGAACATATATATTAACTCAAAATAGGGTAATGTTACTTTGACCTATGGTAGTATAAAGTAAAATGTGGTGAGAATAAGAATCGACACATTGGTTTAATAACTTTGCCCTTTATACAAAGTTATTTTATTGGATCTAAAACTTTTCATTTAGATGCACGCACTTTTATGGAAAATGGTCATTCATCATATGCACATATAGTATTTGAATGAGATGTCATTTCAGATGTCATTCACACATTACATCATAAACTTCATGGGTCACAATTTGGCAATAATAGTTGTGCAAAACCTGATTGTCATAGGTTCATATAGAATAGACACGGATGACATATGATTCATCTATTTATATTGTTTGAACATTGATGGCATGCGTATTGTTTAACACAAATGACATATTATGCCTATTCATATTGTTTAAACATAGATGTTGTATGTCTATTTGTGATGTTTACACAGGAAAGTCGAGCACATGACTTCTATGTTTAAATAATGTATGACATTCATGTTTAAACAATATGAACCTATAATACAATATATTTTGCATGGGTTTGGAACAAACCCATGAAACTTATAAATTTGTGATATGGGTCAAGTTTGATCCACTATTGTATCCCCAAATCGTACACCAATGTATAATATCTTCCCTATGGATAAGGATAATAAAGTGAAAATGATTAGTGGATTAAAAATCAACAGATGGATCTTGAATTTTGAATACACCTTCCATAATTAGACTTGTAGAATAATATGCAACATGGGAAACATTCCATAAAACATGCATTTACAAATGCCTAGATGCACAAACATTGTGCTCCCACAAATTGATACTAGGAAAACATTGCCCAATATTATTACAAAATATATTTTTTTCGATGAAAATGTTTTAACCTACAATGAGCAAAATGATGGTAAGCTCCCAATTTCTATGTAGAAAAGGTTCAATTGTTCTCAATTGGAAATTTTCAATAATTTAAAAATAATAATAATTCAATCTTATGCAATCAATACATTATTAGCAAATGGACTCACACAATATGGAATTCATATCAGATTGGGTGCTTGCCATCAAATACCCATTTAAAAAAGAAATCCTACTATACCCATATTGTAGGACACTTCATATTTTTCTTGTAGCTTTTCAATTCCCCTTTGGTTACCTTTTATTTACAATTTCCTTTTATGCTCTGACCATCATTAAAAATGTGATCCAAATTTGAACACTCCCAAAATTTGTGAATGTTAATATAGCCCTTTGTTGGCTGAGTTATATAAGTTACTAGAATAACATCTTGGGCAAAGGATATGGAATAAAAGTGTGCTACTACTTGGAACAAAAATATTTTCATGGTAACTTTTTGACTAATATGGGGTATATTTATTTGTCAAAATTTGAACCCTAATGTTTGTCCATTAGATGATATATTCATAACTATTGGATTAGATTGTATCAAATTTAATTAAAGAATAGTTTACTTGTGTTAAAATGAAATAGAGATGTTGAAATAAAGATCTTGTCATATCATTTCATAATGAAAAAATTGAATAATCTAACAATTGAAACATGAGTAAAACATTTTTTCTTCTTAATGGTATTAAAAGGTTCGCTTTGCAATGTATGAACATGGGGTCCACACCATTTGTGGTCTAAAATATAACATGTGGAATGTGATATTTTATGATAAAAATTGTGGATTAAAATATAAAAATTGTGGTAATGTTTATATTAATAGTTTCTTGTCAACCAATCGTGCATTAAGCTAATACCTAATGTTGGGTATGCATTATTTGGACATCTTACCCATTATCAAGATTCAATTCCCATTACCCAAATTTATATTGGTTGTAAATGTGCACAAATTGATTAATGAAATCTTACTAAAATTATAAATATAAACTTGATTAAATTATTACACAATTTAGAAAAATAATATCATACAAGCTACCTATTTATAATATACCTACACAACAATAAAGACAATGTACTCAGGATGGTGACATGTGTTGTCTTATGTGTAATTGATTCAAAATGTGACATGTTGTACTTCAAATGTTCAAAATATTTGGAACACATGAAATCATTTTGAAACTTTACTTTTACAATTTACACATTAAAAATTTAGCTTTTATTAATTACTTTATACCTTTTATATGACACCCATTACCCAATACTTGGTACCAATCACTAATTAACAATACACAAAATTTGATACCCTTCCCATAGAATCTCAAGTCATATCAAATAAAAATAAGAAATTAAAGGAATATTTTATAACTATTAAAATACACTATTATGGTTTTTTTTTTTTTTTTTCTATTGATGTGA
>Ga0116231_10014483_pt1 | contig 10579 bp, 8 predicted proteins | sample S1TSphgellanicum_2_FD_89695 | JGI IMG/M metagenome (GOLD analysis project Ga0116231, IMG submission 89695) | Host-associated microbial communities from peat moss isolated from Minnesota, USA - S1T2_Fd - Sphagnum magellanicum MG | ecosystem: Host-associated > Plants > Peat moss > Unclassified... | reverse complement strand
GCGAAAGTCTCGTATTATTCGTGCGCAGCCGGCACTCCGCGGGTTCCCATGATTGCAAGTTGCGGCCGTGTACGCAGGTACAAACTCATGAACATCCTCCAAATCGCGGCGCACTGGAATCCACGTGGAGCCTTCGCTTTCGAGCGGAGTACTTGGATGCATGCACTGTGTTATCGGTCAAACCCGCGGGCGCGTTATTTTAGAGCCGTGCATCCGCCGTAAGGAATACATACCGTTACGGCGTAAATGATACAGAGCCATGAAAGGTGTGGGAAGCCGTAGATTGCTTGTTGCAAACCAGCTCACGATAAGTGCAGGAATATGTTCGCGGCCGGCGTCTGCGCGCGCGCTTGCGCGCCGTGTGCCCGCGCGATCTTTCAACGCGATGTTTCCATGGGATTTGCGGCTCGATTCGCGGCGCGTTTTTAGCGCTGAAAGTGTTGCCCGGCAAAGACCGCGACGGCGACATTATGTTATGTCGCGTCTTCAGCTCCAGGCGCGCCGTGCCCTGCCGAGCGGCCGCGAAATCCAGCCGGGCAGGAATTTGCCGGAGCTTGCGATTCGGTAGCAGGAGTACGCGATGCGCGACGACAACCGCCTGCGCTGTTCCATCGCACCGGCGAACGCGACGACGCGCGGACCCCAGCGTGTCTTCGAGGGGTCGGTGCCGCGCGACAGATTGGCCGCCTTCAGACCATGATAGATGGCATATTTCAGTGCCTCCGCCACGGTCGTCGTCATGACGCCGTACTTGGCCCACGTCGGATCGAAGCCCGAATAATAAAAGTACAAGGTGTCGCCGATCACGAATCCGATGCGCGAGGCAACGATGTCGTCGGCGATGCGAAGTTGAAACACCCGTACCGAGCCACGCACGGCGAGTTCCTGGCAGACCGCATACAAGAACCGCCGCGACACCTGACTCACGAAATGATCCGCGTGCTCGATGGTACCGGACATGGCGGCCCGCCGCCGGTGAAGTTCGAGAAAACGGTCGACGGCGCGGCGCACATCGCCCGGCTCCCGCGCAACCTCGAACTCGAAACGATGCCCGTCCCGCTCCAGCGAGTTGTAGCAATGGCGCAAGGATTCACGGATGTTGCGCTTCAAGCCGCGGCGAAAATCAGCCCAGGTCGATGGCAGATCGATGACATATCCGGGAGCCTCCGGCTGCATCTCGAGGTCGCCATCCACCGTCAGAGCATCGGACAGAGTGCCGCTCACGCCGGCCCAATGAATCCAGGCCCAATCGCGCTCCTGATAAAGTCGCCGCCGTACCGCGCGCACCACCGGGATCTCGTAGCCCGGCTCCACCAGCGGCCCGCGCGATTCGGTGGTCGAAGGATCCGCGCCGAGTAATTCCCCCGATACGACCGTGAACGGCCCAAAGTTGCGGCGGCTGAACACGAAGGGCACCACCGCCACGCACGCACCTTCGGCATTGCGCACCACCAGCACGGTGAGCCGATCCTCGATGTGCGGATCGAGGTTCATGAAGTGCGAAGACCAGGCGATGTGCCATTCGAGCAATGCGAACGGCGAAGTATTGTCGACGGCCTCGTGCAATCGCCGGTAGTCCGGCGCGAGTTTGCGCAGTTCAGCGACGCTATTGACCACTTGTACAGTGAGCGCCGTGCCGCCGTACGCCTGCTTTAAGTTCAATGGAGCAATCCTGGGCCGCTCGGAGCGATACATCAGCAGTCGGCTTAAGGCGCGCACACCATACGCCGCGAGTCTATCCGATACCGCGAATCCAGCAAGCTTACCCCTTGAAAGCCTGCCGCGATTGAACTAATGCCACGCTTTGGGATCGAACCTAGGATCGCACGCGGTGTGAAGACGGCCATTTCGCAAAACGGCGCACAATGGGGTCATTAACATGCATCGCAAAGTACCACTGATCATCGAGGATGAGGCGACCGAGCGCCTCTTGGCGCGCGTCGTGCGGCAAACCCGCAATGCGGTCGTGATAACAAATGCCGATGGCGACATCGTCTGGGTGAACGCAGGCTTCACCCGCACGAGCGGCTACACCTTGGAGGAGGTGATCGGGCGAACGCCCGGTCAAGTGCTGCAGGGACCGGATACCAATCGCGCAGACATCGCCCGCATCCGCAACGCGATGGAAGCGCGCCAGGCCGTCAACTTCGAGCTGGTCAACTACCATAAGGACGGCACGCCGTATTGGATCGGCATGAAAATCGAGCCGATGATCGGCGAATTTGGCCGTGCCGAAGGTTTCATGGCAATTCAAGACGACATCACCGATCAGCGTCTGCGGCGCGACCAGATCGAGACGCTCAACAAGCGCTTTGCCAAGGCAACACGCAGCGCCCACCTTGGCGTGTTCGAGCGCAGTGCCGGCAATGGAAAGATCTGGTGGAACGACGTGATGTACGAAATGGTCGGCCAAGATCCCGAAAAATTTGAACCGACGATCGACAGCATCCAGTGCCTCATCCACGCGGACGACCGCAGTCAAATCTTCGGTCAAGCAGCCGATCTCGACTCGACGAGGGGAAGATTCCGGATCCTCCGTCCTGATGGCTCGATGCGCCACCTGGAGCGCATCACAGGGTCGCGCCAAAGCGCGGATGAGAATCTCTTCGGTATCGCATTCGACGTGACCGATCGCGTGCAGGCCGAGGAGCGCGAACGGCTGCTGCGGGAGCAGCTACGGAGCGCTCTGCAGCGGGCCGCCGTGGCCGAAGCAGCGAACGGTACAGCAGCCCTCGCCGACACTTGAGCCGCTGCTGACCCTGGTCAGCTCATCGAAGTCCGCGGGCATCCCGGACGTGCCCATCCACAGTTCCTCCACAATCATGGAGCAAGGTGGTATCCGTTCGACACATCATTGTTGAGGCGGTTTCGACCCGGCGGGCGGTGTGGAGCCGCTGGGCGGATTGCCGGGCGGATTGCCGGCCGGCTTGCACGCCAAGGGCTTACCCTCCGGCGCCCAGCAGGTGCCCGTCATGGAGCCTCGGTCGGTGGTAAAACTGCATTGCACACCGCTGCTCGAGCCTGCGCAGGCTTGAATTGCTTCCGGGGGTGGGCCGCGGTGTTGCTGCGGCTCACCCGGCGACTGCGGCATCGCCGGGCGCAAACCTGCGACGCACAAGAGTGTTGTTAGAATCACGGTTCTGGTCGATCGCATCGTGTGTCTCCTGTTAGTTGTTTCGATCGGCTTTTCGCCGAGGGCCGGAGGAAGTGTGCGCCATCAATATGGAGGCAATGTGGGCGAATCTCCTTGCTGTCTCCACGTTTGCCGCGGGCCTTGAGCCGCGCATGCGTTTACGGCTGGTCCACACGCTTTCCCTGTTGCTGCTCGGCGTCATTTTGGCGGCAGTGCTGGCGTTCGGCGGCATGCTCGCATGGAACCTTCGTAGCGGATTCAACGATTACATGGCGGCTCGCGACAGCGAGCGCCTGGAGGAATTTGCGAATCTCCTTGCCGAGCACCTGAAACGATCGGGCAATGCAGAAGGGCTGAAGGATGGCGGCATCGAACTCCGCGAAGTTCTCGATGACTTCGCGCAACGCCAGGGATTGCCGGCCCACGCGCCCATGCCCGGCTTCCCGGTCTCTTCACAGGGTCGTCCGATGTTCCCACCGGGTCCCCCGGCCGACTTTGATGGGCCGCCGCCCGCGCCGCCGGCGCCGCCGGCGCCCGAAGGTTTCGCGTCCCGGCTCAGTATTTACACGTCGGATGGCCGACTCTTGTGGGGCGTGCCGCAGGGCGCGAACTTAGCCGCAGCCCTCGAGCGCCCCGTCATGATCGAGGGCAAGGTGGCGGCTTGGGTTCGAATGCGCCCCGGGGCGCTGGTTCCAGACGCGGTCGAGGCTGCCTTCCTGCGTCGCCAGTATCTCGGCATCGCCGTGCTTGCCGGTGCGCTCTTGGCGCTGGGCGTGTTGGGCGCCCGCTGGATGGCGGGTCGCTGGGTACGCCCTCTGCTCGGCATCCAGGACGCAACCGCGCGCATCGCACGCGGCGAACTCTCGATTCGATTGCCCACGACACGTACCGATGAGATCGGCGACTTGATCGGCAACATCAATTCCATGGCCGAAGGTTTGCAACGTCTCGAGAGTGCGCGACGCCGCTGGATCGCGGAGATCTCGCATGAACTGCGCACGCCACTGACCGTGCTGCGGGGCGAAATCGACGCGCTCGCGGACGGCGTACGGCCTCTCCGCCACGAGGCAGTGGTATCGCTGCGCGAGGAAGCCTTGCGGCTGGGCGCCATGGTCGATGACCTGCACCTGCTCGCGATGGCGGACCTCAATGCGCTGCCGTGCTTCTTTGCGGAGTGTGATGCCGTGCAGCTCATGCAGCGGGTGCACCAACGGTTCGAACGACGTGCGAGCGCGCTCGGAATCTGCCTCGAGATCGCCACGCCCGCGGAAGGGCCGCTGCCGGTGACTTGGGATTCGCAGCGCATGGAGCAAGTCTTGAGCAACTTGCTCGACAACAGCCTTTGCTATACCGATGCCCCGGGTCGCATCCGCTTGACCGTACAGCGACGACAGGAGCGGGTCTGGTTGCGCGTCGATGACAGTAAACCGGGCGTACCCGCGGCCGATCTTGGGCGCGTGTTCGAGCCGCTCTATCGTTCCGATGCGGCGCGGGGCCGCCAGCGGGGCGGTAGTGGCCTCGGCCTTGCGATCTGCGCCGCGATCGTGCGTGCGCACGTCGGTCGGATCACGGCCGCCGCCTCGCAACTCGGTGGCTTATCGATTCTCGTCGACATGCCGGCCTCGGCGGAGTCGCCGCGATGACTGCGGCAAACCCGCGGCGCATACTCATCGTCGAAGACGATCCGAAGATCGCGCAGCTGTTGGCGGACTACATCGGTCGCGACGGGTTTGACACGCTCATCTTAGGCGACGGCCAAGCGGCATTGAGCCAGATCGAGCAATCGGTTCCTGACCTCATCGTGCTGGATCTCATGTTGCCGAGCCTCGACGGCGTGGCCGTGTGCCGCGCGGTGCGACGCTTCAGCGATGTACCGATCATCATGGTGACCGCCCGTGTGGACGAAGTCGATCGCCTGCTCGGTCTCGATATCGGCGCGGACGATTACGTCTGCAAGCCTTTCAGTCCGCGCGAGGTGGCCGCCCGTGTGCGCGCGCTGCTACGACGCACCGACTCCCTCAAGTCGACGCGACCGGACTGGCACGTCGACGAAGTTGGACTGCGTATCAGCTGGCAAGGCCAATGGCTGCCGTTGACGCAGCTGGAATTCCGCATGCTGCGCTTGCTGCTGACGCGTCCAGGGCGCACCTTCTCGCGAGCGCAACTCCTCGACAGCGTCCATCAGGACATGCGCGACGTCAGCGATCGCGCCATCGATAGTCATATCAAGAACCTGCGCCGCAAGATTCAAGCCGTGGAACCCGCTTTCGAGAGTATCGTGTCGGTCTATGGAGTCGGATACCGTTTCGACGCGCCGCTTCGGGGTTGAACCCGCCGCTCGCGAGGAGGCCGCGGCAAAGCCTGAGCGCTGCGCCGGCCGGCGCGCATCTCGGTTCGCGGCGTGCTGCCTGATCGGCTTAGGGCTGTTGGGCGGGGCAATGCCGCCCTGCGCGCAGGCGTGGAGCTTCCGCGGCGGCCGTGACTCGCTGGCATCGCATCACGGACAATACGTGCTCAATCGCGCCTTCGGCGACTTATACGATTCGGCCTTCGTTCTGACGCAACCGGACGCCGCCGCGCCGCGCGCCGTGAACGTCGCGGAACTCGCGGATGCATTGCTGCGCTACGACGTCGTGTTCTTCGGAGAATTCCACGGCCATCCGGCGGTGCACCTGCAGCAGATGAAGCTGTTGCGCGCCTTGTACGAACGCGATCCGAAGCTGGTGTTATCCCTCGAGCAGTTCGAGCGCGACACTCAGCCAGTCCTCGACGATTACCTGGCCGGGCGCATCGGCGAGCGCACCCTGATCGACAAAGGTCGCGCTTGGGACAATTACCCGACGTCGTATCGGCCGCTGCTCACCTTTGCACGCCAGCACGATCTTCCCGTCATTGCGGCGGAAGCTCCGACGTGGACCATCGTCTGCATCGGCCAGCAGGGGGCGGCGGTTCTCGATCAATTTACGCCCGAGGAGCGCGGCTGGGTGGCAAAGGATCTGCACCTGGACAACGGCAAATACCGGGAAAAGTTTCAGCAGTTCGAGTCCGGCAGCGCGACGCACGGCGGCGGCGGCTCGAACTCTCCCGAAGCTCATGCCAAGTCCGAGCGCAGTTTCACCGCGCAGGTCGCCCGCGACGATACGATGGCGGAATCGATCTTCCTGGCACATCAGAAATATCCGGGAAGGCGAATATTGCACTTGAACGGCAATTTTCACTCCGCGGCATTTTTAGGGGTGGTCGAGCGCTTGCGCCTGCGCGATCCTAAGCTGAAGATAGCCGTGATCGACCCCGTAGAGGTCGAAGACCCCAAGGCACCTGCATTCGACGAGCAGCAACGCCGCGACGGCACCGCGCTGCTGCTCGTGTATCCGAGTCCGCCTGAGTTTGCCGAGGGCGAGGATCCGGGCGACTTCATCCGCAGCATCATGGCCAAGCGCAAGGCGAATCCCTGCAAGTACGAACCCCCGAGCGCCGGGTCGGGAGATAACGCGCTCGTCGTACATCATGACCTCACCGCGCACCTCGATCCGGTCACTCCTGTACCTACGCGCAAGGCGCTCATCGATTCGCTCGACTGACGGTGCGTTGCGTCACTCGCGGTCGCTCTTTCGCGACATTACGCGCCTGCGGCGACGTCACGTAGTCTAGCGCCACTCCTTTAAATTTCCTCGGAGCGTGACGACACATGAGGCGGCATGCACGCTAAGCACAATCTTTCCGGTCCGTTTGCGCCGGCGCTGCTCGCTGCGCTGCTCTCATCGCCGGCAAGCGCGACGGTCTTCACGGTCGGCGCTGACAAGACCTTCGCCACACCGGAGCAGATCGACTGGCGCGAGGTGCATCCGGGCGATACCGTGGTGATCTTCCCGGGTACTTATCCGTCGCGGCTCGGCACCGGGAACTCCATGGTGGTGAACGGCGTCATCGGCACCGCCGCCAAGCCGATCACGGTCGAAGCGTCGAGCCCCACCAATATGCCGAAGCTCAACGCGGGCATCGAGATCACCGGCGGGTCGCAGTACGTGACGATCAAGAATCTGAACGTGTCGCGGCCCGTCACGCAGCAGTACGCGGCGGTCGTGGTACAGGGCAAGGCCGCGCACATCGTATTGTCGGGTCTCGAGGTCCATAATTCGTACGTCGGCGTGCAATTCACGGAGACCGGTCTGCAAAATGTGCTGCAGGAGTCGCAGATTTACGACAACGTGCAGCATGGCGTCACGGCGGCACCGCCCAACACGGCGTTCGTTCCGAACGCCGCGCATAGTTCGCTGATGACGGGAAACACCATCCACGACAACGGCGCGCACGGCATCGAGATCACGGGCCCGTATTGGAACGTCGAACACAATCATTTGACCCACAACGGCGGCGCCGTTCACGGCACCTCCGGGATCCACGTGTACAGCACCACGGATGTCGCGGGTACGTACGGCTGCAATCACAACACCATCTCCTACAACTACGTCACCAGCCAGCAGGATCTCGATGGCACGGACGGCAACGGCATACAAATCGACGATTTCTGCGATGACAACAGCATCGCGTTCAACGTGGTCTGGGCGAATGCCGGTGCCGGCATCAGCATTCTCGACGCCATGGGCAACACGGTGTTCGCGAACACCAGTTATAAGAACGCCACCGACACGGGCCGTGTGCACAAGTATCCCGGCGTGTTTCGCGGCGAAATCATCTTGGGCGCCATGGACGATCTTTGTTCGAATCCGGACGTGCTGCCGGCTCACTGCGAGGTTCCCGCGGGCCGCTCCAGCGACAACCTGGTGGAAAACAATTTGGTGGTGAGCGGGCAGAGCGACGTGCCGGGCGTGTTCGTATCGTCCGATGCCGTCAAGCGGAACACTAATTACATTTACGAGAACATGTACCACAACCTAGGCTCGAGCACGACCGGCATCGAGTTGCTCTGGGACTACGTGCCCCACTACTCGGCGGCCACGATCGATGAGGCAACCGGACAGTCGCGCCGCACCGGCCACAGCTTGGTCGAGACTCCCGACTTCATTGCAGCAGCGACACCCGGGACCGATGGCCTCGCGTTGTCGAGGAAGCCCTCCCTCGACGGCGCCATCGTCACGCCCGCCGCACACGACATTCGCGGCGTGCTGCCCGAAGCCGGCGACTCGCGCTTCGGAGCCTACTACAAGACTCCTTGAGAGAGCACGTAGGATTCGATCTTCAGTGCCACTTGCGCTCATAGAGACGGACATGCGCCCAGTGCATCAAGGCGATCGCCATCGTGAGCCAGTCCATCATTGCGCCGCTTGCGCAACGCTCGGCGCGGCGCTGTGCTCGAGCCAACCACCGCCGAGCGCCTGATACAAGGAAACCAGATTCGACATCCGGGACAGCTCGACCCCGATGAGATCTTGCTGCGCAGCGTACAGCGAACGCTGCGCATCGAGCGCGTTTAGATAGCTGTCCACGCCACGCCGGAAGCGCGCATCCGAGAGACGGTAGGCGTCGCTCGACGCCGCGACCAGAGCCCGCTGCGCAGTGAGCTGCTGCTCCAGCGACACACGCAGCGCGAGTGCATCGGCCACTTCGCGGAAGGCAGTCTGTATGGTGCTTTCGTACTTCGCCACGTCGATGTCGCGCGCCACCCGGGCGCTCGTGAGACTTGCCCAATTGCGCCCGCCGGTGAAGATCGGCAGCGTCACCTGCGGAGCGAAGGTCCAGGCACCCGAGCCGGCCGCGAACAGGCCGGACAGCGCGTTACTCGCCGTCCCATCGGACGCGGTGAGGGTGATGCTCGGGAAAAACGCGGCGCGCGCCGCACCGATATTGGCATTGGCCGCCCGCAGCGTGCGCTCAGCTTCGAGAACGTCCGGACGGCGTTCGAGCAGATCCGCGGGTAGACCCGCTGGCAGTTCGCTGCTCTCGAGCGCGTGCTGTTCATGGTCGAGCGCGACGGGCTGCAGCTCACGGGGGACCGGGGTGCCGACGACGAGATCCAGTGCGTCCACGTCCGCGGCGATCTGGCCGGAATATCGCGCCACGTCGGCCCGTGCACTCTCCACGGTAGTCTCGGCCTCACGCAGCGATAGATCCGATGCAAAACCGATTTCAGCTTCGCGCCGCGTGAGTTCGAGCGACTCGCTCTGGCTGCGCAGGGTCTGCTCGGCAAGGTCGAGCCGCTGCCGATCGGTGGCCAGCGTCAGATAGTCGTTGGCCACTTCCGCGACCAGACTGATCTGCACGTTGCGACGCGCCTCCTCGGTTGCCAGCAAGGTCTCCCGAGCCTGCTGGTTAAGGCTGCGCAGGCGGCCAAACAGGTCGAGCTCGTAGGCGGAGACGCCGATGCCGACGCTGTAATCACGAGTCACCGCCGGCGAACCGGGCGAGGCGACAGACTGCGGCGTGCGCGCGCTATCTGCGCTGGCGGTCGCATCGATACGCGGAAACAGTGCCCCGCGTTGGATCAGCCATTGTGCACGAGACTGCTCGATATCGAGTACGGCGACACGCAGATCACGATTGTGATCGAGTGCAAGCGCAATTACCGCACGCAGCTTGTCGTCGGTAAAGAACTCGCGCCAACCCACGTCCGCGGCGGCCATTGCGACGGCCGCGGCAGTTGCGCCAGCGTCGGCCGTTGCGCCAGCGTCGGCCGTTGCGCCGGGAGCGACTCTCGCGGGATCGGTCGGCGGCGCCGCGCTCGGAGTCGGATACGCCTCCGGCACCGGCAGCGCTGGCCGCTGGTAGTTCGGCATCAGGGTACACGCAGCCAGCATGCCGACGACCGCGGCAGCGACCATCACACGCAACGACGCAGCGCGGCGCCCGGACGCGGCGCGGCAGCCGGACGAGACGCGACAGCGGGACGAAGCGAACAACTTGTATACCCTGTACATCTCAATTCCCCCGGGCAGGTGATGATGGCGTAACGAGCAACTCGCTCGCCGCGACCGCCGATGACTCGTTTCCGATTCGAAACAGTTGCATGACCACGACGAAAAAGAGCGGCACGAACAGAACGGCGAGCACGGTGGCCGAGGCCATTCCGCCAAACACGGCTTGCCCAAGCGCGTTCTCGGCGCCGGAGCCTGCACCGTCCGCCAGCACCAGCGGCAGCACGCCGAGCATGAAGGCGAGCGAGGTCATGAGGATGGGCCGCAGCCGCAAATGCACCGCCTCGAGCGTCGCCTCGATCAGCCCCTTGCCGGCCGCTTGCAGATCGCGTGCGAACTCGACGATCAGAATCGCGTTCTTGGCGGACAATCCGATGGTCGTGAGCAGTCCCACCTGAAAATACACGTCGTTCATTTTCCAGGTGAGCATCGCTGCGATGAGCGTGCCGAGCACGCCGAGCGGCACCACCAAGATCACGGCCAGAGGGATCGCCCAGCTCTCGTACAACGCCGCAAGGCTCAAGAACACGACGAGGATCGAGACCGCATATAAAACCGTCGTTTGGCTGCCGGC
>Ga0116231_10014481_pt1 | contig 10580 bp, 4 predicted proteins | sample S1TSphgellanicum_2_FD_89695 | JGI IMG/M metagenome (GOLD analysis project Ga0116231, IMG submission 89695) | Host-associated microbial communities from peat moss isolated from Minnesota, USA - S1T2_Fd - Sphagnum magellanicum MG | ecosystem: Host-associated > Plants > Peat moss > Unclassified... | reverse complement strand
CGTCGCAGTTGAATCTGGATATCGTTCCGTTCGTTTTGCAGTGCCGCAGTCTGCGAGGTGATCACTTGCAGATACGTATCCACTCCTCCCTGGTAGCGGGTTTGAAATAAGTCAAGCGTTTGCTCAGCGGAGTGCGTCGCGGCATGTTGCTGATCGGCTTCTGCCTGCAGCACGCGCAGCGCGGCGAGGTTATCCTCAACCTGGCCGAAGCCGGTGAGCACAGTCTGGCGATAGTTGGCGACTGTCGCATCGTAACCGGCTTGCGCAATCGCCACGCCAGCTTTGCGTCGTCCCGCGTCGAAGAGGGTCTGCGATAGCTGCGGCCCCACCGCCCAGAAGCGGCTGGGCCAGGTAAGCCAGTTGACCGCGGAAGTACCCTGCATGCCGGCCATGGCCGAGAGGCTCAGCGTGGGATAGTACGCAGCCTTGGCAATGCCGATCTGTTCATTGGCCGCCGCCATGCGGCGCTCCTGCGCGGCAATATCCGGCCTGCGTTCGAGTAGCTGGGAAGGCAAGGCAACGGGAATGTTGGGCAATGCCGCGGCATCCCTACCTGCTGTTGACGCATCGAGATGAAACTCGGCGGGAGCCTTGCCGACAAGGATGGCAATGGCATGTTCGTCCGCGGCGCGATTGTTGCCGAGGTCGGTGAGGATGACCTGCGCGGCCTCCAACTGCGTGCGCGCCTGGGAGACATCGGAGAGTGGCGTAATGCCCTCATCGTAGCGGTCCTGATTCAGCTTCAATGCTTCCTGATAGGCCTTGACGGTGTCGGTGAGCAAGCGCGTTTGCGCGTCGATGGAGCGCAGATCGAAGTAGTCAAGCGCGAGTTCGGCTTGCAGACTTAGTCGCGCTGTAGCCAGGTCTGCCGCGCTGGCCTGAGCCTCTGCGCGCGATGCCGTAACGCCGCGCCGTACTCGCCCCCACAGATCGATCTCGTAGTTGAGATCCAGCGGAAGAAGGAAATTCCCCTCGCCGCCGTTGGCTTCCTCGGGATTGAAGTACGGCTGATTGCGCGACTCTCTTACGGCGGACACGGCCGGCGCGACGCCGATGGTCGGCGCTTCATACGACTTGCTTACCTGCAACGCGCCACGTGCCGCCCGGAAGTTTGCCTCAGCCGCCTTGAGGCTTTGGTTAGCCTGCCCGACCTGCACTTCAAGCGTGTTCAACTCGGGATCGGAAAACATCTGCCACCATGCTCCGCCAATCGTCACGTCCGCGGGCGTCGCCGTTTTCCAATCGCCTGCCGACCGGGGCGCTTCCTCGAAGGCAGAGGGAGCCGACGCCTGAGGACGAACGTAGTCCGGTCCAACGCGGCAACCTGCCAGCCATGCCAACGATGACGCCAACAGCAGCGCAGTGAGGGCAGTGCGCTTCATGCCGCACCTTGCTTTCCCGCGTCGACGACCTTGACTTCTGTCCCTGGGGCAAGCGAATCCGCCGGGTCGAGGACGATGGCATCCTGGGGCGACAATCCTGAGGTCACTTCGACTGTATTGCCGTAGTCATGGCCGATCGTGATCGCCTGCAGCACGACCTTACCGTCGCGCACGACCGCGACCCGAAGCCCTTCGGCACGGAACAGCAACGCGTTCGAAGGCACCGTGACCGAGTGCGCATTGCCCGGCAATCGCAGATGAGCGAAGACGTAGGCGCCCGGTAACAGATGGCCTTTGGAGTTAGCGACGTCGGCTTCTACATTGAGCGTGCGCGACATCGGGTCGATGGCGTTGCTGTTGCGCACCAGAGTTCCTTCAAAGACTTCATCGGGACGGTCGACCTCCGTGAGCGCCACCTTGCCGCCGTTGGTCACTGCGCTGGCATAAGCCTCAGGCACCGCGATATAGACGCGCAGCCGCTGGATCGCCGCCACATGAAAGAGTTCCTTCGGCCCGCTGTTGGCGCCCGCTTCAATCAGCGAACCGATGTCGATGTTGCGCGCCGTGACAATGCCGTCGAAGGGAGCGACCACCTTCTCGAAGCCCTGCATCTGCTGGAGCCTTCGCACATTGGCTTCGCTCGCCGCTACGGCGGACTGTCGGGCCGAAAGATCGCTCATCGCCTGATCTGTTTCCTGCCTTGAGACCGCATTTTTAGCCAGCAGATTTTGCCATCGCTTACTGGTGATCGCCGCTATGTCCAGGTTGGCCTGCGATGTCTTCAAGTCGGCTTGCGCCTGTTGCAGTTGCTGGTCAAGCTCTGGTGTTTCGATGTCCGCCATCAACTGTCCTTGCCGCACATGCGCACCGATGTCGACATACCAATGCTTCAGGTAGCCGCTGGTGCGGGCGTAGATTGGCGTGTCGTTAAATGCCTGCACGTTGCCCGGCAAATCGATCTTCTGCATCTCCTGGCCGCTCGTCGGATGGGTTACGCGAACCGAAGGGACGGCCGTCTGCGTGGCGACCACTCCGAGTCTGGAGTCCGCCGCAACACGCGAATGGATGCCGCTGAAGATGCCTACGGCAAGCAATGCGACGACCGCGCATACGATCCATGTCGTAAGCTTGCCGCCTTCCTTCTTGCCGCTTGGCGTCGCCACATCTGCGGCCGGCACAGAGTGCGCCGCAGGGTGCTCGCTCACAATTTCCGCTCTCGTTTCCATCGTCGCCGTCTTCCTTTAGACCTGTTTCTTTGCCTTATGCCAATTGTTCGTCCAGCTTTTCATCCAGCTTAGAGGAGTGCTTGCCCTTGCCGTGATGCACCAGAGCAAAGACGCACGGCACAAAGATCAGAGTTGCCATCGTGGCGCAGAGCAGACCTCCGATGACCGCGCGGCCGAGGGGCGCATTCTGTTCGCCTCCGTCACCGAGTCCGAGCGACATGGGCACCATGCCGATAATCATAGCCAGCGCTGTCATCATCACCGGACGAAAGCGCGTCATGCCCGCCTCGCACGCAGCTCGCAAGGCATCGCCGTGCTCATGGAGTTGCGCCTTCGCAAACGAGACCACAAGGATGCTGTTCGCCGTGGCCACTCCCATGCATAGAATAGCGCCCATCAAGGCCGGTACGCTCAGTCGGGTCTGCGTAAAGAAGAGAAACAAGACTATACCGGCCAAGGCGGCGGGAAGCGCCGTGATAATGACAAACGGGTCTAGCCAGGATTGAAAATTCACCACGATGAGCAGATAAATGAGCACAATCGAAAAGGCGAGGCCGGCTACCAACTCGGTATACGAGTTCCTCATTGTTGTAACTTGGCCCCGCAGGGAGAGGAATGTCCCACGCGGCACATTCTTGCCTTTCTGCGCGGCGTCCACAATGCGTTGCACATCGGCGGCGGTGGCACCCAGCGCGCGATCCTGCACGGACGCGTAGATGTCTACCACCCGACGCGTATTGTAGTGCGAAACGACGGCCATTTCATCCCCGCGATGAATGCTGGCTACGTCCCCAAGGATCTCCGTCGGCCGCGCCGCTTCGCTGCCCTGGTTGCCCAGGCTGCTCATCGGCATCGGAGTCACGCTCTGGCTGGAACTCGTATCGGTTGGCGCCGCTCCGGCGCGATTGATGGGAATGTTCTGCAAATCGGCCAGTGTACTCATTTTGTATTGCGGCGTCTGCGCCACCATGTTGTAGTTCACATGGTTGTTCCAGTTCAGAAAGAACATGGGCGATAACTGGAAGCTGCCGCTTAACGTGTTCAGCACCGAAGTCGAAACGTCGCGCTCGGTATAGCCTCCCTGCGAAGCCTTGGTGCGTTCGACGTTGACATCGACCGTTGGGTAATCGAAGGGTTGTTGGATGCGAATGTCGGTCAGACCTTTGACCTGGCGCAACTGCTCCAGCATCCCGGTTGCAATCTCACCGCTCTTCTGCACATCGTTCCCCTCAATGCGAACATCGATCGGAGCGGGCAGGCCAAAGTTGAGAATCTGCGCGGTAATATCCGCGGGTAGAAAGTAGAAGGTCGCCTGGGGAAACTTGCGCGGCAAAGAAAGCCGCAGCGCGCGCACATAATTTGCCGTGGGATGGTGATTTTCCTTGAGGCTCACCATGATGTCGGCGTCGGCTGCGCCAATGGCGCCGGAAGTCATAAACTGCGTATTCATGGTGCTGTAGGGCAATCCGATGTTATCGAGAATGCCCTCCATTTCGGCAGCCGGCACCGTCTGCCGGATGGAAGCTTCCACTTCATCGCAAAGCCGCGCTGTCTCCTCGATACGGGTGCCTGTAGGCGCGCGCATGTGCAGCGTAAACTGGCCGCTATCCACGGCGGGAAAGAAGTCCTGGCCAAGCCACGGAAGCAGCAGAAACGCTGCCAGACAGAGCAACAGAAAGGCCGGCACAAACAACTTGCGCCAATCCACCAGGCGCGATAGCACGCCGATGTAAGCATCGCGCACTGCCTGGAAGCCGTTATCGAATCCGTGCTGAAACCGGGCGAAGAGACTGCGCTTGTTCCAGTCATGTTCGCCGTGATGCACATGCGCCTTCAGCAGATAGACAGCCAGCGTCGGCACCAGCGTACGGGACAGCACATACGAGGCCAGCATGGCGAAGATCACCGCCTCGGCCAGCGGCACGAAAAGGTATCGCGCCACGCCCGTAAGAAAGAACATGGGCAGAAAGACGATGCAGATGCAGAGTGTCGATACAAAGGCCGGAATCGCAATCTGCGCCGCGCCTTCAAGGATGGCCTCGCGCAGCGCATATCCTTCTTCGAGAAATCGCTCAATGTTTTCGATAGTCACGGTCGCATCGTCGACAAGAATGCCAACGGCCAGCGCCAGTCCCCCCAGCGTCATCGTGTTGATGGTCTCGCCGAGGAAGCTGAGGATGATCACCGAAGTCAAAATCGAAAGCGGAATGGAAACGGCAATGATGACGGTACTGCGCCAACTGCCCAGGAAGAGCAGGATCATCAGCCCGGTGAGCGCCGCGGCTAGGACCGCTTCCCGCACCACGCCGTTGACGGCGCCGCTGACAAAGACCGATTGATCCGCCAGCGGCGTCATGCGCAGCGCCGGGGGCACCAGCGTGGCAATGCGCGGCAACATGCCACGCACACCCTTTACCACGCTCACCGTCGAAGCCTTGCCGTTCTTGAGGATCGACATCATCACGCCGCGGCTGCCATCGCGGCGCACAATGTTGGTCTGCACCTGGAAGCCGTCGCTCACCGTGGCAATGTCGCGAAGATAGGTGGTTACCCCGTTCTGCTGCGCCACCGGAATTGCATTCAACTGTTCAATGGTCCGCGGTGCGCCGTTGGTGCGCACATCGTACTCTTTACTGCCGATCTTGATGGTGCCCGAGGGCGTAACGACATTCTCCTGCGCGAGGGCATTCAGCAGCGTGCCTGGAGCAATGCTGCGCGACTGCATCGCCGGCTGATCCAGGTTGATCGTCACCTGCCTCTGTTTGCCGCCATAAGCGGAAGGCACCACCGATCCAGGCACTGTAATCAACTGCGAATGGATGACATTCTGTGCGTAGTCGTTGAGCATCTGTTCGCTGATGCCGTTGCCTGAGATTCCCAATTGCAGAATGGGCACGCTTGATGCGCTATACGTCACAATCTGCGGTGGCAACACGCCCGGAGGCAGTTGCCGTAGTTCATACTCGGCCGCCGCTGACACTTGCGCATTGGCCGAGGCAAGATTCGCATCCGGCTGCAGAAAGATGCGAATCACCACGACGCCGTTGTAAGTCGTCGACTCCACATGCTCGACGTTGTCGACAAAGTTGGTCAGCGACTTCTCAAACGGAGTCGTCAACCGGCCTTCCAGCTCTTCCGGATTCAAGCCCGTGTATTGCCACGCCAGGGATACGACCGGGATATTGATACTGGGGAACATATCCACCGGCGTACGCATAATCACCACCGGGCTCAACAGGAGAATCAGCAAGGCCAGAACGATGAAGGTGTAGGGCCTGTCGAGCGCTAATTTGACGATCCACATTGCGGAAGCATTTCCTTCCCGTTACCGGGCTCAAGTCATAGGATTGCAAAGCAGAGCTGGTGGAGGCTGAACTCTTATGTCCGATCTCTCCGTGCTGCATCCATCAAACCACCGATCAACCTTTCATCCGCCTTACATTTTCATGACAACACGCCCTGAGTCCGCTGCAAACGTTTGCGGTGCATTAAAGTCTTGTACAGGATGACAATATCCGCGGAGCGATGCGGGTAATGCATAAAACGATGCAGATTCTCATTGTCGAAGACGAAAGCAAGCTGGCCTACGCTCTGCAACAGGGATTGGCCGAAGAGGGTTACGCCGCGACCGTCGCTCTTTCCGGCGAAGATGCCCTGCACTGGCTTGGCCGCAACACGCCAGACCTGATGCTTCTCGACGTGATGCTCTCGAAGCGTAACGGCCTGAGCGTGCTGCGCGAGTTTCGCCGCGACGGTTTCAAGACACCGGTTCTCCTGCTCACCGCGCTCGACTCGGTCGAGGATCGCGTGCTCGGCCTCGATGCCGGCGCGGACGACTACCTGGTCAAGCCCTTCGCCTTTCCAGAGCTGTTGGCGCGTGTTCGCGCCCTGTTGCGCAGAACCAACGTCACACCGCAGTCCATGCTGGAGTTGGCCGATCTTGAAATGAATCTCACCGGCCGCTCCGTCACACGCCATGGCACTCAGTTGGAACTGACCAGCCGCGAATTCGATCTGCTCGAATATCTCATGGTCAACCGCGGCCGGGTCGTCTCCCGCGAGATGCTGACCCGCGACGTGTGGCAGGAAACCCTGCGCTATACGTCGCTCGACAATGTCATCGACGTGCAGATCGCCCGCCTGCGCCGCAAGATCGACGATCCTTTCGAAACCAAGCTGCTGCATACGGTCCGCGGCATCGGGTTCGTGCTCAGGGAGGACTGATGCCCGCTTCGCGAGTCCGCCCCGGAAACCTGCGCTTGCGCCTCACACTCTGGTACGGAACCGCATTCTCATTGCTGTTGCTGTTGCACATCGGCGTCGCCACCGTCGTCCACTACCGGCAACTCGTCGCCCAGGCCTACCGCGCGGCCCATGAGGAGACACGCACAGTCGAGGGCCTCATGTATCAAACTCCCGACGGCCAGATCTCCATCAATGAGAACTACTTCAACCATCCCGAGGTCCGCCTCAGTCTCGATCGCCTGATCGAGATACTCTCGCCCGATGGCCGCCTGCTCTTTCGCGACAGCAAGCTGCACGGCGTCGATCTCGGCGGACCGCTTCTGCCAAGCGAAGGCATCAGCACCCCAAGCGAGCGTTTCTTTACCCTTAGCGACGGCCGCAGGGTGCTGATGGTGAGCCATTTTCACTGGTTCAACGGCAAACCGACGATCCTCCGCGTCGCCTATGACGAAGCTCCCCTCGATGCCAACGTGGCCCGCTTCCTCGGGGTTCTGCTGCTGCTCGCGCCCATCACCATCGTGGTGGCTCTGTGGGTGGTCTACACTGTCGCAGGCAAGGCCTTGTCGCCGCTCAGCTCCATGGTCCGCCGCGCCGAGCGCATCACCGCCGAGCGGCTCAACGAACGCCTGCCTGTCCACGATCCATCGGACGACTTGGGCCACGCCGCCCGCGTCTTCAACGAACTGCTGCAGCGCCTCGAAGACTCCTTCACCCAGCTTCGCCGCTTCACCTCAGACGCGTCGCATGAGCTGCGCACCCCGCTTGCCTCGCTCCGCAGCATCGGCGAGGTGAGCCTGCAAAACAGCCATTCCGGCGAATCCTGCGCGCAATACCGCGAAGTGATCGGTAGCATGCTCGAAGAGGTGCGCCGCCTCACCCACCTGGTCGATAGTCTGCTGGCCGTCTCCCGCACCGAGAGCGGCCAGTATCAATTGAACTTCACCACCTTCCCGCTCATCGGTCTCATCCAGGAAATTGTCGGCCTGGTCGGCATTCTCGCCGAAGACAAGGGCCAGACGATCGGCATCGACGGCAGCTCGGAAATCGCGGTTCATGCCGACCGCAGCGTGCTGCGACAAGCGATTCTGAACCTCGTCGACAACGCCATCAAGTACTCGCCGGAGGACACCAGGATCGAGATCGAAGTCACCAGCGCGGACGACGGCATCGCCCAGATCGCAATTTCCGATCAGGGACCCGGCATCCCGGCCGAAGAGCAGTCCCGCATCTTCGACCGCTTCTATCGCATCGACGAGGGCCGTTCGCGCCAGAGCGGAGGCACCGGCCTGGGGCTCTCCATCGCCAAATGGGCTGTGGAAGTGCACACCGGCACAATCGGCGTTCGCAACCTCGACACGGGCGGCAGCCGCTTCATTGTCCGCCTGCCCCGCGCCGGCTAATCGTACAAAAACCGCTGGCAAAACGCGCCATTGCGCTATCCTTGCCCAGTGCGCCTCGCGCTTCGGAGAACTTCTTTGTCTCGCTTGAATTGGATCTGCCTTCTGATTCCGTCCGTGACCTTAACAGCCCAGGCGCAGGTCTTGCGTAACGATGCCAATCTCATTGGGCGATCGGACATTGTGCTGGCCCGCCCTAACTTCGAAGCGACTCAGGCGATGCCTCTGGGTAACGGACGGCTCGGCGCGGCGGCCTGGTCGGCAGATGGCCTCACCGTGCAGCTCAATCGCGGAGACACCTTGCCCGAATTGCTCCCTGTGGCGCGCGTCTCAGTCCCCGGACTCGCGGCCATGACCGCAGCCAGCGACTACTCCGCACGCCTGTCGCTCTGGGATGCTGCATTCCGAGAGCAGGGCGCGGGCATCCACGCCACTGTCTTCGTCGATACCGCCAGCGACACGCTCGTCATCGACGTCATCGGCGCCAATCCCGAACAGGCGCAAACGGCCAAACTTACCGTCCCCAAGCCGCAAGATCCCACCGCGAAAGCTGACGGCGCAACTGGAATCCTGAGCCGGACCTGGCTTGACGACCAGCAGCCCGGTTACTCGGGGCGCAGCTTTGGCGCGCTGGCTGCGGTGACCGCGCAGGGCAGGGAAGTTTCCGCGGCGATTGTCGATGCCAACACCGTCGCCATCACCTTCCGCCCAAATGCCGACGGCCACTTCCGCATCCTCGTCGCCGCGCCGCAATTCAACGCGCAAGCGGGAACGCCAGCGGCCATCGCCAGGCGATGCCTGACCCAAGTCGCCTCGAACGGTCCGCCCGACCGAGTTTGGTGGCATGCCTTCTGGCAGCGAGCCGCTCCCATGAAGATCGCCTCCGCCGACGGCTCAGGCGAGTACATGGAAAACCTGCGCGCCCTCTACCTCTACTCGTCCGCCAGCGAGAGTGGAGGCGAATACCCCGGCTCCCAGGCCGGGGTTGCCGATATGCTTGGCTCCGCCGCCTATCACAACTGGGACCCGGCCGCCTTCTGGCACTGGAATCTGCGCATGCAGGTTGCCGCCAATCTCTCCGCCGGCGTCCCCGGACTGAACGAACCCTACTTCCGGCTTTACCGGGAAAATCTGAGCAACATCGAAGCTTGGACCAGGGAACACATGAAAGGTCTGCCGGGAATCTGCGTTCCCGAGACCATGCGCTTCAACGGGCCCGGCATTGAGTACGAAACCTGGAACCCTAAAGCGCCCATCCTCGGGATGAACTGCGATGCCGGCTCCAAGCCCTATTACAACGCACGCACGATTTCAACCGGCGCTGAGGTGGCCTCGTGGATCTGGCAGCAGTATCTGGCGACCGGCGACCGCGCGTTTCTGGCCAGCAATTTTCCGGTGATGACCGCGTCGGCACGCTTCCTGCTGGCTTATGAGAACACGGGCGCCGACGGGCTGCGTCACACGTCCCCTTCCAACGCCCACGAAACCCAGTGGGACACCGAAGACCCAACCACCGATCTCGCCGCCCGCACTGTGCTCTACGACGCGACGGAAAAGGCTGCGAAGGTTCTGGGCGAAGAACCGGAGCTTGCCGCCCAGCTTCGCGCCGAACTCAGCAAAATCCCGCCGTTTCCGCGCACAGAAGCCGATGCGGCCAAGATCCTGACCACTGCCGCAGGCCATGACGTGATCGCCGATTCGTACCAACCCGCGGCCGAGAACCACAACGTTGAAAACATCGGCCTGGAACCGGTCTGGCCCTTCAACCTCATCGGCGACACTTCTCCTCTTTTCCCGCTCGCCCAGCGAACCTTCGAGCATCGCCCGTATCCCACGAAAGAGGACTGGAGCTTCGATCCCATTCAGGCCGCGCGGCTCCATCGGCCGGAGGACGTTCGCGCCACGCTCGTCAAGCTCACCGAAACCTACCAGACCTTCGTGAACGGATACTCGAACTGGGGCGGTGAGACGGGCGAGTTCTACGTGGAGCAGCAGGGCGTAGTCGCCGCCGCGCTCAACGAAGCTCTGGTTCAGGACTACGACGGCCTGATCCGCATCGCCCCGGCCTTCCCCGCCGACTGGGATGTCGACGGCCAGGTCGCCGTGCGCGGCAAAACTCGCGTCAACGTCGGCATTCGCTCGGGCAAAGTGGTCACCGTGGTCCTCGAAGCAGGCACATCCGGCCCAATCAAGGTCCGCAATCCCTGGGGCGAGGCAGCCGTAACCGTGACTGCTTCAGGCAAGCCGGCAGTCCAGCTTCAGGGCGCAACGCTCGATTTCGCAGCGACGGCAGGCGGCCAGTATAGCCTGCTTCCAGTCGAGCAAGCCGG
>Ga0116231_10014480_pt1 | contig 10580 bp, 4 predicted proteins | sample S1TSphgellanicum_2_FD_89695 | JGI IMG/M metagenome (GOLD analysis project Ga0116231, IMG submission 89695) | Host-associated microbial communities from peat moss isolated from Minnesota, USA - S1T2_Fd - Sphagnum magellanicum MG | ecosystem: Host-associated > Plants > Peat moss > Unclassified... | reverse complement strand
TCGTAGTAGTCGATCGACATGCTAAATTTCGGCAGTCTCGACGGCGCGAGGACGAAGCCGAAGGTATAGGTATCGGCGATTTCCGGCGTCAGGCTCGGGTTACCGCCTGAGGAGGTGTTGATCTGCGCCGCCTCGTTCACGAGGATGTTGCCGAACTCTGACGGAGTCACACCCGTGTTTTCGCAATATTGCAGCGAGTGACCCTGCACCAAGCCGTTGACAGCCGGACCCCAGCACGGATCCGCGGCACCACCCGCGCCGACCGACTGCGCCGTGTAAAGATCACCGACGTTCGGCGCGCGCACTGCACGGTTATAGCCGCCACGCAGCTTGAGGTCCTTGACCGGCGACCAGTTCAGTCCCAGCTTGAAGGTATTGGTATCGAAGCCCGTGCTGTACGAGGAATACCGGTAGCCGCCCTCGAAGTTCAGGTCCTCGGCGAGAAAGCGATCGGCCGCAATAGGCAGTTTCGCTTCCGCGAAAGCTTCCCAGAGGTGGAAACCGCCGTCGATCGGCTCTTGAATGCCGTCACCGCCATCGGCTAGGCCGTTCTGGAAGATGTAGTCGGGAGAGAAACTATAACGCTCCTGACGGTACTCCGTACCGACGTTCAGGCTCGCGCCGGTCGAGGCCGTGGGCAGTTGTACGCCATATTTGCCGAGATCGCCTGAAACGTCGGCATGCGCGATGTATTCAGTCGACGTGATGCCGTAAGTGGACGCGACCGAGAGGTAGTTGAGCTGCGCTTGGGTGACGCCTCCGGGAGTCCAGACGTTCCAGGGCACGCAGGCCGTGTCGGATCCATTGACAGCCGACTCGCAAACCGGCTTCCCGGCGGCCACATTCGCGACGCCACCAACGGCCGGATTCGGGACAACGTTTAGAGCGTTGGCGACCTGTTGCGTGCCGAGGTAGTCGCCCTCGTTGTCGGACATTTGGGTCAAACCCATTTGCGCGTAAGCATTATAGTTCCAGGCATCGCCGAACTTGCCCTTGACGCCCAAGACCTCGTGGAATGCATTCGAGGTGTAGTTATCTTCGCGGCCGCCGGATTCGACGCTGCGACGCGCGATGTACAGGGTGACATTATTCCCGGTGGTCCCGGTATACGCGGCATGATTGGCGGCGAGCACCGCGGGGGCGCACAGCTGAGATTCTTCCGAAGCGGTCAGCAGCGGGTCCGCGCAACTGAGCGTGACTTCAGCAAAGAACGCGCCGCTGGGACCGTACAGTGCGGTGGACGTATTGCGTGCGAACATGAATTCCGAGTAAACGTTTGCGTTGTCGTTGACGTCGAAGTTGATGAACGAACCGGCCGTGTAACGCTGCTGTTCGCGTTGGATATAGCTCAAGCCGCCGTAGTTGTAGTCGTCGGTGGTCGGGTTATAGGTGCGAAACGCGCCCGTATGCTTGTCGACGGTGTTGTCGAGCACGGTCTTCGTGCCTTGGCCGGAATTGCCCAGCACGAGGAATTGACCCGTCGCGCTGGTACCGGAGCCACCGCAAGCCAATGGGCCGGTCGTCGCACCGCCCGAAGGAGTATTGAGCGTGCAACCGGCATAATCCAACTGACTGCCGACGACGGGCTCCTGATTGAAATAAGTGAAATAAGCGGTTGCATTGCCGCGGCCGTCGGCGAAGTCCGATCCCATGATGATGGAAAAGTCTTTGTTGAAGCCGATGTTGACGCCGCTCGGCGGCACGAAGTCGTTCGCCGCGGCAAGGTCGCCGAGGTCTTGCGAGTTGTTGTTCGAGTGGTGGCCATAACCGTAACTGCCGTCGATCTCGACACCCTGGAAGTGAGTGTTGAGCACGAAGTTGACGACGCCGGCGACCGCGTCCGCGCCGTACACCGAGGATGCGCCGCCCGTCAGTACGTCGACGCGCTGGATGAGATCGGCGGGAATCTGGTTGAGGTCGACGGAGCCCGCGGTGCCGAGGCCGGCGCCCGGACTCATCCGGAAACCATCGACGAGTACGAGGGTACGCTCGGAACCGAGGCCGTAAAGGCTCACGGTCGCCGTGCCGTTCGAACTGATGGACTGCGCGGAGCTGAATTCCGCAGTGACGTTTGGCAAGCTGTTCAACAGATCTTCGACGCGGACCAAGCCGGTCTGTTGAATTTCGATCTGCGAGATCGAGGTAATCGGACTGATCGAGATGTCGTTCGGGGACTGCGATAGACGCGAACCCGTGACGACGACTTCCGCAAGGCCCGTGTCGGCGGGCGTGCTGCTGCTCGCCGGCGCCGCGGTCTGGGACTGGGCCGTCGGACTGAAGGCGGCGGCAGCGGCGGCCGTGGCCAACGCAGCGCGAATAGCGAACCGCAAATTGCGATCATTCCCCATGTGGTGCTCCCTAAGATTTAAAGAATCGTCTTGGCGAACCGGCCTGCGAGCAGCGCACGCCGCTGCTGCCTCGGTGCCGACAGCAATGGCGCGCGAACCCCATCTCTCAACAAAAGCCGAACTCTGTGAAGTGATTACAACATGTCATTTCGTTGTTGCCAAGCCGCCTCAGGCAGGAGTTATGGAATATTCGTCGCCGTGTGGTCATCGCTCCCGCACTCGCCCAAGAATCCCGGCAACCTGAGCTCGCATCGCATGGTTTTGGCGCAAATTGAGGCGCCGGGCCACGGTTCGTGCACCAAAAGCCTTCACGATCGCTCGACGAATCGCCGGAGAATTGCCACTGTGCGTTCGTCCAATCTCCTGACGACACTCTTTTGAGTGTTGTTTGACGACAACACTCAGGGCTTTGCGGGCATCGCGTGGCGGCAATGCCGAGGAGCGCGCACTCACTCGGCGAGCAAGCGTGCACAAGTCCATGCGCCGATCGCCGCAAAGCGAGCATCACCGGCGGCGCCGGCTTCGAGCATCAGTGTGGCAAAGAGCAGAGCCCAGCCGCGCGCGCGCTGCAAGGTCGCCGCGGACACTGAGCCATAAGCCGCCAAGGCCAGGGCGCGTTGCCCCGGTGTGGGCCACAACATCCAGAGCGCGGCGAGATCGGTTGCGGGATCGCCGGCACCGAGGTCGCCCCAATCGAGCACGGCGCTCCAGCCGGCACCCGTCACGAGCAGATTGCGGGGATGCAAGTCGCCATGCAGCCAGGTCGCGGGAACATCGCCAGGTACCGCGAGCGCGGACCGCCAAAGCGCGAGTAAGGCATGCCAATCGCCACGGCCCGCGCCCCTCAGGCGCTCGAGCCGCGCCTCGACGACACCGGCGCGATCGGCGAGCGCGCAGCCACGCACCGGATTTCGGGGTGCATCGGGCGGTGCGGGCTGATGCAGCGCGCGCAGGAAATCACCCAGTGCCGCGGCCGGCAACATCTCGTTCGCGCTCAGATCCGCGGGCTGGCCGGGCAACCAGGGCACGATGCTCCAGCACCAGGGAAAAGTCGGACCCGGCCGGCCGATGCGCGTCGCCACCGGAATGGCGATCGGCAAGCGCGGTGCGAGTTCGGGCAGCCAGCGCTGCTCCTTGGCGAGCAAGGGCGCGGCGATCGCACGCCGCGGCAAGCGCACGGCAAGCAACTCGCCGAGACGAAATATCTCATTGTCCCACCCGCCGCCCGCTGCCTGCAGACTGAGTCCGGCAAGGTCCGGGTGTTGTTCGCGAACCAGACCACGCACGAGCGCTGCGTCGATCGTGATCTCGGCCTCGGGTGCTCCAGCGCGAGCCGGCACCGCATCAGGGTTCATTCCGCCTCACTCCTGTGCGAGACTCCGCCACCGCCGTCCATTCAAGCACCGAATTTAAACATCAAGGGGGAATTCTCGTGAAGCCAAGGTCCCAGGTGTATGCGCTCGCCTCGGTTTGTTTCCCGTTGCTGCTGAGTTACGCGGGCGGACTCGCGGCCGAACCCGCCCCGTCGCGCACCTTGATTCGCGCGGGGCACGTCCTCGACGTGCGCACCGGCGCTGAAAAAGCCGATCAAACCATCATCGTCACGGGCGAGTTCGTCAGCGGCATCGCGGCGACCAGCACGACCCCGGCGGGACCCGGCGACCGCGAGATCGACCTGCGCGGCCTGACCGTCCTGCCTGGCCTGATCGATGTTCACACGCATCTGACGATGGACACGAATTTCGATCCTTATCACGAACTCGACACCTCGGTCGCGAAAAGCGCCTTGATCGGCGCGCACAATGCGAAAGTCACGCTCGAGGCTGGTTTCACCTCGGTACGCAACGTGGGCGCGTCGGGCTTCGCCGACGTCGATCTGCGCGACGCAATCAACGAGGGACTGATCGCGGGCCCGCACATGCAGGTTAGCGGCCCGGCCATCGGCATCACGGGCGGTCATTGCGACGAGAATCTGCTGCCGAGCGAATACCACGTGCAAAGCGACGGGGTTGCCGACGGCGTCGAGGGCGTGCAGCACAAGGTGCGCGAGGTGATCAAATACGGCGCCGACGTCGTCAAGATCTGCGCGACCGGCGGCGTGCTCTCGAAAGGCGACGATCCGCAGGCCTCGCAGTATACGCGTGAGGAGCTCGCCGCGATCGTCGCCGATGCGCATCGCCTGGGCCGCAAGGTCGCGGCGCATGCGCACGGCGCCCAGGGCATCCTCTGGGCGACCGAAGCCGGCGTGGATTCGATCGAGCACGGTTCTTATATGAACGATGCGGATATCGCCGCGATGCAGGCGCATGGAACGTATTTCGTGCCGACCGCTTATCTGATCGACTGGGTGCCCGCCCATGGCCAGCTCCCACCCCTCTACCTGCAAAAAATGAAGGACGTAGCCGCGGTCGAAAAGGCGAATGCCAAGCGGGCGATTGCCGCCCACCTGAAGATCGCGCTCGGTACCGACGCGGCGGTCTATCCGCATGGATTGAACGCCCACGAACTCGACGTCTACGTCAATCAATTCGGCATGGCGCCGCTCGCAGCACTACAAACCGGCACGATCAATGCCGCCGCGCTCATGGGCTGGTCCGACAAGACCGGCGCGCTCGAACCCGGCAAGTGGGCCGATCTCATCGCCGTGCAAGGCGATCCCTTGCAGGACGTGCGGCTGCTGCAACACGTCGCCTTCGTCATGAAGGCCGGCGTCGTTTACAAGAACGAGCCGTAGCGCACCGGGCGCCGGGCGGCGGCCGCCAATCCCCTCAGGGCTGCGCGCCTGGATACCGCGCGCCTAGATACCGCTCGAAATAGTCGTAGAGCTTGCGATAGGCGTAACGCGTTTGCGCGAGCCCCAGCGTATCCCAGCCGTGGGGCGCGTTCGGCAAAGGCACGAAATCGATATCCTTGCCTTGCAGGATCAAACGCTCCTCGAGCGTGACCGAGTCCTTGAACAGCACTGTGTCGTCGCGCATGCCGTGAATGATCAGCAGATGATCGGCGAGACCGCCCGAACGCAGGAAAGCCGACGCGCGCGCGTATTGCTGCGGGTGATCCTGCGGTGCCATCATCGTCTGCATCTCGCCGGTGAGCGCATGAAATAGACTGGTTGCCGGCGCCCCGGCGACGCCCGCCCGATACAGGCCGGGATTCCGGAACAGCGACATGGCCGTGAGCAAGCCGCCGTAGCTGCTGCCCCAGATGCCGACGCGCGCGGGGTCGACATAGCCTGCGGCTGCGAGATAACGCGCCCCGGCGGCCAGATCATCGACATCGATCCCGCCGTAGTCCTCGCGGATGCGCTGCCGGAACAGCTTGCCGTAACCGGAGCTGCCGCTGATGTCGACGTTCATGATCACGAAACCCTGCTGGGCGAGGAACTGATCCAAGCCCCAGGTGGGATGATAAATGCGCCCGCCCCACTCGTTGTGGACCGTGTTGCTGTAAACCGAGCCGAGGATCGCCGGGTACTTCTTGTGCGGATCGAAATCCGGCGGCAGCGTGAGCCGCGCATGCAGCAGCGTGCCGTCACCCCCGTTGGGAAACGTCACGTACTTCGCCGCGACCCAGCGGTATGAGGTGAATTCCGGCAAAGGCGAATGCGTGACCCGGCGCGGCGAGCCGCGGCCCGATGCATCTTGCAGATACAGGTCCGGCGGCGTGACGTCGTTCGAGTACACGTCGGCGAGAACCTTGCCATCGGGTGATGCAACGGCCTTGTGCGCTCCCTCGGCGGGCGTCACCAGGCGCGGGGCGCCGCCCGTGAGCGGGACGCGCGAGACTCGCCGCAACTCAGCCTTGCCGGCATTGGTGACCACGAACAGGGCATGCGCGCCCGGACTCAGCGTTGCGGAGAACACCGCCCACTCGCCGGCGGTGATCGCCCGCGGCGCGCCCCCGGTGAGCGCCTGCCGGTAGACGTGATAGTCGTTGTCGCGATCCGAAGTGAAGTAAACGCTGCGACCGTCCGGCGCCCAATCCGCCCACCATTCGGCCGTGACGTTCTTGGGATCGGCCTCCTCGAGCAGCACGCGGGCATGGCCGTCGCTGGCATCGATCAGCAGCAGGTGCCGGTCCTTGATATAGAGATCGCTCTTGTCGACCAGCAAACTCTTGTCGTCCGGCGACCATACGACGCTGAAGATCTGGTCCATCGGGTCGCCGCCAAGCTGGGCCCAGCTCACGTCGCCGCCCGCAACCGGGATGACGCCGAGACGACGCGTCTCCGACGGCTCGCCGGGGAAGGGCCTCTTGACCGCGACCAGCCGCGTCTCGTCGCCAAGATAATCCGGGATTCCCCGCTTCGGCACGTGCGTCGCATCCGCCTCGACGAACGCGAGGCGCTTGCCGTCGCCCGACCAATGTAAGGACTCGACATACACATCGGCGCGTCCGGGGGAATAGACCCGCCGCGCCGACCCTGGCCGGCCGCCCTCGAGTTCGACGACCCACAAGTCGCCGGCCGAGAGATAGGCGAGCGCGGCGCCGCGAGCGCCCGTGGGGCCGACCGTGGCGGTGACCGCCGCGTCCGAAACCGAGGCGTCTGCGGGAGTCAGGGGCAGCGGTGCTTGGCCGGGCAGGACGCTGTACAGTCGACCATGCAACTCGAAAATCAGATGCCGGCCATCGGCAGCCCAGAGTAGGTTGGACACCCCGTGATCCGATTCGGCGCGCTCGACCTGTTGGAGTTTTGCGATGTCGGTTCCGGCATCGGCGGGAAATTCCGGCTGCGGCATGGTCGTGACCCGCGTCGCCTTGGCGGTCTCGACGTCCGTGATCCAAACATCGTCGAAGTTCCCACCGGCGTCGTTCCAGAGAAACGCGACCCGACGGCTGTCGGGCGACCAGACCGGAGACTCGGGGCGCGTGCCCGTGACCCAGGGGAGGCTGTAGAGCCGTTCGAGCGTGAGCTTCGCCGGGGGCGCTGGCGTGGGACTCTGTGCGAGGCAGGGAGCGAAGAAGGGAGCGCCGGCGATTGCGAACCAAGCGAGACCTGTGCGGATCGGACGCGGGGATATGGGCATGAAAGCATGAAACTCCTGACCAGCGGCTGGGGAAGAGGCACGATGCGTCATGCGCGACTACCTCACAGCCTGTCGCGCATGGCGCGCCTCGTGGATCGATCTTACCTTGCTGCCTCAATGGCACCAAACCATGACAATCAAAAGCGAAGGGCCGACATGAGTTCCGATGCAGTAGCCGTACTGGAAGGGCAGCAGCGAACTGGCAGCGCTCTACGGATCGACCACGAAGCGTCTAAAATCGTAACGCCGGTCACTCCCCCGCCGGTAGCACTTCAGGCGGAGGTAGCGCGGAGGGATCGCCGAGCAACTCCCAGCGCTGCAGGGACAGCGGCACATTGCCGTTGTTCCAGACGAAGTCATTGAACTGGAGCGCTGAAAATTGATTTCCTTGCGCCCGCCGCGTATCGGCGAGCAGTTCGGTGATCTGGATCTTGCCTATTTGATAAGAGATTGCCTGGCCGGGCGTGCTCGCGAACAGAGCGGCTTCGGCCAGCGCCGAGGCGTGATCCATGGGCACGGTGCGCTCCAGGTAATCGGCCGCCTGGCCGAGCGTGAATTCGCCGAGCGCGAGCCGCACGTCGACCTCGACGCGCAAGGCTCGCAGCCGCATGAAGCTGTAGAGCGTCGCCCGCGTATTCGCGTCGTCGTCGACGAGGCCCGCCTGCAGCATCATCTCCTCGGCGTAAAAGCCGATGCCCTCGTTGGCGCCGGAATCATAGTAGTGTCTGCGGATCGGATCGGGATTGCGCCAGCCCAGGCTGAGCTGAAAGTAATGGCCGGGCACACCCTCGTGTACGATGATGGGCCGAGGATCCCGCGCCCGCGACAGATTGAAAAATCCGAGATTGGGGCCCGGAGCCGGAATGTAGCTAACGCCGTCCTCGGCGAGCCGCGAGGGTCCGGTGAAATCATCCGCCTCGCCGAGGTCCGACCAGGCTGCAATGTAGTCGGGCATCAACAGGTTGCGGTAATGCGGCAGATCCGCGGGCACGGTGAGGATCTTCGCCTCGACCAGGAAGCGACGTATGCGCTGCTCGGCGGCGCGTTCCGCCGCGATCTGCTCGTCGGCCGTCGCGAACATGCGCGGCGGCGGCACGCCGGCGAGACGCGCCTGCGCGTACGCCTCGAAGGCCATCGAGCGCGCCCATTCCTGGCGACTGATCGCCAGCAATTGCTCGGGCGTATAGGGCAGCAACGCGACGTTGCTGAGGAAATAATGATACCCGGCCCGGCCGATCGCCGTGTCCGCGCGCGCGCCCGGCAAGCGCCCCTGCAGCCAGGCGCGGTATTGCTCGAGCGCAGCGAGGGCTGCAGGCGTCGCGCGCCGCAAAGCCGCGGCGCTCGACGGACTGAGCTCGGGTGCGAGCGCGGCCTGCATGCGCTGCGTACGTTCGCGCAGCCGATCGAGTGCGTCGATCGCGAGCGTCGCGAACGGCGCACGCAGATCGGTGAGATTCTGTTCCGCGGCCCGGATCGTCGCCGGTATCCCTTGCATGCGAGCGATGATTTGCGCCTGGCGTGCGGCGCCGAAAGGTGGCGGAGGCAGCAGCAAGGCATAGACCGAGCCCAAGGTCTGGTCGACGTAGAACATGGGATCGCGCTTCCAGGTCTGCTCGACGCTGAGCTCCCATCGGGCGCGGGCGATCGCCGAGCCGAGCAAGCGATAATCGACTGCGTCGCGCAAGTTTGCGCCAGCAGCGCCGTTCGCCGCGTCCGTCGGCGCCAGCGCGCGCCAGCGCCGCTCGAAGTCCGCGAGCTCGGCGAGGCGCCGTTCTATCGTGGCGAGCGTCCAATCGACGTGAAAATCCGGCGGTCGCTCGATGCGCGGGATGTCGTCGCTCGAGAACGGTTGCTCGCGCGCACGCCATCGCCAATAGTCCCCGTCCAGCGTGCGCGTGGCTTCAGCCTGAACGCCAGCGCCGCGCACGGCGCTGGCGCCGACAGCGCTCAGCAACAGCACGACAAGCCCCAAGCGTGCGTTCAAGCACCGACCTCGGCTTCGGCTTCGATTTCGACGAGGTAGTCATCGCCCACCAGGCGCGAGATTTCGAGCAGCGTGTTCGCCGGCCGAATCTTGCCGAAGTAGCGGCCATGAACGCGTGAGACGGGCTCCCACTGCCCTGCGTCGCGCAGGTAAACCCGCGTGCGCACCACGTCCTCGAGCGTGGCGCCGACCGCGGCGAGGCTCGCCGCGATCTTGTCGAGGATGAATACCGCCTGTCCGGCGGGATCGCCCGGACACACGACCTGTCCCGCGCCGTTGGTCGCCGTCGTGCCGCTGACGAGCACGCGATTGGCGATGCGCACGGCGCGGCTGTAGCCGCAGACGTCCTCCCAGAGGCTGCCCGTGGAGACCGTGAGACGGCCGGGTCTGCCCGGCGTCGCCACGGCCTGGTAAGCCCTCGGCATGGCATCGAGGTGGTGACTGAGATCACCGGAGGCGGTCAGAAACGGGGGGCGGCGATACTCATCGCCGCAATCGCCTTCGAGCATCGTCGCGGCGCCCAGCGCCTCGCCGAGCCGCGCCCGATCGGCCGCATCGAGGCGAAACGAGAACAAGGCCGCATTGTCGGCGCGGTGCTCGCGCTCGCCCAAGCGTGCACCGACGATCACCGCGGCGACCGCCTCGTGTTCGAGGACCCAGCGCGTGGCGACGTTCGACAGCGACACAGCGTGGCGCTCGGCGACGCGTGCCAGCGCCTGCAAGATATCTTGCAGGATCGGCCACCCGCCGATCGCGGCGACGAAACGCTGGTACTTCATCTTGCTCCAGTCGCCGATCGCCTCCGTGCCAGGTTCCGGGCGCCCCAGCCATCGCGACGAGATGAGTCCACCGCCGAGCGTGCCATAGGCGAGCAGGCGTATGCCATGCTCGAGGCAAAACGCGCTCATCTCGCCCGCGGCGCGCCGATCGAGGACCGAGAAGCAAACCTGGTTGGTCGCGATCGGCAGGCCATGTCGCACCAGCACCCGCAGATGCGCGGTGTCGAAGTTGGTCAGACCGATATGTCGGATCAGGCCCTCGCGCCGCAAGGCGGCGAGTTCGATCACGGCGTCCAAGTAGCTCGGATGATCGAAGCTCCACCAATGGAACTGCAAAAGGTCGATCGCCTCGACTCCGAGGCGCCGGCGAAAGTTCTCGACGCCGGCGCGCACGACCTCGGCGCTCATCGGACCCGGCGTCGGGCACCACTTCGTGAAGGCT
>Ga0116231_10014479_pt1 | contig 10580 bp, 7 predicted proteins | sample S1TSphgellanicum_2_FD_89695 | JGI IMG/M metagenome (GOLD analysis project Ga0116231, IMG submission 89695) | Host-associated microbial communities from peat moss isolated from Minnesota, USA - S1T2_Fd - Sphagnum magellanicum MG | ecosystem: Host-associated > Plants > Peat moss > Unclassified... | reverse complement strand
TCAATAAACGGCAGTTCCGAGTGCCGACTTCGTGGCACGCGATTGCCGCGGTGAGGGACGCGCGGGCGGCTTTGACATAAGACCGGCAAGAGACTCACGCCAGCGATCACGGGGCGAGCGAATCATTATCGCGCGGGATGGGAAGCCCGCGGCGCAGCTTGGACCAGCGCCGATGGCGAAGCGCGCTGCGCTCGGCGATGATGACCCGCTCTTGAATCTTGCCGATTTTGCGATCGACGGCGTAGAGCGCAATCTTAGCAACGCCGATATGGATCACGTTCAAAGAGCGCCATACGCAGCGAACTGTCTCATCGTGGTGGGCGGTACAGGGATTGAACCTGTGACCCCTGCCGTGTGAAAGCAGTGCTCTACCGCTGAGCTAACCGCCCGAACGCAAGCCGGGGATTATGGCATCGGCGCCCCGGCAAGACAATGCGTGCGGGCCGCAAGCGTGGGGGCCGCACGGAAGGGTCGATCGCGTCGGTGCGAGTTCAGCACTCTGCTAAACTCCTCGCCCTTTTTAAGCTGCCATCGAAGTATTGAATGCCCGTCCGTACGCGCTTTGCCCCAAGTCCCACCGGTTTCCTCCACATCGGCGGTTTGCGTACGGCCTTGTTCTGCTGGCTTTATGCCCGCCGCCATGGCGGCAGCTTTGTGCTGCGCATCGAGGACACGGACCTCGAGCGCTCGACAGAAGCGGCGATCCAGCAAATTCTCGACGGCATGGCGTGGGCGGGACTCGGGCACGACGAAGGGCCTTTTTATCAGACCCGGCGTTTCGACCGCTACAAAGAGGTGATCGACGAATTGCTCGCGAGCGGGCACGCCTATCGATGTTATTGCACGAAAGAAGAGCTCGAGGAAATGCGCGCGGCACAGACGGCGCGCGGCGAAAAGCCGCGCTATGACGGGCGCTGGCGTGAGCGCACTGATTCCCGGCCCGGAGTGGCGCCGGTGGTGCGCTTCAAGAATCCGCGCGACGGCGCGGTCGTCGTCCAAGACGTCGTGCACGGCTCGGTCGTGTTCCAGAATGCCGAACTCGACGATCTGATCATTGCTCGCTCCGACGGCAGCCCCACGTACAATTTTTGCGTGGTCGTCGATGACATGGACATGGCCATCACGCACGTGATCCGCGGCGACGATCATCTGAACAATACCCCGCGGCAGATGAACATGCTGCTCGCCCTCGGCCATGAGCCGCCCGTCTATGCGCATCTGCCCATGATCTTGGGGCCGGATGGCGCAAAGCTCTCGAAACGCCACGGCGCAGTCAGCGTGCTGCAGTATCGCGACGACGGCTTCTTGCCGGAAGCCGTGCTCAACTACCTCGTGCGCCTGGGCTGGTCGCATGGCGATCAGGAGATCTTTTCGATCGAAGCAATGGTGCGGCTGTTCGACATTGCCGATGTCAACAAGTCGGCTTCCGCCTTCAACTTCGAAAAACTCGCCTGGCTCAACCAGCAGCACCTCATGCACGCGCCGCTGGAGCGCGTTGCCTCGCTATTGCGCTGGCATCTGGAGAAAGAGGGCATCCGGGCCGATGACCCGGCACAACTTGCTGCCATCGTGCAAACGCAGCGAGAACGGGCCAAGACCTTGAAGGAGATGGCCGCGAACAGCATTTTCTTCTTCCGCGCCCCGCAGAGCTACGATGCCAAGGCGGTCGCCAAGCACATCAGCGCTGAGATCCTGAAGTTGCTCGGGGAACTCGCCGAGTCGTTCGCCGCCTTGCCCGACTGGGCGGCCGCGAGCATTCATGCGCAGTTGACGGCGTTCGCCGCCGCCCAAGGCCTGGCGCTCGGCAAACTAGCCCAACCCATCCGTTTGGCGATCTGCGGCGGCACGGTCTCGCCGCCGATCGACGCCAGCTTGGCAATCTTGGGACGTGGCGAGAGCCTGGCACGGCTCGCCCGCGCCCTGAAGGCTTGGGCCGGGTAGGACGCCCGGGTCACTTTTGCCTGACAGTGTAAGTTCCGGCTTTGGCGCCCGGCACCACACTCCATCCGGCCGCGAGATCGAGCGTCCAGCCGGGGCCCTCGAGATGCGGGCCACTAATGTCTTTCGGTGCCGCTACCGTGGCGCGACTGAAATCCGTGGGCACCAGCACACCGTCCGTTACGTCGAGCGTCCCCCATTCGCCGGTTGCGTGGAATGTGGGATAGACGGTATTGCCGTCACCCAATGAAACGAGTGTGCTTGGATTGAAGCTGAAGGCGAATTGTCGCCCGCCAGGAAGGACCAGTGTGGGCCCCTCGATGAAGCGTGCGCGGTAGCGCGCCTTTGAGGCCTCCTCCCTCTGGGCGCGCTCTGCTTCGGCGACCCGAATTGCTGCCGCACCGTAAAGGGAAGCGCGCGCTTCGGCCGAGACAGCCGTGTGAGGCGCTAGCGTCGATGCAAGCAGCGCGCTGAGATCGGAGTTTGCGGAGAGCTTCGTGCGCCATCCCGGTAAGCGCTCGTCGAGTAACAGCCCGTAAGGCGGTCCCGACGTGTAGGCAAAGGAGCGCACGAAAGTGATCTTTTGGTCGGGATCGGTGAGCTTGCCGATCGTACGCCACCGCGCCGAATCGAGGTCAGGTTCGCCGGCAATCATCCCTGTATATTCGGGAACGCCCTCGGCGATCTCGAGGTTCGCTTCTGTCTGGGCCGATCCTGGAAATAGCTCGTGGCGGTGCATGCGAAAAGCGAGCGCGTCGCGGATGGCCTGGGTTTGCATAGGCTCCCGTTCGACCAGCGCAGCGGCGAGCGCACGCCATTCGAGTTGCAGCCATAGGCGGCCCTCCGGGGTGTCGAGTTGAAGGTTGGGGGTATCCGGCGCCACGAGACCAAGGCTCGGCTGGATGCGGTGGAACAACTCGTGGGCGAACGTGATGTCCCGGTCGATCTTGTCGATAGGAATGGTCCCCCACATGAGCATCGTCCAGCGATGACCTTCCCATTCGACCGGCGCATTGGAGACGATGACCTCCTTCGGCAGCGTGCCAACGTAGACGCCATTCATCGCATGCAGGACACCCTCCGTGTCCGGTTCATTCGCAACGACGGTTCGAGTTTCTGGATCGACAAAAAACAGGCTGCCGTAGAGCTTTTTTCCCCACAAGCGCCCCCCTTCTTTATTCGAAACCGCCTCCGCCTCCGCGAATGCGGCTTTCGCCTGAGCAATATCGATCGGTGACGGCGGTGCGGCGGAAGCTGTGGTGCAGGTGAGTACCAGTACGAGTGCAGCAAGTTTCGTCGGCACCACATGCGCGAGCCTCGGTTCATCCAAGATCTGCTCGGCTTGCGCAAGCAGTCCGTAGAGGTTCGCACGCCTCAGGCGCTGGCGCACAGGCTCGAGCGACAGTGCTGGTGAAGTGGGCGGCGGATTACTCCGTGTCGTCGTCATCTGGGCGTTCATCGCAGGTCTCATTCTCGCTGCCCAGCGCCTAATCCTGCGGTAGTATCACCCGCACATTGCGGGTCCTAAGTTCCGGCAGACCCCAGAATGCATCGTTGACGAAGCGGTTGAACAGCTCGGGGGGCAGCACGCTTTCCCGGTCGATCCAGCTCACCTTGCGCCTTACGGTGTGCAAGTTCGGCGTGCCGAGGGCAAGATCGAACTCGTCGGCCTCGTACTCGACATTGTCGAGATCATGCTCGAAGAATGGTTCGTCGAGAAACCGGTACAGCTGACGCAGCGTTTCCTCGGGGTGCTTGGCGAGGGCTTCGTAGCCGACGAGGATCAAGCGATCCGCATGTTCCCCCCAAAACGCCTCGCGCAGCGCATCGAGCGCGAAACCGACGAGGCCGTCGCTCGCCGCGAGGCGCGCGACCCGGGTGTAGACCGTATTACTCGGTTCGTAGCCGAAGATTCCCGAGAGCTCGAATGCATTGCGCCGGATCAATCTTTCGATGCTGTCCATGATCCACGGCACGTGACGGACGCAGCAGATCACCTTCGCTTTCGGAAACAGCTGCACCAAGGTCGGCAGCTTCGAACACCAGGCGCGGTTGGTGTCGAAGACCAGCTTCTTCGGATGCTTGTCGAAGTAGTAATTGCTGAACACCCCTTTCAACAATTCGCGCTTGTGCGCCTCGTCGATGAATATCGAGGCCTCGTTGCGCCGGCTCATCGCCCCCTGCAGCGCCATGAACAGCGCGCCGACCGGACTGGTCATGCCCGCCTCGAAGCGCGGATTCTGTCGCAGGATCGCCCCGAGCAAGGTCGACCCCGAGCGCGGCAGCCCGGAAATAAAATGAATTCCATTATCCATTGGCGTTGATCTCGTTGTTGTTAGGTTAACGTTCGCGCAAGCTGGTGTTTGCCGTATCGATCAAGGGGCTCAGAAAATAGTCGGCGACCGTGCGTCTTCCGGTGCGGATCTCGGCTTGCACTTCCATGCCGGGCGTCAAATGCACCCATTTGCGCTCCACACGAAACTGATTGCTGGGCAGCTTGATGCGCGCCACGAAATACAGGCCGTTTTTCTTGTCGGACACCGCATCGTTCGAGACGTCCTCGACCTTGCCGGTCATGTAACCGAAGCGGGTATACGGAAATGCATCGATCTTGACGACCGCGGCTTGTCCGACTTCGACGAAGCCGATGTCCTTGTTCTCGATATGCGCCTCGACCTCGAGCGTGTCGTCCGGCACGATCTCGAACAGCGGTTGTGCGGTCGTCACGACGCCTCCCACGGTGTGCACATTGAGCTGTTGAATGGTGCCTGCCACGGGAGCAGACATCTTCATCAACGCCTGACGCACTTGCGCCTTGGTCTGATCGTCGCTCGCCTGGGACAGCAATTCCTGGGCCTTGCCCATCTCCTCCAAATGTTCGCGGCGAAAGCTCGCGGACGTGGTTCGTATCTCGTTCTCCTGCTCCTCGACCGCTGCCTCCAATTCGTGCGAGTGACTGAGCTGCGCGGCCAGCTCTTCGGTCTGTGAAATGGCGGTTTGCTCCTTGTCGAGGTAGTCGCTGCGCGCGACGTAGTTGCCGGCCGAAAGCGACTTGTAGCTGTCGGCCTGTTGGCGGGCCAAGGGCGCGGTTTGCGAGAGTTTGTTGATTTCCGCCTTGGTGGTCGCCAGTTCAGCCTTGCGCTTTGCCAGTTCCGCTCGCAGCGAGGCGATCTTGGCCCGGTATTCGTTATAGAACCCGTCGGCAGCATCCTGGGTTTGCTGTTGCCGGTCCTGCGGCGCATCCGGTACGGGCGCGACGATGGGTCTGTGGTCCGCGCTCTGGGCGCGCAGCAGCGCCTCCGAGCGCGCGACCGTCAGCCTGGCATCGATTCTGGCGGCAGTCGCCTTGTCCGTGTCGGCTTCCGCTTGGCTGGGATCGAGTTCCATCAACAGCTGACCGGCTTCGACGTGCATGCCGTCGTGCACGAGAATGCTGCGCACCACGCCGGTCACGGCCGGCTGGATGACCTTGACCCGGGCGGTGGGCACCAACTTTCCGGGCGCAACGGCCACGATGTCCAGGTGTCCGAAGATCGAGAGGGCCAGCGCGCTCAATCCTAGCAGCGCGATGATCCGCGCGGTCCATTGCGGTGCCGGATGCACCGGCGTCTCCACGATCTCGAGGTGCGCGGGCAGGAAAGCGGTTTCCTCGGCCGATCTTTGCGCTCCGGCCAGTTCGTCGCGCATCCGCCAACCCTGGCGAAATACCGCCCCATAGCGGCCGAGCAGCTCCCGAACCGCGGCAAGGTCAGGCACTGGCATCTCCATATCCCGGTGGTGCGTGCATCACCGGCTCGCTAACCCGCTTGCAGCGCGATCAAATGTGCATAGAGACCGCGTTGGCTGATGAGTTCCTCGTGCCGTCCGCTCTCCACGATGGCACCCTTGTCCATGGTCAGGATCCGGTCCGCATGGCGGATCGAAGCGAGGCGGTGGGAGATGATGATGACCGTGCGGCCGCGGCACAGGGAGGGCATCTTTTCTTGCAGCGTGCGTTCGGTTTCGTAGTCCAGGGCGCTCGTCGCCTCATCGAAGATCACGATGCGCGGGTTGGTCACGAGTGCGCGTGCGATCGCGATTCGTTGCCGCTGACCGCCCGATAATCCACAGCCTTGTTCGCCGACGATCGTATCGTACCCCTCGCGCAACTCGCAGATGAACTCATGGGCGCCGGCGAGTTTCGCCACTGCGATGATTTCATCGAGCGGCAGCCCCGGGTCCGCAATCGCGATGTTCTCGCGGATCGACCGGTTGAACAGCAGGTTCTCCTGCAGCACGACGCCGATTTGCCGCCGTACCCACGCGGGATCGGCCAGCGCGAGGTCGATGCCATCGATGCGGATGCGGCCGCGTTCCGGCACGTACAATCGTTGCATCAATTTTGCGAGCGTGCTCTTGCCCGAACCCGACCGGCCCACCACGCCGACCACTTCGCCGGCGCTGATTCGCAAGTTGATACCATGCAGTACGACCGGGCCGTCGGGCCGATAGCGGAAGTGCACATCCGCAAACTCGATGTCCCCGTGGATTGCGGGCAGCGCATGTGAACTCGGCGGAACCTCGGTGCGCGCATTGAGGATGTCGCCAAGCCGCTGCATCGAGACGCCGATCTGCTGAAAATCCTGCCACAATTGCGCGAGCCGAAGGATCGGCGTCGCGACCCGCTGCGCGAGCATGGTGAAGGCCACCAATTGACCGACCGTGAGTTTGCCCGCGATCACGAGCCTCGCGCCGAAAAACAAGATGCACAGGCTTACGGTTTTGCCGACGAATTGAATGAGCTGCTGACCGACGTTGCCGAGTGTGGTGACCCTGAAGCCGGCCGTGACATAGCCGGCGAGCAGGCCGTCCCACCGCCGCGCGAACTGTGGCTCTATCGCATGCGCTTTGAGAGTCTCGCAACCGGCAATGCTCTCGACCAGGAATGAGTGATTGTCAGAGCCGCGCGCGAACTTCGTGTCCAAGGCACTGCGAAACAACGGGTTCAATACAGCGGAGATCAGCGCATATGCGACCAAGGAAAGGATCACGATCATCGTGAGCGGCAGGCTGTAGAGGGCCATGACGGCGAGGAACACGACGGAGAAGACCAGATCGATGCACGCGGTGAGAGCCTGGCCGGTGAGGAAGTTGCGTATGTTTTCCAGTTCGCGCACGCGCGCGACCGAATCGCCGACACGGCGCGCGGCGAAGTAAGCAATCGGCAGATTCACGAGGTGACGGAACAGGCGCGCGCCGAGCTCCACATCCATCCGGGTTGCTGTATGTGCGAACAGGTAGTTGCGCACGCCCGTGAGCAGGGTCTCGAACACCGAGGCGAGCAGGAAGGCAGTGCAAACCACGCTCAGCGTATCGAAGGCCCGGTTGGTCAACACCTTGTCCATGACGACTTGGAACATCAAGGGTGGAACCAGGCCAAACAGCTGAATCAGCATCGAGACGGCAAGAATCTCGAGCAGCAGCCGGCGATACTTGATGATCGCGGGAATGAACCAGGAAAAATCGAAGCGGGCCAGTTCTCCGACGAGTGACGCGCGCGAGGCCACCAGCAATGCCCGGCCCGTGCTGCGCGCGACCGCCTCTTCAGGAGTGATGATCCGGGGTGGCAGACCGTTCGCTTCTTGAATGAGGACCTTGTCGCCCGCCAGCTTGGCGAGCACATAATGATTGCCGGTGCCATCGAAGATCATTGCCGGCAAGGCGAGAAACTCGAGTCGCTCACTCGTGAAACGCACGATCTTTGCCTTCAGCCCGATGCGTTTCGCGGCGCGCAGCAGATCCTCAGCGCTGAACGCTCGCTCGCCGAGGCTGGCTTGATGCCGGATCTGGGCGGGATCGGCCGCGATTCCGTGCATGCGGGCAATCAGTACGAGAGAGGTGAGCCCGGGTTCATCCATAAGCGACCACCTGAGAAGAATGAGCGATCAATCACGGCCGCCATCGTGCACGTGTCTTGACGACATAACGTGTCCCCCATCGACGTCGTCGCTGCGTCGTTGCGGCGGCATTATGCGACCAGTCGAAAGTCCAAGTCCATGCCTGCGCGGGCTGTTCGCGCGCGCCCTATGCGCTGGCACGGCAAGCGGATTCTGCACCGTTGGACTGCTCGACCCATTTGCCGCTGCCAACACGGCCGGGTAGACTGCAAAGAAAATTCTGTTTGCTCGGACGCGTCATGCCCCGTTCTTTCCTCGGTGTTGTGTACGTGCTGCTGACGCTGTCTTCGCCGCTCCGGGCGGCGGACTCATCGGGAGCATCGGGCGAACTGCCGGCATCGCCCGCATCCCCTTTGCTCAGCGACACTAGCGGTGCGGCGCCATGCTCGTTTGCCGCCGTGAGCGGCACCATCACCTTGGCCGACGCCGTCAACCGCACGCTCTGCGCCAACCCGAAAGCACGCGCCGCTTGGCAGAGGATCAAGGTGTATGCCGCCGGCGTGAAGATCGCCCGGGACAGCTATTGGCCGAGCGCGGGCATCAAGGCGGCTGAAACCGAAAGCCGGACGCGCACCGTCGTCACCCATGACCAAGCGCTCGACACTTCGGCAAACGATCTGTACCCGGCGGCCAGTCTGAACTTGAACTGGGTACTCTACGATTTTGGACAAAGGGCCGATCAACTCGAATCCGCGCGCGAGCTGCTCGCTGCCGCGCGCGCGAATCTCGACTTGACGCTGCAGCAGGTTTTTCTACAGGCAGCCGCAGACTTCTACGACGCACAGGCCGCGCAGGCGAGTACCGAGGCGGCGGAGGAAATCGAGAGCCTGACGCAAAGGAGCGTCGCCGCCGCACACATGCGCGTGGACAAGGGCGCCGCGCCGCTCAGCGATGAGTTGCAGGCGCAGACGGCGTATGCATCGGCGGTCGTGACGCGCGTCAGGGCGGCGGCCGAGCTCAAGACGAAACTCGGCGCATTGGCCGGGGATATGGGCATCGAGCCGGACCGGAGCTTCACGATTCCGCTCGCGGACCTGCACGAGACCGCGGTCGCGGGTTTTTCGGAGGCGGTGCATGACCTCATCGAGATGGCAAAACGCACGCATCCGAGCGTGACGATGGCGGAACGCTCTCTCGCCGCGGCGATCGCCGACGAAAAGGCGGCGCGGGCTCATGGCCGTCCGACGATCGAACTGGTCGGCGGCATCAGTCGCTCCAACGAATCGCTGACGCCGAGTCTCGGCAGTCCCACCGTGCCCGGAAACGTGTCCAATAAAACGGTCGGGATTCAGATTGACGTGCCGATTTCCGATGCTTTGTGGAAGCGGGGGCAAATCGCCGAGGCGCACGCGCAAGTCGAGGTGCAGCAAGCGGCGCTCGATGGCGCCGAGCAACAAGTCGCGCAGGACGTATGGAAATCCTACGTCGAACTACAGGCCGATACCGACAACCTCGCGAACTCGCAGAGCTTGCTGGACAGTGCCCGGAATTCTCTCGAATCGACCAAGCATCGCTACGAGGGCGGCGTCGGCAACATCCTCGAGTTGCTGGGTTCGCAAAGCGCCTACGCCAACGCGCTGCAGCAGCGCATCCGCGCCTTGTCAGACTGGCGCTACGCGCGTTTGGCGCTCGGCGCGAGTTTGGGCAGGCTCGGTTTGTCGACGCTCGAATAAATTATTTTTTTGTGACAGCGATGAATTATGTGAAATTCCTGCATCATATTGAGGAAATCTCCTACATCATATTGTGAAGTCATTCACAGACACGGGCTGGCGGCAAGGGATCCGGTAAGGGATTACAACGAAGGGATACGGTAATGGGCACTAAGACCTACTACGGAGCCGCGGGGGCGGCGGGAACGGCCGGGACCGGCAACAGCGGCGCCGGCGGCGCCGGGGGCGCTGGCGGCAGCGAATCCTATAACTACACCGGCGTCGCCGGTCAGACCAACGTCACAACGAGGCTCGGGGGCGGTGCGGGCGGTGCGGGCGGCAACGGCAGTGCGCCGAACGGCGCAGCGGGGGCCGGTGGGGTCGGCGGTGCCGCGAAGGCATCGGCGACGGCCGATCAAGCCTCGAGCTCGTCCCTGACTGCCGATACCTATGCGACCGGCGGTGCCGGCGGCAACTCCGGCACGCCGAGCGGCACGGGTAAGGGGGGCGCCGGCGGCGCCGGCGGCTATGCGCAAGCGAGCGCGACTGCAGAGAATACCGCCGCCGGCGCGAATGCGTTTGCCAGAGCGACTGGCGGCTTGGGTGGCTCGGGCGGCACGGGCGCGGCGAGCGGCGCGGGCGGTAACGCCAATGTCGCCGCCACGGCAGTGGGTGCGATCTATGCCTATGCCTCAGGTCGTGGCTATGGCGGCAACGGGGGCAACGGCGGCACCACCGGCGGCCAGGGCGGCAGCGCGGCGGGCAACGTAGCGGCGACGAGCACGGGCGCCTACAACGCCCACGCCTTCCTCGAACTCTTCGGCGGCAACAGTGGCAGCTCCGGTGCTGGCAATGGGCTGGCGGGGGGCGCGGTGACCAGCGGCACGGCGACGGTGACCGAAGCGACCGCGACGGGCGGGGGTGCCTACGCGCTGCTGATCGCCACGGGCGGCAGCGGCGGCGGTGCGACCGGCACCGGCACCAGCGGCGGTGCGGGCGGCACGGTGAGCAATCTCTCGGCGAGTGCCTATGGTTACAACGCCCGCGTCGAGCT
>Ga0116231_10014478_pt1 | contig 10580 bp, 9 predicted proteins | sample S1TSphgellanicum_2_FD_89695 | JGI IMG/M metagenome (GOLD analysis project Ga0116231, IMG submission 89695) | Host-associated microbial communities from peat moss isolated from Minnesota, USA - S1T2_Fd - Sphagnum magellanicum MG | ecosystem: Host-associated > Plants > Peat moss > Unclassified... | reverse complement strand
TTGACCGTACTTCATCTTGCCTCTGTCTGGCTTTCTATAAAAAGGATTACATTGAGTTTGTTGTCACACAGATCAGGACATAGTATTGTAACAAGGGGTGTGTCACACTGTGGCCTTGCCATTGAAGTTATAAAGTATCTTAAGGCAAAAGAAGAATTATGGAAACTCAAAAAAAAAAATCTTTACTTTGAAGGTGTTAAAATTGATGCCACGTGACGCCCTGAAAATTTAGATTGCGTTTTGAGGCCTCAGGCCTACCTCCACTAAAAAAAAGAGGTGAATTTATGACTTGGATTCTTTGATGATTATGTTTTTAATACCTTTTTCTTTGAATTACATTTGGACCTTGCTTTGTATTGCAGCCTCCTTGTGATTCAACTAGTGACCCACCTTTTTTTCATCTAAACTCTTCCTTTTTTGGGGTGTGCTTGGATTGGCTATATTACAAAATATCAAATCACACCCATCTCCCATAAATACAAAAATATTCTATTAAAAGTACAAGCTAGGGATGGGGTATCTGTCCACCCATTCTAATTTTTTGCTGAGGTTGTAGGGATGGAGTAGGTTTGTAAGTAGGTTTGTAAATAGGTATGAAGGCTTCAAACATCTAGACAATTATTTTTATTGTATAGATTGCATCAACTTTTGGATGGTATGAGATTTTATTGCATTCATGCTGAGTTTTCACACCTTGTAAGGTTGGCCCTTCCCAATTACTTGATTTCAAACTTCATCATTTTTTGTCAAATATTATATTTAAGTTATATATATTTAAATATTTCAAAAAAAAGGGATGCAATTATGGTCCACAATCCCAAATTTTAGAATTCTTGAATAGTAACACCTAGTGTCTTTGTATTGTAAACGATGAAATCCATCACGAATCTTTTTCAAAGGGCAAAAAACCTTAACTATTTGGCAATAATTTCTTTCTTGTTATCTTGAAACCAAAATGCCTTAATTGAAGAAAAAAACATGAAAATTTGGACTATGAAATCATCCATGGATATTGACGTACATCCTTTCAATCCATAGTGAGGTACACAATCTATACAATTCAAGTTTTGAGCCTGGTCCAATTCACTAGTGCATTTGTGATTTTTCATTTGGATTTGCTTTTTAAAAATTAAAAAATTAGAGAGGATGTTTGGGTGTGATCACAATCAAATGAGTCGACAATGACAAAGGACTTAAAGATTGCAATCCTTTTTTGGTAATTTGACATTTTCATAGAAATAATTTTTTGAATGAATTAAAAATATATATGTTACTAAAATTACATATAATTTCTTCAATATATCACATTTTTTGTATTAAATTTTGACAAATAATTAATTTTAAAAAAAGTGTACAAATTTTATCAAAATTTTCATTTCGTTTTGAAAAAAATCTTAATTTGAAATTCTATGAAAATATGCTAATTATTTTATGCTTTATTTTCTTGTATCACAAACTATAACTTTGCTTTAGATGTCATGTACATTACATCCCATTTGCATGTGGTAAAGGACTTTTGACAATAGATTTAAAGTTTTAAAAAATTTCAAATTTCATAACTTTCAAATTGTGAGTGTTTTTTGAGTGTGGATATAAATTAATATTATCTCAAATTTTTCCCCATCAAAATTCCTTTATTAAAAGAGTCTTTAGCTTAATAATTTACAAAATTGACTAATTTTGAGGCAATTGTTGTTCAAGTTCAAAGATCTTTCATTAAAACCAAAAGAAAAGCCTTCAATGTTGAATGTCTATATAGGCTATGTTAATTTCTTTGAAAAAATCCTATTATTACTTATCAAAAGATAATATTATTGAATGTCAAAGAATTGTACACCCAATGTTTTTTCTTTCTCAATTTTATTATTATTGCAAGAGTGATAAATTTTTTGCTGGAAAAACAAATTTTAACACTGAAGAAAAACATATTTTTTCCCAAGTTTTTCTTCAAAGAAGACTTTTCACAATTCTGGCAAAAAGTTGACACAAAAAGAACCCACTTGCATATGTCTACATGGATTATGGAAACTCAAATATTTCCCGATGCAAAAATATTATCTCCAAAAGGTCCTCTAAAACAAAAATCAAAATCCTTCAAGATATTATAATTCTATAACTAATCTCAAGTTTCTAACACAAGCCAAAAAATCATCTTTTTGAGAAAATCCTCCTATAAAAAAAAAAACCTATTACCTAGGCACCAAAATCCCTTAAGCTACTATTATACTCTACAATGAATCTAAACACAATATCCTTGCCTTGGTAGTAGGCAAGGCCAAAAAATAAAGTTATAATGTTGACACTTGTTTGATGTGAGGTCAGTTGATTGGTAAAATTCATACTAGTTTGGAATTAATAATGAACCTTTTAAAAAAGATTCATACCAACATATCAAAGCTAATGAAATATATTTTAAAACCAAAAAAATAAATCAAACATATGATGTCCATATGGTACCAAAAACATGAATTGTAAAAAAATAAATTTATGATTACAATTTTTGGGGGCTTGGCGTGCTTTCATTCTATGAGAATATTCAGCTTTAATATTTCACACTTTTATTATTATTAAAATTTTTAATGTCTACACATTTTAATCATTTTAAGGTTCATTAAAATTTTATGTTTGCATTGAGTTTTTATTTTATATTTTTTAATTTTTAGTTTTAGTTAAAGACATGGAAAACGATGAAAGAAGGAAAGTGATTGTGCATGATTAAAGAAACATAATGCATGAAATATTCAAATTTAATTTTAAAAAATGTCAATGGACATTTTAGTACCATAACACATTTTAGATTATGAAGACCATCCCTAGTAGTCACATAGTCATTAGAAACAAAGGATATTTGATTTGTTTCCATGGAAAAAATATACAAAACAAATTTAGGGTTTTTGAGTTTTAAAATCAAAGTAAACAAGGAGTGCATTTGCAACCCAAGTAAGTGAACTATCAAGTAGTTATGTCTAGGCCTTTATCAATTTATTGTCTTAGCGAAGCAAATATCACATCATTAATGCTACCTTGTTTATTTTACACTTTCAATATAAATTACACCTTTTTCATTTTACTAATTGAACCTACTAACAACTAATACTTATTATAAGTTGCTTGTACATATGTTATAATTTTTCTAATATTTTTATTAATTCATAATTTTTATTATTTATAATCAAGGATTTTGATAATATAAATAATTTCATCATATAAGTAATTGAATTATAATTTTATTCAACAACATTGCATGGGCCCTTTTATTTTTTCTCTTATAATTTTTTAATACAAAATAGGTTGACCCCCACCAGGCTTCCATGTCACTACCTACAATGCCAAAAAATTGGCATGCCAAGAAGCCAATAAAAAGGAATTGTCACTCATGATCCCTCTACCATTAAGTGGGTTAGTATCAAAAGCAAGAACATCAATGATCAAATTTTGATACATGATAGCTTTTATTTCACTTGTACAAAAAATTCTTGAACATTAGATGGCACAACACAATTTCAAATTGGAATTACTAACTTGGTTTTCTTAAATCAAATGTCACATGTAGCACATCCAAAAAGAAATTAATACTTGGGTACAATTTTGCAAACATGTACCAAAATAGTTGTAAAGATTATTTAATTTTGTGTACCTAACAATTTAGGGGGAAATTTTTATAAATGGAGTTCTTTTATCCAATGCTATTTTCAATATTTTGGTATACATGTTTTGAAAATTAGGAATTAATCTAGAATAAAAGCATATTTAAGTGGTTCACTTTTTGACATTTTGAAAAATCCATATCATACACTAGCTAACATTCCTAGAATTATAATAATTATCAAACTATAAATGGACAAGAACTAATGAAAGAGAAGCTTGTCATTGTAAGCTTTTGTGCAATGGATTTTATGGCATCAAGGTCCACATAATCTATTACAATAAACAATCCCTTATGTTGAAGGTCAAGCTTGGGGAGGTTACTCTTTGTATATTTTATGAAACACATGAAATAAAGGGATTTTTTTTCTATGCTATTAAGGGAATAATTTTATTAAAATTAAAAATATTTTAAATATACTCCAAGTGTATTCTCATAATCCATTCTTAGCACCCTTTTTACATTGAATTGATTTATAGAAATAACTTTTTCCATTAAATTGCATCTTTTATTTGCACATCAATTGGAAATAATTGGAAATAACCTCCCCTTGGGTCAAGCATCAAAAAAATCATATTGTGATTGCAAGTGGGTTGCCATGAAGGCTAAATATAATGTCAACCCTTGAATAACCTTCCCCCACACACATGCACTTAAATTCTTCGCATCAATTTCAATGTCAATCAACATGCAAGCAACAATTTCAATTTTGAATTGTAGCTTCCCTTTAGGAATCTCACAACCACTTCAATTGTTGATTGTAATGCACCTTAAGCAACAAATATTCCTTCCATTGTTCAAAAGACAAGTGGAAACCACATGAAATAATGTTGATGCAATTCTTCCACATCTACCCATGTGATGAAAGTAGGAATGTAAGCTTGTAAAGCCATGTTTTGATTTTCATAACATTGGTTTGTAACCTTTTAAATTGAAGAGTATCTTGGAATACATTAACCTTAAAAGAAATTCTTCGTTAGTGTTTTCAACTTCTAAGGATGCAAACCACTAGCAATGCATGCTTGGATCCATGTTTGACACCCTTTTCCACTTTTCTTGGTCAAGTGACACATTAGTAAATAGATGTTTGTGTCTTCTTAATAGAAGCATAAGTAATTCAAGAAAAAAGCTATCATTCATTGCATATTGACATGATTTACCAGAAGCATGACTAAAACAAGTGCCTTCAGATGGCACTACAATATTCAAGGTCTCACAACTAATAATGGATTATAGTGCTTCTATAAGAGTTTGCAAACTTGACCTTTCATCTTTCATGTAAGAAAACTTCTTCTTTTTTAAACCACTCTTTTCCAAAAGTTGTTTGAGATGAACAATCAGATATGAACTCATAGTGTATCTTATGCTTGAAAAAGGTCTACAATATGTTTTTGTTCCCAACCAAGTGACAAAAAAATTATCACTAGAATGAAAACACATTTGTTCATCTAGAAATCAAAAGGTTGCAATCATAATCACAAAAATGAATTGAAATATCTAACCAACATCTTCAAGCATGTATGACAACACCTCATCAACCAATGCCTTTGCATGGTGGGAATATTATTCAAGGATTTCAACACAAGTGTAACGACCAATCCAACCACAATATATAGAGCTCAAATGTTGATAGGATTTTGCAATGAGCAATACCAAATCTTCTATGAAAGACTTTTACTATTGGACATGTTTTATATAGGAGACAATGCTACGGAAAAATGGTGAAGTGGTTCTTACATTAGGTTTTGGACATCTTTTACAAAGTTTAGGTTCTAGATCCTTTGATGGTTCTAGATCATGTTCTTCCAAAAGAGGTCCTTAACATACCTAAGCACAATCATGATAAAGGTATCCCTCAAGGAGCTAAAGGACTATATAAGATTTTTTTCATTGTTTACCAAAAAACAAATTTACAATGGGCAAACTTAATTTTAAAAAATTCAAACAATTTGAATAAAGATAATTCATATGGTGGTGCTGATTTTTCACATGCGTAAATTGTCATGAATCAATATTTCAACTCAAAATTTTAAGATGCACAATTTAATATTCAATAATTTTTATAAATTTATAATCATCTTTGCATGATTATTTCTTGCACATGTGACTTGCACTTAAGGCTAGATGTTCCAACGCCATTGAACACAAATAGTCAACCAAATGTCCAAACAGAGCGATTTTTATCTTGGAGCCTCATAAAAGAATTTTTTTGTCCTTCAAAGCTTCCACATGGTTTACCATTTCATCAAGTGCAACAAGAGTCATGTCAAATGTAATTAATACTTAATTTTTCATGTTGTAATGTCAAAAGTTATAAAAATATTACAAGTCTTTTATATACTATGAAAACATGTGGACTAATTTGGATTGAATTAAAAAAATTATGCATTATTCAAAATCACTTATGAAACACTATACTTAACACTCTTGCTATTTTTTTCCATTTTTTAAAGGACTTCAAATGCCTTCAGCATGACATAATGTAAAATAATTACTCACACCTTCATATAATTGTAGTATAATATGTATACATATATTGCCATTGAAAAATTCATCTTGCTACTCTCTTACCCTGCTCAGGAGCTAATGAAGAAATGCCATTACAACCAGACCTCTGGGATACAACCACAAAGACCTTCAAGAGTAGATAAAGAGGTATGTGAAATTGTTATAAAATGTTACAAAAGTTATCCAGGAGTTATGCAATAATGACCTACTGGAGCTGGAGTCACAGGAGGAATTAACAAGAATTCTCCATTGTCTTCAAAAAGGGATTGGAGCTTGTCTCAATTTATCAATACAAATAGTTCCTCAAAATGTTTCTTAATTTGACAATGTAGAACCTGTGTTTCACTGAATACAGATAGAAACAAATAGCTGATCTGTTCATGAATTTGCAAATTGCTTTCCTCAAAATGTGGAGTAGCTTATCAATTTAATCCCGCAATGGATTCAAGCAGAAAGATTCTTTGAAAGACTTTACTTTCCTAGGAGTTTTTCTAGCAAAGAACCCATCAGCAAACACTGACTTGACTGTACCTCCAGAAGCTGGATATGACTCCAATGCCCTCAACGGCTCTGTCATGAGTTTTCATGTTCTTTGCCAACCACAAATGTAAACAATCACACCTCAACTCATCTCAGAGTCACCAGCAACTTTTCTTCACTGAGAAACCTGCACATATAGAAAGTGCCACTGCTAACCAAATCAGTCCCCGAGTTACTTCAATGGCCTTGCAGATGGCCATCTTCAATAGCCTCAGTTGCCTTCTACACATTAATCAAAACTGGATATGAAGTTGCCCTGTATCATTCAAGACAATCCATTACCCAAAGCCCAACATTTGTCTTCATTCTTCACCAATGCACTTCAGCTGGACCTTGGACTGCATTTCACCTAGTATACATGAGCATTGAGGAAAGTTCACTCTCTTCTCCCTCCGTACTACATTTTCAAACCCTTCCAAAGCCTGAGGAAGAAAGACAAATCTGCACAGACAAGCACACCACAAATTACAGACATCAAAGCTGAAAGTTGGAAGCATTTGGATTGTCACACTCATCATATTCCCTTCATTAGCAAGCAATACTCAAAATTAAATTGCCCCACATTTTTGTGACCTGCTACACTGCCTGACAGAGATTATATATGTTGGGTCATCTGCTGGGTTCTGGATCCTATGTTGGGTCTCTTGGTGTGCTGCATAGTATTGCCACTTCAGCTATCTCAGGTAACCATTTCTTACAAAAAGAGACCGCCCAGCCCTCCATCTAAGTGCAATGAGAGCACCTTCAATTGCTAAGTTCTCATCCTTGGTGCATTCAACCAAGTACTTAGGCAGAGAGCACCTAGAGGTGGAATTATTTCCACCTTCCATGTGCAATTCTCTGAGAAAACTTTCCATTACAGGAACACTCAGAAAAAGGGACAAATTACCCATGAAGGGAACATCAAAACAAAATAAAAGGGTCGAAAATCATGAAACATTAGAAATTTAAGAGTTTGTCTAACATGAAAATGTTACGGTGCAAGTGAGGAGCCTTTTTATTTCATGCTGGCTCCTTTTCTGGTATATATATTGTCTGCCCTACACATTCAGTTCGCAAAGAACTTCAAAAGATCTTAAACATGACCAAGTACTAGGGCTCCCTTGGCAACTCCTAAGGAAAACAGACAGTTTTCAAGAGCAGTACCTTGGATGTCAGGTGACAGTGGCCTGATTAAACACTCATGTTTCACTGCCCTCATGTGTGCTATGAGATGGAGGCAAAATTTGTTTGCTATCTTCACTGCTCAAGCTCCCCACTTTCTGCTGTTTGACAGGGTGAATTTCCTGCTTCCGATATGGATCCCTAAAGAATTAGGCCCAGATCAAATGGCTATGTCCTTGATCTCCATACATACATTACAGATCCTAATGGAGATCCTATGTTCAAAAGACATGGACCACCAGTGCAATGTAACTAGAGCATAATATGCTGAGACAGTTAGTACTGGAGTTAGAATTGAAGCCTCCATACTGATAACACACCAACTGCTATGTGTTTCCTAATATTTGACAAAAATGTCAGTAATTTTGATCTTGATTGAATCACAAGAATTGAAACAGCAACCTATCTAACTCCATTTCTTTGAAAAGGGGGCTGTGCATCATGTGGCCTGTTGCCCAATCATGCATGCCCAAGGTCCAACAGGCAGTAAAAAACCACCTCAAAGCCAATAGAAATGTGCTAGAAATATCACATTGATGATCTAGTGGCTACACACCTCCTGCTCTATAGGCACAAATCTAGATATTAAAAACTAGTGTCAGGTCACCATGAACTCCGTACCTCCTCTGCTGGAACATCTGTACATGGCCTCCACTTGCCCTCTGTCCAATTTAAAGAAGGCCTCAAAATCCTTGGCTTCACCACCACAAGGTCCTGTTCGCCTGCACAAACAAGCCAATGTTGAACTCGTGGCAACACACATATAATCAGGATGCAGAAAAGAGATCACTTAAAGGGCTGCAGAAGGGATATCTATCTGCAAAATTGTGTGTTATCATTTGACACAGCAGTAGACAAATAAATTGTGACTGCAAGAGATACCTTCAAACAACCATTTTTGATCCCATCAAATGCAGCTACTATTAAGAATTGGAACAGAAGCAGGCCTTCTGATCTACACATATGTTTTATTGTGCCCTTCAACAATGCCCAAGCAGCCTTCTCAAAATCTTGGCCAAGTTCATGGACAACAAAGAACCCATTGTTAAAAAAGATGGCAACACCAAGTCACTACAGAAAATGAACTATGGACCTATTACTATGCATGCTGAGCTGTGGAATAATCAAACTGCAGCTCTAGCTACAAAATCTACAGCTATCTGCAAATATATCTTATCTGCAAATTCTATTCACAATGAGCATTCAATTTGGCAAACCTGGAAAGTAGACAGTAACTTTGTTTTCCACATCATTTACTTCTCTCACAACTCCTTCCCACCACCTGAAGCCAATACACACCCCCATTACAGTTGATTGACTATTGATAACCCCCAGCTTCGCAGTCACTGAGATATTGGAATGAACATGAGGCATTCTAATCATTTCAATACCTGCATACTCTGGTTGAGAGCATTTGTCAAAAATGTCACAGGATAAACCTTGAAGACTTTGTCTCACAGCTAGATCCAAGAAATTACAAGAGAAGCCTTTAGATGTACAATTAAACTCACAAGATGTTTTTGGGTATATGCCACTACCAAAAGAGTCCTGGTTAAGGTACATGAAGTTCACAAAAAATGGAAAATCAGGAACAAAAAGATCATCCACAAACCTACAAACCAGGGACAATCAATGAAGCACAACAGGACATGTGTTACTCTTCAAGAGACACTTAATGAAATCAATCTCATAGGCAAAGAGATAGAAACTAGCCAAGTAGACCGCACGATTAGTACCCATGGGGATATCAATGCATTGTCTATAAACACCCTGACCAAAACAAAGAAACAAATTGTCTAATAAGAAATCCAGCCAAGAGATCAAATCTGAAGCCTCCGCAACTTTGAAGCTATGAAGACTTTCAAACAAATTGATCTCTGCTTTATTTTTCAGCCACAAAAATCTAAAGTTCAAAGTTGTTTTTTGAACCATCAAAAACTTAAAACAATGAAGCTTCGGCATCCGATTAAATACTTTATTTATCAGAACTCACATATGAGCTTTTAGATCCACTTGGTCAATTTTAGTGTGTAGAGTTGAGAAATCAAAAGACTGCAACAGAAGTGAGCTTTATCAATTTCAGATCTTGAAAGATTAAATTTATTTATTACCTCCACCATTCCTATAGAGTCATTGAGAATCCAACTACTATCACAAGGAACATCTGCCTTTTTGAGTTTAGACACCCAAAGGTCATTGACCATAGGAAACATAGCTTTGAAGAAAGAGCACAGCCACTTAGAAACGTCAGTCAGAGAAGTAGAGCTGGCTGCACAGATAAATCTAGGTTTAATTGGGTTTTTATCAAACGTCCAAACAGCACAAAGAAACAGGAGACAAGGGCCACACTTAACACCTTTAAAATTATGAGCCTTATTAAAAGAGAGATGAAGTTTCAGAATACCAGATTGGGCAAGATTGGAGATCACATATGTACCAACAGGAGAATTAAGCTCAGAGAAAACAGAAGAAACATAAAACTTTTTACAAACAAACACAAAGTTGTTACAACATTTATCCATGTAGGTAATGACCAAGGACTGATGGAGAATCTTTAGGTGATTCAAATCTCCTAAAGGAACAGACAAAGAAGAATCAGAAGAGGTTTGAACCATGAAGGAAGCACGAGTCCTCTTCTGTACAAACAAAAGAACTTTGGCTTTCCACTCACTTAATATCCCTTGAACTCCTAGAAGCTCTTCTTGCTTGTTGACAAACTTCT
>Ga0116231_10014477_pt1 | contig 10580 bp, 12 predicted proteins | sample S1TSphgellanicum_2_FD_89695 | JGI IMG/M metagenome (GOLD analysis project Ga0116231, IMG submission 89695) | Host-associated microbial communities from peat moss isolated from Minnesota, USA - S1T2_Fd - Sphagnum magellanicum MG | ecosystem: Host-associated > Plants > Peat moss > Unclassified... | reverse complement strand
GCAAGAGATGACAGACTTGATTAATATGCTTGATACGACCAGTGGTAGCGGAGCAGGTTCGGCGAGCCTTGGCTTGTTCAATCCTAATTGGTAAGAGGAAGTAATGACAGATTTTTCAGTACCGCAAGCTGGTGGAATAGAAGACAATGTTTTTAACATGGGCACTGACGCTGTCGGCGCAGCATTAGCGCCAGAAACAGCCGGACTTAGTGCACTGTTACCCTTTGCTCTAAGCGCATTGGGTAATGGCGGTAGCGGTAACGCCCAAGCCCCACAAACCGGTGGTGGTGGTTCGATTGCCCCAAGCGTTCAGCATTACGGACCATTTGGTCTATTAACATCCCATACAGCAGGACTGGCTGCTCAAGCTCCAGCACCCGTTTACCCTAATACTCTTCAATTTGGTCCTTTGCCTCAGGCACCCCAAGCTAGTATTGCTCCTATGCAATCAATGTCTACAACACCTACGCCATCTGGTCCAATTATAGGAGGTGGTGGAGCGGTTCCTATGATGCCAGCTATGAATAATAGTCCTGTGCCAACTGCTGTAATGCCTGCTATGAATCCTGGTGCTGGTCCTATGCCAGCGCAGCAGCCGTACTTGCCACAACAAGCCCAACAGCCACAGTCCCCTTTTATAGCGCCATATAATCCCCAAGCGGATAACAATTTTCCGCAACCGCCTCCGCAATATCAATCCCCAGCGGCACCCGCTGGTCCACAAATGTCTCCATGGCAACAATCGGCAGCTAATCAATTGACTGGACTTAGCGGACAGCCGGCAAGTGCAATACCAGCAATGATAAATAGTGGTAGCGGTATATTAGGCAATGCGGTTCAACAAGGCGGGCAAGCTGGTATTGGGAGCGCCCTCAACTTTAGCGCATTTCCTTTAACTGCCGGTCAAGCAGAAGAGCAGCGCATATTAGCAAGCGTTCCGCCCCCGCCAGGTAGTGGCGTATCTTTTGCTAATACTCCTCAACAAGCGCAGCAAACAGCCCCAAGCCAGCAGCCTGTAGCAACACAAGCGCAACTGCTTCAACAAGCAGGCGACCAATTTGCTGCTAATGAAGCTGCTCTTGTTGGCTCTGAGACTGGCAATATTAATACCATGTCTCAGTATCTAACTAAAGCCCAAAAGCGCGTTGATGATGCTGCTGACTTGGCTAAGAACTATTTACTTAATAGAGCCAATGTGGATTTCAAGCATAAAGTTGGACGTCCTGATACGTGGGTCAACACGGCTTATAATCCTGAAACCAAGAAGATTGAAATTAATCCAAATACTGGGCAGCCTGATACTAAGCCGCGCCTGCTCAGCAAGTTACAAGCCTATACAGCGCTCACCCAAGAGCTGGAAGGTTTTAAGAATATGAACTATGAGGCTGCCGGCGCCATGGGACGTGTGCAGCCAAAAAATGAAGACTATCTTGGTGATGCCATGGCTCGTACAACAAGACACGGCAGGGGCGGACTTTTTGGTTTGGTCAATAAAGCCATGTTTGGCAGCTCCGGTGGGGCTGCGCCTACAGCCACACAAGTGAATGATATGGCAGAAGAAATGCAAATGCAAAGCGTAGGTAGGCAGCAAGCCTATATAGCTGATATCAATGCCCAGGCGCAACAAAATCTACCTGTCGTAGAGAAACAAATAGAAGGATTGGCCAAGACGATAGACGATGCTTATAGTCAGCGCAAAGCGGATATAGCGCTAGCTCACGCTACCAGCGCAGGAATTGTTAACAGTTTCTCACAACGAGTCCAGCCATTTGTTGAATTAGCTAAATCTCATTCACAATTTTTGGGTGCAGACCTTGCTGCTACAAAAGAAGTATCAGCAGGCAGCAGGCAAGCTGCAGCTTCTCAGGCTACCTTTGACGCAGCTATGGCAAAAGTTGGACTAGAAGGGCAGAAAGCCTCGGAAGAAAATAGGACCAAGAAAGAAATTGCCGGACTAGATATGATGACCAAGCTGATAGACAAAGGCAATATGGATTATCCAACAGCTCTTAAAAACACTCTTCAAGCCGTTAATGCCTTTGATACTGGTGAATTGCCTTCTCTTGAGAAAAAATAATGCCTGATACAGAAGTAGTAAATGATTCAGATATAGACTCAATGCTTGGTGAAGCACGTGGAGTTGTGGCCGATGCCAACAAAGCTCCAGCTGCAGTGCCAGCCTCTATGTCATCGCCTTTAACAGGACAAGCAGGGCAGCAACAAATGCAAGGTGGTGCCACTGGTGGTGCTACACCCAATTTGCCAGAAGCCCCATCTGTGCAACCAGCTTTGCAGTCTCCCCAATTTACTGCCCCTGCAATTCAGCCTAGTTCTATAATGCAAGCAGGCAAGCAACAAAATGCGGCACATCCCATTGCTGCTCCTCAAATAGCCATGCCATCAAGCAACCTTCCGCAGATGAAGCCCGTTGCAGAAACTCCAAGCACTCCTTGGTACCAACAAATTCTTGGGCATAATCCTATGCAAAATGCTGGACGGGGAGCATTAGCCGGATTAATTGGCGGCGTAGATACTCTTGATACTTTATCTCATGCTGTAGGGCAGCCTATTGCGGGGATGCTTGGCACTAAGATGGAGCCGCCAATTAATGCCCAGAAAGAGTTTGAAAAGACTTTGCCTGAAGGAACGACAGATGAACCTGGATATAAAGCTGGCAAGACAGGTACCGAACTAGCTGGTTATGTCGCCCAAGGGGTTGTTGCTCCAGCCGTTTCAACGCCAGCCATGTTGGCAGAAGGTGCTATGTGGAGCGGCGTGTCATCTGCCAAAGACCAGATGGCAGCAACAGGCAAAATCGACCCGATGCAAACAGTGGGTGATGCCGCCATTGGTGCTGGTATATCTGCTGCTACGATTGGTGCTGGTAAATACATAGGTAAGAAATGGCGTGGCGCTAAATACGAAGCTGCCAAAGACAGGCTTAAAGGTATTACCGGCAAGACAGAAGAGGGACTTGGGAGCGGTGCCAACAAAAGTCTTAAAGGTGCTTTTGGTAAAGTAGCTGATGAGATTGAGACTCAGTACGAGAAAGAATTGGCACGTCTAGATGCCATCATAGGCAACAACGAAGGTGCCACCACTCTTCAGCGCTCGCAACAAGATGCACTAAAGAAGTGGGAAGCCAAACAATTGCCCAAAGCAGAAGCTGCAAAAGGAGCCTATCGTCATCCTAAATTCGGCAAAGGCTTCGAGATTATTGAACATGCTGACCCTATTGAATCTTTGGAAAAACATTTAGGCGCAGAACATCATGCCACGCTGAAAGAAGCTGTGGCGGCTATGGGCTTTGCGAAATCTTGGGTGATGCTGCTTCAGAATGATAGAGAAGCATTTGCTAAGAATGCAATGTCGCTTGCAAAAACAGCAGCACAAAAAGCCAAGATAGAGCCGAAAGAGAAGTCTGAGCTTACCTCTGCGGCAAAAGAAACACTTGCAAAAGCCAAATCAAAATTGCATTTAGAACAGCAGCAGCATATCAAAGGGCAGATGAAGGCTCAAAGGGATAAGCTTATCGATGAGATTAAGACTGCTCCTCGCAAAGCTAAAGTGGCATTACGCAGACAGTTGGCTGAAGTAAATAAGGCATTGGAAGAAGATTCTCTTCCTGAGATATTAAAAGTCCCACAAGAGAAACATCTATATGGAATAGCCGACAGAGCCGCTTTTGAAGAACAAGAGAAAGGCAGAGACCTGGCTAAAAACTTTGACGACGCTTTCAGTCAGTTCAAAAAAGCTGATACTACGCTAAAAGCAGCGGAAGAACAATATGAAAAACTAAGCAAAGATTTATTACCCATTTTTGCACATGCCGAAGAGAAGATGCAAAAAGAAACAGGAGAGCTTAAACGTATCTTCGTCCGTTACGACTTGAGCCATCCCTTTCAACGCAGCGTGACAACCCCATTTGCAGTTGGGACGCAGTTTAAAGGCAGCACGGCCACTTTAACAGGACTATTTGCCAAAAGATATGCTGGCATAGTAAAAGAGATTCACGCTCAACAAGAGAACTTCATCAAAGAAAGAATCTATCAAGTTGGACAACTGGTAGATGAGCTTGAACAGATGCACTTATCTAAAGAGCAGAAAGAAAAGGCTTTAAGAGAATTAGGGGCTAAATATGAAACCAGCAAAGAACTCGCACAGGCTATGGCAAAAAGCGGCTCCCTACATCCAGGTGTTCAAAAATTACTACTTCTTGCCGGTTTGGGTATGGTATCGGCTGATTTGCCGTCAACTGCGTATGATGGTCACAAAGAATCTGGAGGCAGTCATCCTGCTGTATATATCGGCGGTATTCTTATTGCAGCGTCTCTTTGCAGCAGAATTGGCGTGGCATCAGCATACAAATTAACTAAAAGTCGGCTATTCAATATTTGCACAAACTATGCCAATACTCGTACGTTGGCTGGTGGTGCTGACAAAGTATTGAATGCCGCTAAACAATTAGACCTAACTACTCGTCCTGAGCTATCACTTCAATACAAGCTTAATGAGTTAGGCGGTAACATTATGATGGCTATCAATACTTGTCCAGATGATGCCGAATACTTACACAAAGCCGTATTTGATAAAAAAGGCTTTGAAGAAATGGAGAAAGCGACAGGCAAGAAATTATCTCCATTGGCTAAAAAATATGCCACTGAAATACAAAGGCTAGGAAAAGAATTTAGAGGCTTTATCACTAAGTACAAGCAAGCATGGGATGCTCACATTCAAAGTTTGCCCGAGAAAGACAAGAGTGCCTTGCAAGAACTAACGGACACTATTCGTTTCATCGATGGCTTTATGCAGCCCGAAGTCGACCGCAGTGACATTGATAGATTTTTAAGAGAACAAATGTCACGCAGTTCCAAAGCTATTTTCTACGCTAATCCTAAACAAGCCATCCTTAACATGGTAGCGAATGTGGCTATTAACGGACCGCTTCAAGTTGGACCAGGCGCGGTGGCTGCAGCTTTCAAAGGCTACTCTAGTAATAAGATACTTAGAGGACTAATCAATCAAGTTGTCCATGGTGGCAGTCAAAGCCAATATATTCAGGAACTCTCTGCTAAAGCAAAGCCATTAGCCACAGAAAGCCAAGCTAGTCGATTTATGACACTAGCAAGCTTTGCTCATTATTTTGATGAGCACCCCAATCAAATGAAACAATTGCGAATCAGAAACTGGGAAGATTTTGCTATCAAGGCTTTACAAAACCGGCTGCCTGAGCAGACAGCTTTAGATGCTTACATTCAGCTATATGTAGATATCACCGAGACATTAGGAGGTGACCCACTCAAACTTGTTATGGGTCCTTTCTCGCGTTCCAATGCTGCTCACTTCACTAAATACTTTGCCGACATAGAAAGATATAAGGCTCTCGTTTTAATTAATTGGAATAAACGCAATTACAAATGGCTGGGAGCTAGCCTGCTTATGCTCCAACAGTTTGGCGGACACAGCGTATTGCCTGTTGAATTACAAATGGCTGGCTTGGCTTTTAATGCTTCTGGTATGGCTGCCCTGTTTGCTTTCTTGGATAACTGGAGCCTCATAGGACATATAACTGGAGATATGAGTCATAGCTTGGGATGGTCGATGATTATACCGTCACCAGCCATGGGGCAGGTAATGCCAGGAGTGTCCAACATTTTAGATACAATGAATGGGCTAGAAGATGGCGCTAGCAATTTACCAGAGGTTTTCCATGCGATTGCCAATGGTGGACTTATGGGTGACCCGGCTAATGAAGCTAATGAGAAAGCTCAGAAGTCTTTCAGGAGTGTCATTAATGCCATCGCCCAGATATATCCTACCGTGCAAGATATCCCTTTCTTAAAAAGTGCTCCAGCAGTTCCTCTTGAAAGCCTGGCTGCTGTTATGTACAACCTCCCCAAGTTTATGCATAATGAAATGACGGTAGGCGTTCCTAATCCTGTTGCCCTGGGTACAGGGGCTCATCCTTTTGAAGCTACTAAGGTTGTCCATGCTCCCAAGATGTTTGGTCCATTGTCTACGGCTCAATGGGAATCGTTAAGGGCTATGGCTAGATTAGGTTCTGGCATTGACGCCACTGAGTATAAAGATTATGGTATTGGTAAACACTTGAACAAGAAAAATCCAGAAATGAAGCAACAACAAGCCGCTACAGGCATACATTAGAGGAAAGGTAATGGCTAAAGAATCCAAGAAAGAAGAAAAGAAAGAAGAGCATCGCAAGATGGAAAAGAAAATGCATCATGGTCGTGAAGGCAAGAAGAAAGAAGAGCACGCCCGCAAGGAGCACGCAAGAAAATGAGCGAAGAAAGAGACAGCAAGATAATGAAAATCGAAGCTCCCAAAAGCAGCGATAAGAGCGAAAGTGCTGATGCTGGCAAAGTTCGCAAAGATAGATTAGACCCTAGCAAAGAGACATCTAAAGCTAGAGCAATGGATAAGCGCAAATAACTTTAGGAGGTTATATGGCAGAGATTAGGGGTTCTTTCGGAGAAATAAACAGCGTCGGCGAGCCTGATTATGAGCTACGCTCAGAATTTGGTGGACGCACTGGTACTGGTCCGCTTGACCAAGTATTGCCAACTGGCGAAGTTGCCACCGGCAACGAGGTCAAAGCAAGAGACGTGTTTGAGCGTGGCGAGCGCAAAGGTAGTTCTGTAACAAGAAATGAATCTAAGATACGCGGGTCTAGCCGCAAGTAGGTGGAATCATGGCAGAAGAATACGCGCCAAACAGTTATGCCAAGGCGCCTTCGACATCCGATTGTGACCATGTTAGCGAAGCGCCCCCGCAATGCATAGTATCTATGTACGGTGGTTACGCTGGCAAGGGGAGAGTAGGGCAACGTTATCCGACTAGCCTTACAACAGAAGAAGTCAGACTAACATCAGCCAACAATAGAGCTAGCGGTGTCCGCAAAGGTAGTTCTGTAGCTAATAACTACGAGCGCGACAGAGGTATGCAAAACGTAAGGTACACAGAACGTGATTGAATGGATAGCAAGCCCCGTATTTACGATCTTAGCGACGATGAGCTTGCTCGCATTTGCGATTATTATAGAGATACATCCGTTCGTAAAATAATGGCTAGGGCGTATGCCATAGCATTGGTTATACTGACATTCGGGTTTGTGGGACTAACAATAGCGGTAGCATTGCTCGCCTTTGAGTATCCAGAAAAGGCAGGCAGTTTCGTCGCGCTATTCGTTACCCCGCTTCTAGCCGTATTGGCAGCTTATGCTATTAAAGCCAAAAACGGGGTGAACAAATACAGCGAGAGTATCGATGCTTTTAAACCTCCGCCTCTTCCCTAGTTTCTTGCTTGGCTTTATTCATAATAGAGAACTTAGCCATACCAACAGTATAGATATCGTCTGTTGTTAAACCTTCTTTCTTCTTGTCATTCACCCACTGTCTAACAAAAGGTGCTGGCCAGCGGAACTCTTTGCCGACAATTACCAACTCTTCCCAATCGGGTTCATTCATCGTCTTCGTATCCTGCAAGCCAGGATGGTCGCCAGGCTTTACGCGCCCAGTTGATTTTTGGGAACCAGTCTTCCCCTGAAAAACTTCTCCTGTTTCCATATCCACGTCTTGTACTAAAACTTTCGTAGCATTGGGAATGGTTTCTACTTCTGTTTCGTCCAGCATAGCTAATCCCAATAAGCCTATTGTTGCTCTGCGCTTAGCCTTCGTCTCGGCTTTCATCATCGCATTACAAAGAGCATCCCCATATAACCCTTTAATCGTTACGGCACCTGTCGAGTCATTATGACGACCTACCTGCTCGGCTCTAGCGGTGACTACATAAATATCGTCCAGCTTCTTGCTGTCTGTAATAGTCATCGAAACGCCATGGATTTTGCTTAGCTGCTCAGCGCCGCTCTTGTTTAGATACAAGGTCTGCTTGCCTTGAAGAACCAAGTAATCGAACGGCTTGGTGAGCGGGTCAAGCCCTAGACGCTCGCAAATACTCTTGTAATAACCAACTTTCTCCGTGTCGGTCAGCTTTCCGATATCTCCTTTAAGGATTAAAGTCGACATGGCCGACTCGGTAGTCGCTACCGCATTATTATTAAACATTGATAACATCTCCTATTACTTCTACCAGTATCTGGTAGTATACTATATAGGGACTTATGGAGACAAGATTTATGGCAACAATTACGAACCGCAAAGAAAAGACGCACAGTTTGCTTATACAGGTGCCTAAGAAGTTTAGAGAGGAGCTGGTAGAGCATTACGAAGAACGTAAATCTTACAATTCTTATGCTGAAATGTACCGTCACTTGATTAAAGTAGGATTAGAGGTGATGAAAAATGACAGACACGCAGCTGCAAGCAGTCAATAACATTGTAGACGTTACCAAAACAAACGAGTACGTCATTGCTCAACGCATGGAGCTTATGAGCCATGCTTACGTCACTCTAATGAATGTCGCTAATGGGAAGGAAGCGCTAGAAGCACTAGGCACATTAATGGCAGTAAGCAGAGAGCTGGCTGAGTTGATACGTAGGATATTAGTCGAATGGGAATGTCCTCCTGGGTTGATTAGACCAGGTAATCATTTCACTCAAGCCAATTTAGACAACATCTGGAATAGCGCTCACCACTTTTACAACAGATTTTTGCACGCAAAAACTAAGGAATCAAAAATTAAAGAGCTGTCGAGACTTTATTTCCTGTTGCTAGATGTGACGGAGGTGGCTATGGTGACTAAAACCGAGAGATATACAACTGGTGTCAAGAAGGTAAAATCAGTAATCGCAGAGGGATACTAAGATGAATAAAATAATAAGCACAGGAGCCTTAATAGCGGCTCTATTAACAGCAAGTCCAGCCTTTTCGCAAGGGCTTTTCAATTCGCCAACACAAAGTCCGTTGCCAGTAATTTATCGACCTATGCTGGGCGGGGGCTTTGCGGCTTTTTCTCCGCCAATAGCGCCAAATCCATTGGGTAGTATGCAGCCGATAAGCTATCCTGCGCCCCTTCGTGGTCCGTGCATCAATCCTTATGGCACTATGCAGCCTATGCCTTACTGTGGACAAGGTGGTTATGGCTCTTTCCAAAGATTCTAAGATAAACCCCATCAAATTAAGTGATGAAGGTTGCCATTTTATTGGCAATTTCGAGGGATTCAGTACTTTTCCTTATATGGACGGCGGGGGTTTGTGGACAATAGCTTACGGTCATCGTATAGATAATCCCTCTACCTACGAAAAAACTGGCTGTACGCGTCAACAAGCTGCTGTCTGGATGAGGGAAGATGTTGCGGAGGTAGTCCGGGGCTTAACCGATTTATCCTTGGACTTACCTCTACAGCACCATCAAGATGCGGTCATTAGTTTGGTCTACAACATAGGGATTGGCGCTTTCAGAAAGAGTCTTGTTTGCGAACATATAAGAGCCTACGGGACTGACTTATACGCCTGGGAAGCTTGGTGTCGGGACAATAAAGGTGTTGTAGAAAGTGGTTTAGTCAAAAGAAGAGCAGCAGAGTTGAAGCTCTTTATTTATGGTCTTTATTCTTGAAGGAGAGGTAATGAAGGACGAGCGACCGGTCAGATGTGGTAGATGTTATTTTTGCAGATATATTACTGGAGTTTTCCCGATACAGACAGCAAGCGAGAATCCGGTCCACCAAACAAGAACTACGATGATATGCTCTGTCTGCTGTACTGATTGGTTTAGGATAATGGAAGCTTATCATGCACGGGCTGCTTGCAAAGACGGCTAGGACTTGATACGGTAGACTAACTATGCCAAATGGGATGCAAGTCACTAATACAGGAAATGGACCAGCAGGTCAGACAAGTGTCAACGCTGCTATCCCTGCTGCCAGCACCCAGATAACTTTTGTTCAACCGGCTAGTAATTTCTTTCTCAACAACTTAAGCGGTTCAGCCAATTTGTATTTTGTCTTAGGAATAGGCACAGCAACCACAAGCAGTGCTGGTCTTTTACCAGGGCAACCTTTTAATTACAATGGACCACCAGTTACAGGCATCACCATTATTGGCTCTGCGGCTTCGGGCAACTACGCACTTCTTGCTTACTAGTTATGACATGGACTCACGTACAAGGGACAAGCTCAGGTAGCGCAACAGCAACCTTTGGGGGGGCTGTAGCAGTAGGCGATTTAGTACTTGTGACTGTAGCTTCAAGCACAACTATTACCAGCGTTAGCGACACTGTTAATACATATACGCTTGCTACTCAGACAGCTTCAGGCACTCTTTTCTCGTCTATCTGGTATACGGTTAATACATCCAATACAGCACTTGCAATAACTGTAACAGGTGGGACTTTTCCTGCGGTTTCTATTGACGAGTACTCGTTTACTACAGGAACTGTATCCGTATCTAGTACTTCTCTTGGAGCAGGCTCAAACAATCAGCCTAATTGCGGCAGAGTGACATTTGCCAATAGTCCTGTACTTATTGTTGGTTCAATAGCTACTAACCCAGCAGCGACATTAAGCCCAGCTAGTAATTTTGTAGCAAGAGAGACGCAGCCCTTCAGCGCAGGTGTCAATTACGGCTTGGTCATGATTGATTATGAAAATGCGACCGCAAGCCCG
>Ga0116231_10014476_pt1 | contig 10580 bp, 6 predicted proteins | sample S1TSphgellanicum_2_FD_89695 | JGI IMG/M metagenome (GOLD analysis project Ga0116231, IMG submission 89695) | Host-associated microbial communities from peat moss isolated from Minnesota, USA - S1T2_Fd - Sphagnum magellanicum MG | ecosystem: Host-associated > Plants > Peat moss > Unclassified... | reverse complement strand
TTTTAATTATCAAAAAAAAAAAATGAAATATAAGCCTTGGGGAAAAAGAAAAAAAGAGGAAAAAAAAGAAAATAAAACACCCCCCTTTGGGGGGGGGGGGGGGGGGGTGCAATAAAGGGTGCCAAAAAGGACATCGAAAACAAAATGAATGCCATGTATATCGCCAATGGATGTTCAAGATGCTAAAAAGGTTAATATTTTTCAATAGGTAACAATTAAATGTCATGTTATAAAATGAATGGAAATCAAAATTGATTTCATGGACAATTTATATGATCATGGATTACCATGTTTGGTCATTACTTATCTTTCCTTCAAAATCATTTAATTTTGAAATATATTCATGTTTTGTCTTTCTATCAATTCATCATCACCAGTAATGTGAAACGACACAAAATTTGAATTAAGATAAAACAAAGCCACAAAACACCAAAGCTAGATTCACATGAAGGGTTAATAGCCCAATATTGTTTTTCAATTTAACCCTCTTGACTTGGGATCATTTGAAGGTTAAAATGTTAAAATGACTTAAATATAAGGAATAAATTAACCTTTATGTTATTCTCACAAGGGGATAAATAAAATAGTAGAATGCTCATCAATTTAACCATACATTGAACCATTCGCATTGAAGGGTTTTCCAAACTATTCAAAAAGCTTAAGTAGCTTGGGGAAACTTTAGATCTTTTCCATGCTACCCAAAAAAATTGGGCAATCTAAAAGGTTCATAATAAAAAATTCCAAGATGCTAAAAAAACATTTAACAATTTGGAAAATTTTATGCTACATATTATTTTGGGAAAATATATAAGTTGAAAAAATTTCATTTCTATTTAAAATTTTTGGAACTCAAAAAATCCTAATGCTAAAAACATTGGGGAAAAAATTGTCCAAGATGCTAAAAAGCAGTTGGGTAATTTTAAACTTTTTAGAATGTTGGGGAAGATTATGAATGTTGAAAAGAATCATTTATGCCCAAACATGTTGGGCACTTTAAAAATCTTGGTGTTTGAAAAAATTCAGCAATTTTTGGGGGCTACCAATAATATCAAGCATATTATAAAGGTTGAAAAAATATTTGTTGTTCCCCACCATATTGGATGATCCCTTGGATGAAGATAGTATATTGATGAAAACAACATTAGAAGGTTTTGTCAACATGAATGGGTATTTTATAATGTTGAATAGGCATTTGATCGTTTAACTAATAGTCAAGTTGGGTTTTTAATTTTTGAAATAACCACCTAAGTTTGGTTGTTTGAATTATTAAGTTTTAAAGAAATACCTAGGTTCAGGTTTTAAAAGCCTAGCGATGGGCAGTTATGAAGTGGGGATGGGGTTTGGGTATGTGATTTAATTGGGTACATATTATGTTCATTAGCAAAATCCCAGATGAATATATTGATGTTATTTTACTAGGGTATTTGACAAACCCCCTTTGAAAAACAAGTATGAGGTCTTTCACAAAGCCCAATTTTTTGCATTTTGGAGGCAAAGCCTATGTACAAGTTTTGAAAATTCAAGGCAAAGTTTGTAGTTTATAGAACACACATTTAATAGCAACAAACAACCTCAACAAGATGACGGTCATGGTGGAATTTCAAGCCAAATAAACTTCCATGAATTTTTTGTGGAAATTTGATTACAAAAATATTATTTTAAATTCAAATGCTAACCCAGATGGTGAATTGGAATGAAGGTTTTTTTGTCATGTTTTATGATTTTAAGTTTTAAACTTTTTTTTGTTCCATCTTCTATTTGGCCTTCAATGCTAAAAACTACTAACAAATTAGAAAGTGGAGACAAAAGGCACACAAGACACACTATGCATATGACACATATACATAATATTTATATATGACACATAAGCTGCAGAAGACACAATGCTCACTTCAAGCTTCCAAGACACAACAAATACATTAAATCTCCAAAACATTATGGATTTCCATCAAACATCAGTTGCATAAAATCAAGTAGATTAAAAACTAATAAACAAAAGCAATACCTAACATCTTTTGGTGGGTTTAGGTGAACACAAAAAAAATTGATTTATGAGGATGATTTTATCAATGTTGGGCTACACATGACTAACATATACAAGTAGACACACGGACACAATACTTAACTTTTTCCAGTCTACATTCTAAAATTTAAAATAATTAGCCCCTAACAATGTGGAATCATGGAATAGTTTTCCCAAAACCCACCACTTTAGTAGATTTTCAATTCATCATTTCAATCTTCAACCTAACATGAAGCTTGGATAAGCCCATTAGTCATCAACCACCTACTCATAGAAAAAATGTGAGATTAAAGATAATCATGCAAGTGCAAAAAATCTTTGCCTTCAACTTCATCTTCAAATTGAACTTCTGGCTTTGCCATCAAATTGGATCGCGCCTCACATGCAAATGGAAAGTTAGCGGGTTTCACATAGCTAAATCGTGGATCACATGGCCAATTTTTGTTGACAAATATAAACTTGTCCATATTGCCCATTTGGAGATGACATTAAAATGAAGTGTACTCAAAATGCTAGTAATAGAAAGAAATATGTTTTGTTTCAAATTGGATAATTAAGATCCCAAGAATATGGTGTGCTAGTGTTGCCATGGTTGAAAACTTGTTTTATTCTTTGTGCCACTAAGATAAGGCACATTTGTAATTTTTTGCATCAACAAGCTATTGATGGAATTCAACAAGCTCTCTTGACAAGAAGCTTCTATAAATATTTACATTTATTGTGGTTTTAAACAAATTTTTAAAATTAACTTTCGATCAACAATTTTCAACTTTTTTAACATATTTAATGACCACAACAACATTTTCACATTTTAAATATGTGTTGGCCAACCACATGTTTTTAAACCTTGAATCAAACATCAAAACCAACATGTTATGACCCATTTTCCTATCAAGTGGATGTAAAGAATAAATGAATTGTAAAAGAACCTCCAAAATCTATTGACTCATGCATACCATGAACTCTTTTAGCTCATGATTCAAAAAATCATTTTCAACAAGGCTAAACTAGGAACAATATGGAATGCCATCTCTTCCCAAATGTCCCAACAAGTTGATTGTATGCTAAGGCATTAGCAAGCAACCAATGTCCACAATTATGGTTCAATAATTAGTGACAATTGGTGGTAGAACTTTCATCACGAATTCATATAAAACTTAGGTTATTGGAAGTGGTACACAACTTTGTAATGCCACAAAATATTAGATGTAACATAATGCAATATTGGTGCTTCAAAAAGCTAAGACATCTTGGAACAACAATACCAAATTTGTAATTTTGCAATTGACAACATACACAAATGAATTAACACCTATGAACCACATGTAAAATGCATATATGTATATTCTAGAACCACAAAATAATCATAAATGGCTTACCTCATTTTCATGAATATGTTTAATTTTGTAGGCCTCAATTTGAATTCAATGTAAAATTTGTACTATGTTTATTTACCTTCGCTAGATTTTTTGGGCCATGTGATACATTCTAAATGGCACCTTGAATAACCACTATAGATGAGCAAGTTAAACTAACGAACACTTTGTATATATAATAGCACATTGCCACACCTTTGAAAATGCATGCCCCAATTCACTTGTATAAATCTTATCATATGTAACCATTGATTTGCAACTTGTGTGCAATTAGTTGATGTTGTTTACAATTTAAATTGATCATGCTTACAATTACAAAATTGGCACTGTATAATTTTTGGGCTCTATGGTTGTGTGAACTAACATGTAACTAATGGTGTACAAAATGGACATTTGTCATAAAAATAATAACTTATTTAGTTTACATTAGCTTAGCCTAGGTTAGGGTATTATTAACTATTAATTATGATAATAATGTAATTAATTTATCCATTATTATAACTAACTACATCTACAATAATTATAATTATATAGATTATTTATTTAATATTATTAATAGTTAATATTATCTATAATGTTTAATAAAATTAGTATGTAAACTATGTTAATATAACATTTGATTATTAGGTAGTAGTTGCAATTTAAATGCAATTGAAATCTTTATCCTATATTGTTTGTCATGCCTTTCAAGTTTGTAAAATATATAATTAGGTGCACTAGAAATATTTTTAAAAAATGACATTTGGGATGAACTAATAAAAAAGGATTAGCTTTAAAAGCTAAGCCCAAAATAAAATAGGATCACCCCAAATTATCTACTTACCTATCCACCTAGGCTACTTACATATTTACATGGGTTTAACTACCTACTTACATACCTACCTACCTACCTATTTAAATGTCATGTGTCAACATCCTACCTAAGTGTTATGTGTTGACATCCTATATACTACAATATTAATTAAGTTAATTAAAAGTCAAAATAAAATTTTAATTGCCATGTGTCATGAAATAATTTGCTAAAACCATAGACACATGTCATAATATAAAAGGGGTTGATTTTAGTCGCACATTGTTTCATTTCATATATGCAACTATCCACCTCCATGAATACAACAAATGAAAATGTATGATGATATCATTTATACATGTTAAGTACAAACTAACGCATGTAATTGAAAATTGTGTGCAATTTGTCTTTTGTAACTATGACAATTTTCAATTACATGTGTCATTTGCAACCAAAAATAAGTTGCAAATGACAATTGCAAAATGTAATTTTTTTACTAGTGGCAAACACTAACCATCAAATGGCTTTAACAAGGCCAAGTTATTATATGACACAATGCAATTTAGGGCACTAGTATAAGAATGCAAGTTGGACCTTTCATCTTTCACATAAGCAAGTTTTTTTTAGTCAAAAAAAATATGTGCAATATTTTTTGTAATTAAAAAACCATAGTTGCCCCACTTGTGTCCATCACCTTGAAACCAACCTAATCATCACAAATTTCATGGGCCATGATTTGGTAGTAATTGTCGTGCAAAATTTGTTTTTCATAAGTTCATATGGAATAGACGTGTGTAACCAAAAAAGAGAGGGTCTTGGAAACACAGCACACTGATTGCCTTCAACGAACTCAGGCGTCCATGTTCTCCTGAAATACTCACATACAATTCAGACTCCTGGAAACACATCACACAATCCACCTTCTGATTCTTTCAGACGAGCATCACGAGATCAAAGACCTGCAAACATTCTCTTCTTACATAGCAGCAGAACATGATTTCGATGGATTCATCTCTTGCCTTACACATTCACATAGATGCCAGAAAGGGAAAATTCTCTTGTTGCATTACAGACTCTGTACATTCCCCGCAAGCACAAGCTTGCTTTCCATCTGAAAATGTTCACCAAAGCTCTAGATTCCTAATAATCTCTAAGCCCTCTCTCTCTCTCTCTCCAATTCTTCTGTAGTAGCTTGATTGATTATCAGGCGCAGCGGAAGGTTCAAAACATTCAGCCCATCTACTCTCCTTTTTCCAAGCTTTTCCTCTCGGTACTCTCTCCCTTGGTCTATCTGGTAAAAAGGTCCTCCTTTTTACTGTCCACCGAGCTTCTTCTTCTCTCCAGAAATCCGTCACACCCCACCCGTTCTCACGTTCCGTTCTCCACTAAACTTCTCCATCAAGCTTCCTCCTCCCTTTCCACTTTCGGCGCATCAATGCAGTTCCACTCTTCTTCATCATTTGCGCCGCCTTCACTCCTGCACACCCATACACACAAAATGTCCCATGCATAGCCATGCAGCTGTCATGGAGAAAACATCCGCCGCCAAGATCAAGACGGCTAATTATACCAAAGCACACCCTCAAGCCTGGGTGTTCACACTGTGTGGAGACTCATTTTAGTGTGACACGTGGATGTCATTCATGTACTTGTATTGTTTGAACATTGATGTCATGCACATGACTTACATGTCTATAAAATAATGCATGACATTCATATTTAAACAATAAGAACTTATGAAATAATAGATATCACACGGATTTGGAATGAACCCATGAAGTTTATAAATTTGTGATGATAGTGACATGTGTTATTTCCTAGTCCATAAAAAGGAATCATGGGTTTCACAACTACCCAAATTCATTAGGTTTTTAGCAAAATAGGACAAAAATGGATTAATATGCAATTAACATGGTTTTGGTAAAAAAAGATTAATTGATTAGGACATTTTTAATGAATTTTTTTAGTCATTTTGGATAGTCACAATGCACATGTTACACTAAATAAATCAAAACCTTGAAATTTTGACATGAATATTATGAGGTCCCAAGTTAATATGATGTTGATTAAAATGTTATGTCATCATGTACACCTTTTTTTTCTAGGTCATGGAATCATGGATTGTATTTTTTCATGGCATGTTGTGACAAAGATACATGCATGAAAAATAAAACTTTTTCTTTTAGGTTTTATCAACAAAAGTTTTTAGCACCATTCACCAATAGCATATATACATGTTTGTATATTACATTTGTACATGATACATAAATGTATATATACATTATATACCTTAATGCACACATCCAACAAGGTTTGAATCCAAAACCTCCTGGAGATGCACCAAGCTCTTAACCACGAAATCACTCCAATACTTTAATAAATAAAAAAATTTAATTGTATTATGTTTAGAATGAAACTATTTAGAAAATTCAAACTTTAAAATATGTTTTCTTTTTCAAAATATATTCAAATATTACAAATGAAAACATGATCTTGAAGCTTATTCAATAATGTATTATATATATAATCAATTTACTGAATAAAAAAGTAACTTAAAATAATATCTTAAGATTAAATTAAAAAATCAAAAATCTTTTTTGTTTAAATTGACCTACAATCTTTGTATTCAATGTGATTCAATTCAATGTAAATTGAAGAATGTTTTCATTAAATTTTTAACACTATTATATTCATTATGTAAAATATATGTCCAATTTTTGTGGAATTGGAAGTTTTCCCCACTATGATTAAGTACAAAGTTTTTTTTTTTTCCACTTTTGTGATGTTGTTCAAATGCTAATAATCCATAAGAAAATTTAACCACATTTGGCTATAGACAAGTTATGGAATCGGAAACAAATGTTTAAATCTTCAATATTATGGTTACTTATCATAACCTATTGGAAAAAATTGATGATATATATATATATGATTATAAAAAATTCCCCCAAAATTCCTTTGTTGATGTTGTTGCCCCCTTCAATTAACAAAAACTAGCCACAAGAAGAAACATTAATTAAGTAATCAATATAGCCATTTAATTTTCAAGATCATCAAACCAATATTCATTATTCATAAAATCAGAAAATCAGAAATTTGATTAATTAATTAAAAAATGGAATAATAATTAATTAAATAAAACTGATTTTTATGGGTTAATATTTATTATTAATAGATTATTGAATAATAAATAAATATTTTACAAAAGGTCAATTAATAATTTAATCTATTTATTTAACGAATTAAATATTTTAGTATACAATATCCAATATTTACTGATTTATTTGATAGCATTTTCAATTCAAGCTATTAATCAAACTAAAAACTACTAAGTAAGTTAACTATTAATTAATTAATTTTCATTTAATTACCTAATCATTAATATTTACTAATTAAGGGTTATGGTTAATATATTATAAGTATTAGTTAATTAATAGTTATGTAGCTTTTTAAAACGTTAATTAAACTTTCACAAATTTAATTATATATCTATTATTAATGATTAATGAAATTGATTCCTATTTAGTCTATAACTTGAAAATTAATAATTAATATTTACTAACCAGTTTTAAATTTATTAATACTTCAATTAATAATTTAAATAATAATTAATTTATATTCAATGAATTATATAATAATTCAATTTTACTGATAAAGAGTTATGGTTGATGAATATTAAATCAAGTAAATAGTTAGTTATATATTCAATATTGATTAATTCAATATTCATGAAATAAATTATTTTCTTAATATTAATGATTAATTAATACTTATTAATTATTAATGATAGTTTTCGACTAAATAAATCAATAAGTTCATAACATAATTGTTAATATCGAATATTCAGTATTTATTATTATTTTTAGTTAATTCTATTAGTTAGTCAATCAATTAATAATTTATTTATTTAATTGACAACTAAAATTTAAGAGGTTATTTTTTTAAATAATTCAGTTATTAGTAATTGATTAAATTTAGAATTAAAATAATTACCAATTATTTAATCTCATTAAATAACTACATATTGTTAATGATTTATGATTATGAATGAATTGATTAATTAGTAGAAAGAATGAAATAAAAGTAATGTTAGTTTTAGAATTAAAGAATTAAATAATGGTAGGTAATTATGGGTAGGTTTGTAAATGGGCAAGCAGACATGTAATTAATTAACGGATAATTAATTAATTAGCTAGTTAATTAGTTAGTTAATTAATTTCCTATTTACCTATTTAGTTATATAATTATAGTGTTTCCAAGTGAAAAAGGAAGACAAAACATATGGGTTGAATTTTTTAATTGCAACTCAATTTGCAACTAAGGTGCAAATAGAAAATTTAACCCATGTGTTTTGTCCTCCTTTTTCATCTTGGAAACTAATAACAAAGATGCCTTCTATTATGTTTTCACAGTAAAAAACATGTGCCATTAGGGATGAGCTCAAAGCAAGTTAACCTTGAAAGCAAAATATTAAATATAATAACACTATTTACATGGTTATATTTTAGCCCACCTACCTTCCTAGGTAGGTAAATAAATAAATACATAAGTTTTAATTGCTTATGTAAATGGGTAAGTAGGTATGTAGCCTAGGTAGGTAGGTATGTCCTACCTACCTAATTGTACCTACCTACCTACCTACCTATTTACATAGGCCTATATACCTACCTACCTACTTATTCAAATACATATTCATTTGATTTCTTTTTAAAATATAATTAATCTGCCACGTGGTATATTTCAATTGTGCCACGTGTCACAAATCTAGGACAATTTAAAATGAATGTTCATAATGGATGGCCAAAATCAATGTTTGAATTTTAAAAAAATCACCCAAATTTTTTCATAATGCCACATGGTGGATTTTGGTATCACCAAATGGCACCATCACAAATCATTGGAATTTGATGGCATAGATTTTTTCAACATTCAAAATCATTGTTTTAAAATTACCTTAATTTTAAACATGTGGCAAATAATGTGTGGATATTTGATAGTTGCAAAAATAGTTGCAAATGTTATATGGATGGTCAAAGGATGAACATTTACACATTGACTGTATACATCATCCATGGTCCATTTGGTGATGTCATATTGAATCATGGTTTGTGATTAAATGTTGGGTGCAACTTCACTTATGCAATTAAGGTAATTTTAGTTGTAAATGTTGGTTGCAACTATTTTATAGTCACAAATTCAAGTTTCAAATTGACATTTTTCTTATAGTGATTGCCATTAAATGGAGCATCCAAGATTAATAAATTGGTAAATGAAAACTTTAGGGTGAAACAAAATGGCAAACGGAAAAGGTTTTTTTAACTCCAAGGTCCAATAAAAGACCAAATGAAAAAACTCCAAGGCCAATTTAAATGGCAAGTGGAGACTTTAATGTGTCATAATGGTAGTTGGGGATTAAAGTTTCCTCAAGGCCATAAACTGTTACAATTAAATGGAGCGCTAGTCCAAGACTAACAAATTGACAAATGAAAACCCTAAAGCAAAACAATATGGCAAGTGGGAGAAGGCTTTTTTACTCCAAGGTCAAATAAAAGGTCAAATCAAAAACTCCAAGGCCAATCTAAATGGCAAGTGGAAATCTCTAATGAGTCCTAAATGGCAATTGGGGATTAAAGTTTTCTCAAGGCCATAAAATATTGCAATTAAATGGAGAGCTAGTCCAAGACTAATAAATTGACAAATGAAAAGTTTTAAACTAAGTAAAATGACAAGTGGAGAAGAACTTTTTTCTCCAAGGCCAAATAAAAGATGAAATGAAAAACTCCAAGGCCAATGCAAATGGCAAGTGGAAATATCTAATGTGTCCTAAATGAAAATTGGGGACTAAAGTTTCATAAAGGCCATATAATAGTGCAAGTGGAAAATTAATCCAAGGCCAAAATTGGCAATGGGAAATTCCAAGGCTAATCATAATGGCAAGTGGAAAAGATTTTGTTTCTCCAAGACCAAATAAAATATGAAATGACAAATTGAAAAGATCAAGAAGTTGCACCTTTATGCTTTGTCCCTTTTATGCATCTACATCTTCATCTACACATTTTTAAGCCCCAAAAAATCCAAAATATGCCACCAAAAAATATTTAACAAAAACAAAAAAAAGGAGTTGTACCCCTTTCTTCTTTTAATCCTTTACAATTTCATGCCTTTTCATCTACACACTTAAATAAAAACAAAAGTACAAGCCCCAAAAAAACCTTTCCAAAAAGAGAAAAAGGAGTTGTACATCTTTCATCTTTTGATCTTCTACCATTTGATTCCTCTTTATCCACACACTTAAGCAAAATAGAAATAAAAAACAAAAAGTACAACCACCCAAACCTCAAAGGAAAAAAAAAAAAAAAAAAAATTTCAACTTTAAAGTTTTTTTTTTCAC
>Ga0116231_10014475_pt1 | contig 10582 bp, 14 predicted proteins | sample S1TSphgellanicum_2_FD_89695 | JGI IMG/M metagenome (GOLD analysis project Ga0116231, IMG submission 89695) | Host-associated microbial communities from peat moss isolated from Minnesota, USA - S1T2_Fd - Sphagnum magellanicum MG | ecosystem: Host-associated > Plants > Peat moss > Unclassified... | reverse complement strand
TTTTTTAATTTATTTTTCCTCCTTCTTTTTTGATTTTTCTTTTGTCATTTTTTTTGTTTTTTTGTTTTTTTTTTTTTTTTTTTCTTTTTTTTTTAAAATTCACATTGTATAGTTGTTTGTTTACATGGATATAATCAATGAAGACAATGGTCTTTTGGCATGCCTCCTTGTCTTCCTAGTTAAGATGTTTGAATTATTGTGTGATATGCCAAACTATTGGTTGCAATCTAGTTCACGTCAATTTTGAAAACTTCACTTATGTGTAGTGACTTTAGATACATATAACATGATGTTGTTTATGTTAATATGGACATTACTTAGAGGATTTTTTGATATTGGACTATTTGTAATGGCTTGAATCTATATATATGTGTTGTTGAAGTCAACATGGACATCACTTGAAGTATTTTTTGACATTGGACTTTTTATTGCATACATCAATTTCATAACTTAGGTAAGCCCAACAATTGCCTCAACTAAGCATTTCTATGTTTTGTTGATTTCTTCATCTCTCAATTTGTAATGCTCCAACTAATGATTCTAAAGTCTTTCTTGGTGTTGTAACCTTTGACTCTCAATCTTCAATTTTATCTCTTGTATTTTCTCAATTGATGTTATGAATTTATTTTTTCTTTTTCAGTCAACTCAACCTTGCCATTGTTGGTTGTTAATGTTTTTTTTTGCTTTTTCAAGGGTTGTTTTGCACCAACATGGGGATGAGGCTTATCAATGACTCTCATTGATGAGTTTGAATCTTTTTTTGCAATCAATTTGTTTAGGAAGTTTTGAAATCATACATGCACTAGTTGTTCTAGAGTATTAATTGTTAGTGTGTGAACAAATGGAGTTTTTAATGGGAGTGTGGTTTCAATTGTATTTTGTTTCGGTTGGGCAAATGGCAATGGGGATGTAGGAGTGGATATTGTAAATTCATGTGATCGATTTGAGATTGCCACATTAAAGTGGAAGAAGAATGTAGATGCAATAGATTCAAGTGGCCACTCACCTTCACCAAATAATGGCATGGCCTACAACGACAAATGGCAAATCGTGTATGAGAACTATTAATAGTTGACTGATTACATGATAGGAACATAACAAAGAGTAATGGGAATTGACACCAAAAGAGAAAGGAATTTTGAATCTTCCTTGCCATTACAACAAAAAATGGTATGAACTTATTAAATCTTTCATGGGCAACAAACCAATGTTGCAACTACTTCATGATCATGATTTGATGGCTTCGAATGATAATGCCTATGTGCATTTTGAGCCCTTTCATGAACAAATGCAAAAGGTGATCATGAGGCCATTGAAATTTGAAGTGGAAAGTAGAATGGGTTGAAGAAGGTAAGGATGCTCATAGTCTTCATTTAAGCCAAAAGCAAACAATGCAAGTGCAAGAGAATGTTCAATGATTTTTTTTTTTTTTGCGTGTACAATGCCATGACCTCTTAGAACCCCAATTTGGTCATCAAGGTTTTTTGTTTGTGACATTGCAAGTGGATTATGATACAACTACATAAATTTGTCTTTTTCCCTTTCTAAACTCAAGTACCTTTGCCTCAATTTGTTCCACAACTTTTTTGAATAGGTGCAATTTCTTGAACATTTAGCAATTTCTATAAATTTTTAGTTCAAATTCTTCTATAGTTGTTTTAACAACAATTTAATGAAAAAATAGAATTCATTTTCTTGGACTTGAACACCTTTGCCTCAATTTGCTCCACAATCTCTTGTGCAATTTCTTGAACATCTAATATATTCTATTTTTTTTGTTCAAATTCTTTTAGTTGCTAGGAAGAATCTATTGAAAAAAAGAAATTTCATTTAAATCAATGGCTTCTTGTTGTGCATGTTCATATTCATAATTGTTGTAGTATTTTCCAAGTGAAGACATTATATGCATCTTTTTAGATGTTATGTCCCCTCTAAGTCTTCTTGGTTCTTGCATAATGTCTTCTCTCAATGGTTCTCACATGCATGTTTTATTGTGCTTATAACTTCTAAGCAATATTCACAAGTGACATTTCTTCCAATGTTTGTTTCTTCAATTTTCCTTTTGGGGTTTGTTTCTTCAAATTGTAATAGATGTTCATTTAAAAAACACGAGAAAAGCATGAGAAAAAACTTGATGACATTTGAACTTCTATTGTTCACCAACTAATTGATAATGCACTTGAGAAATGAAAGGAAGAGTTTGGTGTCTATTTCTTCAAATCACAATAGATGTTCATTTGAGCCTTTACTTGAAACATGCAAGAAAAAGCTTGAAAGAGGGCAAATAAATTTTTTTGTAAAGTGTTGACATTTTGTGAACAACGTCATAAAACCTCAATGCTTTACAATTGAATTGGAAATCTTTTTGAAACATTGGGCATATTATTGTAGGATTAAAAAATGTCATGCAAATGACATGTACTACATTTGCACTAAAGCATAGTTAGAATAACATAAAAAGGATGATTTGGTTCAAGAGAAAAAAACTTCAATAGATACCACCTATACTACAAAAGAATTCAATATGTACAACTCAAGAATTCTTATATTTTCTAGTTTTCTTTTTCCTAGATGTAATTTCAAATTTCCACCTACATCAAATTTTGTGAAAAAATCATTTTTTAAAAATTGTAATTGCTGTAATCATAAGTTGTTATTTCAATCTTAGTACATGGGCATTTTTTAGAGGAGCTACTTGAATACCATTTATTAATAAAATATAATTTTTGCATGGATCAACAAATGAGATGTTCAGTACATGCATGTAATCTAAATCAAAGATTCTTAATATGATGGGCATAAGCACACTAAGTCCCCCCAAAATTGTTATCACAAATTTACAATGTTTTGCATTTAGTTTTCTGATAATGTATGAAGATCATGTATAGGATTATTTTTGCTTGTTTTAAGTATATTTGATTAGCTTTAAATTTAAATTAATCAATTTTAAAAAATGAAAAACTACATAAGTGACAAAATAATACATGTTACAAAGGGTGAAAAATTATACATATACTTCAAAACTAGGGTTGTAGGTGAAATTTTTTGTGGAATTTTTTTCGTGATGAATGATATTGATATACATTAATTAAATCTAAGACGATTTAGAATTTTAGATTTTTTGGTTGAAAATTCATTCAAAAAATGTGTTTTTAAACACTTGTATGACAATATATGCATAATAATGTTGATTCCATTGTCCAAAACCTTCAATGAGATCCACTAAAATATTAATATATGTTAAAAAACATAATGGTTACCGTGACATTGTAAAATAACAATGTAAATTATCACAAAACTTTTTTGGTATGGGTTTATGCCAAGAATTTTATTTCTATGAATTCCAATTATCAAGCATTTATTTTAATCAAGCTTACAATTAGATGGAAATATTTACATTTTAGCATTATAAAATTTTTAAAAACCATATTTTTCGAAAGTGAACCAAATGATATATTCCAAAAAATGTATTTAATATACATGTAAGATATTTATGAGAAGCAAACACAACACACAATTTATTTTAGATCCATGTGTTGCAATAACTAATTATTGTATAAACTACCATTGGTTTCAATCAAAATGAAACTTTATATGATTTTTTAAAAAATGTTGTTGATTTTGATATTAAGACAAGTGAAAAACATGAAAATAGAAAAGTATATTTGTTGGGATTCATTTAACTATCACAATTCACAAATATCCATGTCATTATTATTAAATCAAATTTCGTGAATTTGAAATATGTTTTAAAAAAATATGGTTTATGCAAAGATGCTTATATTGGGGAAAATATCATATGGAAAAAGTTCCCAATCAATTTATATATGGCATTAATGTTTTAATAATAATTATGAAGATGAACATGATAATTTGCAAATAGAAATGGAGAAATATGTGAAAAATCATGAAACAAGTGGAAATGGATGGGAAAGTTTTTTATCAAAAGAATTAATCATTAATGAAAAAAATCCACACATAAATGTACATTTTATTAATATCAAACAAGTTGAACAATATGTTTATTGTATGAAAACCATAAACAATCATAATAGATACACTAAAAATAATAATTATTAATGAAAAATAAATTTCCCCACTAAGATGAAGGCATATTGGATGAAACTTTTTCTTCAAACATGAGAAAATATAATAATGAGTTATTATTTATAACATTTTATTCAAGAAAAAAAATCCATCAAAACCTTTTCATATATTTTGTATAGAAGGTGCAAGCACTGGATAAACTTTTATATTCATGTGTATCATGCAAAAGATGCTTTGATGTTATGTAAAAAAAATAGTTGATGCTAATCCTCTAAAATCAAAAACTATGAAACTTGCATGCATAAAAAAAGAAAAGCTTAATATTAATGGAACAACACATTTTGCACTTGCAATTCCATTAAACAAAAATCATAATGAATTGAATGCATTAGCTAATGAAGATTAAGATAACCTAATAAAAACTTATGATCAATTATGTTTGATAATTAGAAATGTAAGAAACAAAACTTTAACTTTCATTGACCAAAGAATATGAATTACAAAACAAAAAAAATGCATTTATAGGTGGTCTCGATGAAATCATGACTAGTGACTTTTATAAAGTTGCTTGAATATTTTTGAATTTTAAAACCTAAAATTGATGGTCTCAATGCTTTTGGAACATTTTCTTAACATGAAAATGATAAACGCTCTAAATTAAATCATGCAAAAGAAAGATGGATTTATTTTAACATGTTAAATAAAATTTTAACATCTTCACATACTATACAAGACATAGACATAATTATTCATAGTTGTTTAAAACCTTCACCTCTACAAAATACTATGCTATATTTATTTTACACCAACGCTAAAACAATGGTACATTATAAGAAAATATTCAAAAATAAAAATGATAAAACATTTTGGTTTTTAATGTGAGACATACATTCTAACACATGCCCTTCCCATTTCAAACTATCGAATTAAAAAATCAAACAAATGATTTTCATCGTGAATTATTGTGAAAAAAAGGCATGCTAGTTGAAATATGTGCAAGTAATTATATGACAATGACTAGTCTTGTGAACGGTTTTTGAATATTATATAGAATTTTCTCCAAAGGCACAAATGTGGATAAATGTCATATCTATTTGGTTCGTTGGTTCTAATACAAGAACACAAATTTTGCATATATATATATATATATATATATATATATATATATTAACCCTCATGTTGAAGGATGAAAAGTCATGTAACCTTCTTTTCGATGGACGAAAATTGTATCCAATTTGAACAAGAAGCTCGTGCAAACATCAATCATAATCATATTGTACCACTGAGTTATGGATTCAAGTTGAGGTACAAGCTCTGTCACTTTATTGTACCATCGCTTTTTCTATCAGAAGCTCATGCATTGCAACCATTTTGTCCATCTGAGAGTCTGCTACATCTCTCCCTTGAACATGCTGCGGGTTTGAAAACACAGCCAAGAAACTTGGAACTTCGTACCACATCTGACGTCTTCCAGAACACGACAATAGGTTTCCTTCGAGAATGTTCCTGTCCAGTCACAAAAAGGGAATGTAATTGATGGCAGAAGGCCAGTCTATGGTTCAAGAACGTGGTATGCAAAAAAAGTTTCCCCTACCCTCAATCACACAAAACATGAAAGATATCTATGACATTTCAGAGAAATCTCCACAATATTTTTAAGGTAGCCTGATGACAATGAGGGCAGTCATAAATCATAGCCTTACAAGAGTCGCTCACACGGTGTCAGACCATCACCTTCATCATAAATAGCGGTGATAAGCTGCCATGTCTACTCACTGATTTCATCAGCTGCTGACAGTCGGTGTAGGTAAGTACATCATAACCAGCCCAAAATTTTGGGCAAACCATTATAAAAAATTAGTATCCTGAGTTTCTGTTGCATTTCCAGAAGCAACAGAAAGACTCAGTTAGGATTTTTGGCTTAGCACTCAAACACGACAACACTGACATGAAAGAGATGTATATTAGGATGACCATGAATTTGATCATTGCCAACCCATCTTGCCACAATACGGGAACAAATTAATACAATTAATCCACCTGAAAATGGGAGGTGGGGCGAGGACTACTCCTCAAAAGGCTGGGTTTCAATCACCTACTAGTCCTTTTGCCAACAAGCTGCAAAAATGTTGTGCGGGCTGAGGCATCAGAAGCAAAGATGCCAAGGGAAGCATAGGTGACAGTGGAGGAGGCATGTTGTTGTACCCCACGTGCAAGCATACACATGTGGTTTGCCTCTACAACCACCATCACTGAACCTCCTATCGCCTCAGCAATCTGCCGTGTCAATCGCTCTTGCACCTGCAACCTACAGCTATAACTCCGCACCATCCTTTGCATGCTCACCCTATCCAAACGTCCCCCTCCTTTTCGTACAACATAGCCTACATGAACAACTCCTAAAAATGGCAGCAGGTGATGTTCACACTGTGAACAAAATGACAAATCAAGCTCTCCTACAATCACTTCAGCCCCCTCACCTGTTTCTAAAATTACTCCCAATTGAGCAAGTCCATTCATACGCACATTCACTTTGTGTGAGCTTCCATTTCGCTTGGTGTCTAATTCAAGCTCAAGGCCAGGGACTGAAACCCGGCTACCTCGGGTAGACATCCATAGCCAACCAACAAAACGCCAAGGTGTCAAGCGTAATTGTGCTCGACAGGGATCTTCCCCAACCAAACGAAGCAGATCTTTAACTGCTTCAATCATTTCAGGCACAGCTGCTGTTGCTGCATCAATGCCTGAGATGTCTACATGCAGCTGAAAACCATTGGCCCCAGAGTGTAAGTCTGCAAATCCATTGCAGAGGGGCTGTGAGGGCAGCACATCCAAACTGTCATTGCATGATGGTAAATGCGCATCAAACAAGGAGAAGGGACATCCACTGCACTCATAGCATGGGCTATCCACCTCAACTGCACAAGGTTTTGTCACATTGGTGCCTTCAAGTTGCAGGATTCCCATGAACTCATTCCAAAAGATATCCCCTCCTTTGGCTTCAAACTGGCCTCTTCCTGCACAAACTGTGAGAGGAGTCCATCCCACTGTCTCTTTGGCATTCGAGGTAACATCCTCTTCAATTGTGCCTGCAAGGCCAGGGTATTGAGCTTTTTTTAAGGTCCAATGCAGCCAACACAAAAGTGGTTTGTCATGGATTTTGTTCAAATCAATGCTCCACTTCAGATTTGTTGAGAAAAAAAGAGAGCACACACACACACACACACCTGGCCACTGCAGATGCCAACTCTCAGCCAAAACTGCCACGCCCAAAGGTTCTGGATTTAGAGCATCTGCAAAAGCTTGGGCCAGTTCTTCCACAAATTGGATGGGAGTCTGGAGCCGCTTGGCATAAAGCTCAGCAACTCGTGCAATCTTGCTCAGTCCAACCACACGCTCCCCTGAAGGAATGTAGGCCACATGGCAGCGCAGTCTGAAGGGCAGGAGGCAACCTTCACACAGAGCATATACTTCAATGTTGCGCACCACTACCATGCCTCCACATCCACCCCCACTCCCTTTGCCGCCACCAGCTCCAACCTCCGCGAACAAAGCTCCGCCTACTATCTCTTTCGCTGACTGCTGATACCCTACACCGTCCCATCCCTTTTGTCATGCACCTCCCCCCCCCTTTTGTTGCTTACTGCCATCTTCTGCAATGTGCAAAAGACAAAACATTCCACCAAACTCCCCACGCCTCCCTCAACTATCCAGCCGACCATAAACAGCATCCCCCCAGAATTCAACTCGCAAAATCCTCTCCACCACCACGAACAGCAACAGAAAAAAGGAAAAAAGAAACCCTAACAAACACACGCAAACAAACACACGCAAGCACAAGCACGCATATTCCGAACAGAAAACACACTAATCTCCCAAAAACCCTGCCAAGAAAAAAACGCCCGATCTGCCGCGCGCGGCAGTGAGTGAGAGAGATTGAAAATACCTTGAATTGCCGCCTGGAAAGCTTGAGCTACTCGGAGCGGCGTTCTGAGGAGTCCATCCCGCGTCACATCCTCCCCCAAACCCCGAAGCAACACCTTGACGGCGGCCATCATCTGAGGAAGCTTACAAGGATCAACATCAACCGCAGCAGCGGGAGCAATGGTCGACATATCCCCCCACCCCTACAAAACCCCGTGGTTACTGTATTCACGGCCCCCCACGGTCACAACTCACAACCCTAATCTCCCTCGTCACTCACTCACTCGCTCCCTCTCCCTTCTACCACGACAATTACACAACTCTCCGCCTCCACAAGACCTGAGTCCGAAGCCCAGAACCTCCAAAGCTCGAAGCTCGCTCGAAGCTCGCTTGCGCGCACGCAACCAGCGCGCCGCCCAACCACCCAACCACCCACCAATCCACGCCGCGTGACTGCCGCCTCTAACTATAAATCCTGAAGCAAAACCCGGGAAGCTTTTTCCCACGGAACCGAATCCAACGGCTGGCGCCTCATCCATCGCCGGGCTATTGGATCGTGAAACTGAGAACGAACCACGACTTTGGATCGTGGACCCGAAGGACGCGACGCACGATGAAGAGGATGAGGATGTGACCGCCGGTCACATCCCTCTTGGAACGGCTTTTTCATCCAATTCCCGACCACAGTACCCTGTGTTGTCGGCTTCTTGATTTCAAAAGGAACCTTCGGTCCCGGTTTTAGCTTTTTAAAAATATTTATTAAATGTGATAAAATTATAGAAAATCACTCATATAATATGATAAATATTAATGATATATAATAATCATAATAGAGACAACCATATGATAGATTATTATTATGATAAATAATAGTAATATTATTATTAGATTATACATAATAATAATAATAGGGACAACCATAATGTTACATGTCCATAATGTCAACTTAACTAAAATTGTTTTGCAAATATAATGCAAATAATTTAATTAACATGTATGTTTTGCAACATACATGAATTTCCATAGCTAACATATCATTAAAATAGAATTCTCAAATGATATTATTGGTAATTAGATATAATCTAAACTTCAATCTACACATAATGATGGTTTTCAATACAAGATGGATCAATTATTATAGTATTGAGGTTAGGTTTCACCACATAATTTGATTTCTTGGTTGCCACATTTTCCTTTGACCACCTTGTCCATTTTGAAAATTTTCATATTATAATCTAACATCACATGTGAAATGAATCTAACATGTAATAATTTTGCAATTACAAAAAAAATATGGATGCCCGTACTGTCAATTTATATAAAATTATTATACAAATTGCAAATGCTACTAATTTTGCATTGACAAGCAATGTACATAAAATGCAACATAACACACAAAATTATGATTTGAAACAAAAAAAATTATAATGTATACTTTTATACAACGGTGAGTGCAAAACAAGATTAAAAAAATGCATTAAAAAATTAAAATATGGAGGTCAAATTTCATTGCATTTGATATTTTGTTTCACCAAGTTGTTTTATCATTAATTTTTTTGCACATTTTGATTTGGTTTACTATACACCAAACAACAACAAAATGTTTAGTGACATATAATAATCAATAACCTAATTAAATCACTAAAAAAAAAACACATGTTTTCTATTGGTTTCTTCAATTAAATTTTAGTCAGAAGTGACATTTACAACTAGAATCTCTTTAATTTCCTTCGACAAGTTGCATGTGATATTAGTTAAAAACGACAAGGGGTATTGAATGAAAGAAAAAATTAACAAATACAAGTTCATCCTTCAACTCCGTTATCTATGTATTATCACATGTGATTATTTTGATCACTATTGAATGCAAATGGTGTGTTATCATGTGTTATAATATTTACCTATTATTATTATTATTATTATTTTGAAATAATTTGAAACATTCAAGTCACATCCTTGGGTGATTAATATTATGACATGTGGCCCAACGAAAATATGCCATGTGATACTTTTTAATGAATTAAATACAAAATACTAATATTAGGTTGTACGAACCTAGGTAGGTGGTACATAAATAGATGTTTATAAACTTAAAATACCTACCTACCTACTTAAGTAAAAAGGTAGGTAGGTACATGCTACTTTCCTTGGCTAATTACCCATTCATATAAGTATGTACTTCGATAGGTAGTTACATAGGTCAACCTAAATGGGGAGGTGAAATTAGGCACCTATATAACTAGGTAGATAAGTAGGCTGCGAAGGTAGGTAGTTTGAAATTGTGCATAATTATTTTTTTAATTTTCGGTTAACCTTTTTGAATGGCTCACCCCATGTACACACATTTTTCAATGTGAAATTGCATAATCACACCCCTTGTTTATATAGTGTTTAAATTAGGATTGGAAAACAAGTAATATGGGACAAATCTTGAAGTTGTAACTTCCTCATTAACTAAGTTGCAATTTCAAAACTTTCTTCATGCCTTTTCTTCATAATTTTTACATTTTTAAACAATTTAAGTACACTAGGTTGAACCCGGTGCAAAACTCACCCTTCAAAAAAAAAAAAAAAAAAAAGGTCCGGGCAGTTTAACTAACACAAAAAACAA
>Ga0116231_10014474_pt1 | contig 10584 bp, 12 predicted proteins | sample S1TSphgellanicum_2_FD_89695 | JGI IMG/M metagenome (GOLD analysis project Ga0116231, IMG submission 89695) | Host-associated microbial communities from peat moss isolated from Minnesota, USA - S1T2_Fd - Sphagnum magellanicum MG | ecosystem: Host-associated > Plants > Peat moss > Unclassified... | reverse complement strand
TCATAACCTCATGAGAGTTGCTCACAAAGTGACAGACCATCACCTTCATCACGAACGGCAGTGACGAGCTGCCATGACTACCCACTGAGTTCATCAGCTCCCAACAGTGGGTGTAGATAAGCAGCAACTTTGAGGGAAAAGAAGACACTCTTTGCAACTGGTTCAAACTGAAAAAACTGGAGATCCAGGGAACCCAAAGCCCTATTTAATACAAGCACAATAGGCCCTCAAAATCATTTATGCTAGGAAATGCGCCCTCTGTAGAGCATGTTCTTCTCAGTAGATGTAAGAATGTAGAGAAAAATGGTGGATAGGTAGGTGGGTGGGTGAGGAAAGGGGGGGACATACTCGGCCAGGGAAAGCTCTGTGCACTCCCTCCACAGAGGCAAAGTAAGTCCATGATGTGAAATTCAAGTTATTGTTATATTGCTGCGAGATGTTCATCAACACAGGATCAAGCATTCGTTGCGAGCAGATTGATGCATTTCCTTCAGACAATGTCTCCATCTGGTAAGGAATCCTGCCATAAAACATTGCAAGAACAATGTGAAATGTGCAAAACAAACACTCTGGCCAACAAAGATTGTGCAAAGAACTACTGGACTCTGGCAACCAAAGATTGTGCCAAAAAATGCATTCTGGCCAACAGAGATTGTGCCCAAGACTGCACTCAGGTCAATGGTTTCAGCTTATCAACAAATCTGCAAGTCTCTGGGCAGTAGAGATAGTGCAAAACTGCACTCTGGTCAACAGAGATTGTGCACATATCTGCAAGTTTCTGGGTAATAGCAAGTGTGCACAAAACTGCAATCTGGTTGACAAGGATTGTGTGCACAAAAATGTGCAAGTCTCTGGGGCAATGGAGATAGTGCACAAATTTGCACAACTCTGGCAAAATAGAGATTGTGCTTTTTCTGAATGTCCAGCTCCAACAACAATATACAACTGAGCTCAGCTCAGCCCAGGTCCACAGAGCTAGAGAAGGTGTCAAAAGACAGAGGGGTTTGGAGACCAAAGGCTGCTGGAGGGAGGCAAGCTGATGGGTACAAGACATTTGAAGCTTTGGTGAATGTGTTCATGCCAGTAGCCTGGTTGCAGTCAAATGCCGAAAACAAACACACCCGGATGTCCACCAAGAGTTGTAAATCTAAAGAGGGTTTTGTCAAGGACCCAGTTTAGTAGAAGAAGAGAGCAAGACCCTCCACACACACACACACAGAACCCGTGTGAGAGAGTTTTGTATCATAGATCATTACCTGACAAAGCTTCGGCCCAACGAGACTCTCTCTCTCACACAGCCAAGGGTGCCTTGAAGATTATCACAGTTGGTATTGCTGACGACTTGCTTGCAAGTATAAGAAGCTTCATCATCTTGCAATGGCACACAAGCTTGCCTTGAGCAATTGGCAACACCACCACATGATGCGACCAAATCTGCAGCCAGCCAGCAGCAACCAACCAACCAAGCCACGTGAAGGAAAAACACACATGGGTACACAGCTCTGTTAGACTGAGCTTCTTCTCGACATTCTAAAAATGTACACAAAAGAAGAACATCTCCACACCCATGCCAGACACATGCTAGATCACATCTTGTTCATCAAAGGACAAGGTGTAGCACCAAGTGATCAGAAGAGAAAGCGGAACAAATGGGTACTAAGTAGAACAAGAAGAAAAAGAAGAACAAGAACAAGAACAAGAACAAGAAGAAAAAGAACCAAGGACAAGGACAAGAAGAAGGAGCAGCAGGATTTTTTGCATACCACAAGTGTTGAGGAAATTGACGGATGCTTGTGCTGCGATTTGCATCACCTCTTTCTCCACTTGGTCCAAATAGGCGTTGGCTTGGTTCTGACTTTGTGCGCAACAAGAGCCGGTCAGAAGAAGAAGAAGAAGCAGCACTACTACTGTTGAAGAGACTAGTATCATCTTCAACCCTCCTGCAGATTGCACCACCATTTGCTGCATCCTCCTCGACCTCGCAGCGGTCGACACCATCTTCTTCTCATGCGCCCGCATAAGCACCACCAAACTAGTACTAGTACTACTGCTGCTGCTGCTGCCTGAGATATTCGAGCTCTCTTCTGACCTGATCTGGAGCTGATCACAATCTTCTCCTGCTCGATGTCCTCACCAGAGTTGTGCTAGAAATCACTGTGCCTGCTGCTTCTCGACTGGTCCCCTCCTGCACTTCCTCCTCCAGCAGCCGTCAAACAGGACACAGTCGACACAAGAGCTGAAACCCCCATGACGAGAAGCACGCAAGTTCCGAGAGTTTGTTCTTATGGAACTGAATCTCAGCAGCTGTCGCAATACTGCACACAGTCCTCAATCAAACGGCTTCTACAACAACAGACATCTCTCTCGTGTAAACTGCAAACATCGTCATCCACTGCAAGCTGCGAAAAAAAATCAACCTCGAGCTTCCCCACAAACTGAGCTCAAGATCTTATACCACAGATGATGATGATGATCCTGGATTCAGAACAAAAGGAGGAAAAAAGAAATTCCATTCACGGAGGTCATGACCGACAGAAGCAGCAGCAGCAGCAGCAGCAGCTGTTGATGAGTATAAATATAGAGAATGGGATCAAAAACTGTCGAGCTCAAGCTCCGAGTTCTCGGGACCGGGATTTGGCGCAGATGCTCTTGTTGCTACTGCTGCTGCTGCTTTTGTGATCCGGCTGTTTTTAGCATTTCTTCCTTTAACTCCTCCCCCACAAAAAAAGAGAAAAAAACAAAACAAAAATCATCAACAACAACTAGAAACAGCAGCAACTGTTGTTGTAGCAGCAGCAAGCAAGCAACAAATCAGAGATGCAAAGAGAAGCTCCAAATCGATGTGCCCTTTGCAACGACTTCTGCTACCACTTCGTGTGTGCGTGTGCGTATGTAGCTGCCGCTGCTGACTGCTGCTCTGTCAGAGGAGAAAAAGCTTCCATTGAGAACAGAATTGGGAACAAGTACGGGAACGGGCTGTTTCGTGAACCCATTGAGAACAGAATTGGGAACAGGTACGGGAACGGGCTGTTTCGTGAACAAGTTGAGAACAGAATGGGGAACAAGATTGGGAACAGGTACAGGAACGGACTTTCTCGTCAACCAATTGGGAACAGAATTGGGAACAAGATTGGGAACAACGAACAGGAACGGACTTTTTCGTGAACCGATGATTCAGAACAGCATTGGGAACAAGATTGGGGGGGGACCAGTTGACTGGAACAAAATTGGAGAACGCCATAAGGCGGGTATGTTAGAAACGGTGGCAAGCCCCCCTCCCCTCACCTCCCCCCCCCCCGACAGTCGGGTATCAAGGAGGGTATCAAAGTTGGGGTAATTTAAGTTATCCAGACTGGATTTCTTCTAATAGCAAGCATCCCCCACTCACCACCCAAAAATGAGAAAATGGGAGGCCCCCCCCCCCTTCACCCCATCACGCGACTTCTCGTCGATTGCATGGAAATTCTATTCCTAACTAATATTGGCCTGTCGCTATTTTTGGCCCCGGACTAACACAAAATAGCCCCCTCCTACGAACACCCTACGTAATCTATTAAAAACATGTTTCGGATATGGATCAATAAAATTCTTTGTCGATTAAAATGTTTTTTTTAAAAAAAATGGTTTTGGGACAACATATTCTTAGCACGAGACGGGACCACAAATACTGGCACAGGCCTTCTCCATACCCGCCTACATACCCGGCCTGGGCGAGGACTTCTTGTCACCGGTTCTTTGCCTTGTTCAACTGGGGTGATTTTCTGAGCCGTTTGAAATTACTTGGACCTTGCGGTCCTTTGATTCTGATTTTCCTTTTTTCCAATTGCTTGGGAACCGGCGGTTCTCTTTTTTTGGCTTGTTTTTTTTCTTTCAAACGTTCAAGAACTGATAATTTTCAAAAACAATCGAAAAACCACCGTCGGCCCCCCCACAATTTTAAGAACCATGTCCGGGAAAATGGAAATAAAGGGGGCAAATTGAGAACCACCATTGGGAACAACATGATCACATTGGTGAATGATGACTCAAAACGAGTTTCACCGCTTGCTCGCTAGCTCGGGATGCTTAGAAAATCTTTCCCTAAAGCACCCCTTTCTCTTTTTCTTTTTCCTAGACTAAAACACGCCTCTCTCTTTTGATCAATGGATGACGAAAAAAAAATAGTCGACCCTTTTGATTTAAAGTTTTTAGTATCAAAATGTCAAATTGCCGCCTATGCTCACAAAATGCCAGAAGCAATATATTGTGAAGATCTATCTAAATAGCAATTTGGGACGAGTAGTGCACTTTAGAATCTACTAGAGACCGTGCCCACCTACCTTAGAACGTCCCTTTATAAAAAAAGGAGCAAAATCTTGATTGAAATATGTCTTTCATTTCACCAGAGTTAGTTAATTAGATTTTTCCTCAGCTCACTTTGCATCTGTTTCTTTTCAACTTGCAAGTTAGGACTAAGGTACGACGTAGGTCGATGAGCTAACACTTAAGAAGTCAAAAGAGATCAAACCCTCACACATTGTTCCTCAGAAGCTGCTTCTGAAGCTCAAAGAACATTTGTAGCTTTTCACCTAGCGCTTCCAACGTCACAAAAATTGCTCAATTCAGTATAAGAAAGCATTATAAGAATGGGGAAGATATGACATGTTTGGTGTAAAGGGATTCAATGTTTGATGATGAGTGAATGTTTTTTTTAAAAAGAAAATTTTGAGCTTAAAATCTTTGATTGTTTCATCTTTGCTTCTGAAATGCCAATTTTTTTTTTGTAAAGCCTTAGTTAAGGCACTCATCAAGTTTTAAATTGCTCAAAACAAACTAAAAATGAGGAAAATATCAAGGTGAAAATAGAGACGGGTCTAGAGCTATTTTTTTCAAAAAATTTATCAACCATTCTCTTATTCTCTTCCTATGTTTTCTAGGTTGCTCCATTACCTCTGATGCTCAAAGAACATTTGTGACCCTCCCTCCAGATTGCGCATCCAATGACACAATAGTTGTTCAATTTGGTGAAGAGAGAGAGAGATGAGAGAAGTATTGAAAAGTGTTCGATGATAAGTATGTGTTCGATGATGAGTGATTCTACCCTAGTTGACATGCTAGTTGCAAATTCAACTCTGTCGGTAAGTGCAAAGCAAATCGAAGTGTACAAACTAGAAACTACTAAGTCAGATGTGGGCCCACTTGATTCAAATTAGTATCATTATTTACTGGTGTTTTCTCGTGGCCAAAAAAGGAAAAAAAAAAGGGTCATATGAGTTCCTTATGAAGTGAATCCTTGCTCTATAATTAGTCTTTTTTGTAAGACTTTTTTTGGGAGGATGAGAAGAAGGAATTGGGTGCAAAAAAAAATGCACTTATACCATCTCTTGCTAAAATATGTATAGTTTTTTTTTTTTTTTTGGGTTCCCTATAGAGGGAGGAAGAGAAAAAGAACAAAGAAAAAGCAAAGGCTTTTAATAATAGCTACCATATGATTTGTGAGATGTTTTTCATGGGTGCGTTGTAATTGGGTCATTTACTAAACTATAGTTAATCATGTGTTAGTAGCCAAATGGACCGTATCTTGATGTACCTTACCAATCTGCACTTCCCAAATAAACAATGAATTTGGTATGGGTGTCCATTTGTGTGTCCTTGGTGGACCGCTTAAAAACCGATAAAATCGTATTAATATGATTATCACAATGGCCTCCCTCATTAGTTTGTAAGGTCACGAGATTTTCCGTGAGCCTTGTGATGTCATATTGGCTAAGCCGCCATACCCAAAACAACCCTTTCAAGATTATCTACCAATATGTTAGCCAAGGGCTAGTCAGCTCAACAAGAGACCCTTAATAAAAATTTTAAAATTTTTATTTTTTGAAAAAAACACCAACAATTCCTCAAAAGTGGGTACTCTTCTCAAGAAAAGCTTTAAAAAGTGGCCATTGGACAAACTTTGTCACATTTAGGCTTTCATCTTTAAAACTGAATGAAGCACTATTTTATTATTGTGCATAATAAGGCCATCCGTTCCCTTTGAAGTCATGGCCAAAACAATTTCTTAGTCCTTCTTCAAACACCAATGGCAACAACAATCCAATCTAATCCTTTCAAAAGTGAATACAAATTTAATCGTTAATTGCAATATTAAAATCAGCATTGCAAAAATGGTGGAAATTTTATACGTATTACACAATGTTTTGAATACGTAATAGGAACATGAAGTTGGTGGCAACTCTTTGGAAATTAAAAAATTAAGATAATGAAGATGAAGAAGAGTATATCATAGCATAAATACCCAACAAACACTTGGTTGACATGTACTACTTACTTTATCATGTTGTCTAGGGAATAGTCCAAATTGGAGAGTTGAGGCCTATTTGTTCACATTGTTCCAAAACTTTGAAATTGCGTGGGGTCAAGAATGAATGTGACATAAAGAACCTAACGAGAAAAATAGTCGAATAAAAGATCGATGAATGGAACCATCACAATGGAGACAAAAAGGGAAGGTCAAAGAAAGGCCAAAAGACAAACAACCCACAAGAACCCAAAAAACAAAAGGGCGAGAGCTAATCCCTCTCATGGTCTATTGCTTGGAAGGCAATTATGTGACATAAATGGGTATATAAGAAATGGTTCCACTTTGACATAGTCCACATTCTTGATATATATATATTATTTATTTATTATTATTATTTTCTTTATACATGCTGTGGGAATATATGTTTTGCAAGCACAAAAACCTTTATTGACAAAGACCAAAGTGACAATGAAGAGGAATGATTAGGTCCACAATGAAACATGTTCTTCTTTCCTCATGTCTTGATGATGATGAGCTTGGCTTGTGTTTTCTCTCCAAGGTCAATACTCTTCACCAACCAATAAATCCTTCCAATGGGGTTCCCTTCAAACAACATTTGCATTTCGTCTTCCATTTCATGGGAGAAGTGAATAGGGTAAACATGCCCCCCACCGAACATCACTTGGTGATCGAACACCCTTCTTGTGCATACCTACGTTTGGTGAATGGTTGTAGTCCTTTGTGCAAGTGTCTAAATGAAACCTTATGATTGAACGTTCGGACTTCAAAAAATGTGTTCAATTTTTTTATGTAATCCAAACAATTTTATTTTTTTTGTGTACGATTATGAGCGTGAAAAAAAACAATTATTTTTATAAATACACAATGTTATATGTAGTCATGTATGGTTATGGGAGAAGACCATCACATTGTAATGCACATATTTGAAAACAAATATGGTGGCAATGAACATTTTAAGGGTAGGTCTAATAGAGAACTAAGATAAACAAAATGCGAATTAAAAAAAGAGTGTTTGGTTATGGGGGTTTGGGCTCTCATTAAAAGGCATGAAACTGCGCATTAATAAACCTTAAACCTTAACAAATATAAACGCACAAGGATTAGCAAAGGACATTTTATTTTGGTAGCACATTTATTAATCCCCAAAGATTCCCACTATGCATAAGAACTTTGCATTCCTTCCCAAAAGAAAAAAAGGACAAATCAAAGTTTGAACTTGAGCAAGGTTTACATGATCATTCTCTACTCTTAATTTGAGCTCCAAATATGTCTTCTCTATAAGCTAAAATAAAAGAATAGAAGAACAATTTCAACTTTGCTTAGAATTCCTAGGTCCTAATGATTTAGTCCTAAAAAATGGTAATCTACCAATGATAGTAGAACATGTAGAGAATGTCAATCCAAGTCTAAGAGTTTACTTGCAACAAATACATCTCAAAGAGAAAGTAGAACAAGTAAAAGAGCAAAAATTAAGTTGAAAAGTGGATTTGCAAAAGGTGAAAATAGAGCAAGTAGAAGAGCAAAAATTAGGTTCAAAAGTAGATCTGCAAAAGGTGAAAGTAGAACAAGTAGAAGAACAAAAACTAGGTTTAGAAATAGATTTGCAAAAAGTGAAAGTAGAGTAAGTAGAAGAGCAAAAATTATGTTCAGAAGTAGATCTGCAAAAGGTAAAAGTAAAGCATGTAGAAGAAGGATCAAGCAAAGACATAGAAGTTGAAATTGTAGACCATATTTATAATCAAAAGTTCCAGAAATATTTGGATTATTGTTGGATCCAAAAATCCATAGTTTGTAATGCTACATCAAGGAGCTTCAAGAGAGCTAGGATCAATTAAGTCATATCCATTGTTCTTACATATTTCTCCCCGCTACATGCACAATGACATAAAATGTTAATTTAGATTGGAATGATTTTGTAGAATTTTATAAGTTAATATATTCTACTATAGCAATCTGTGAAGTTTTCAAATTTACTACACTTTTTAGATTCTTGGGTTGTTTACAAGGAAGAAAAGGGTATACCCTTGGTGGGCTAGAATGCACTCTGCCAAGTTGCTGGAGGCTAAGCTTAGGATGAGAAAAATGATCATGAATTACATAATCCCTCATAAAAAACGGACCAACATGTTGGATTTGCAAGCCACAAACCCTACATCAAAAAAAAAAACCTTCCCCCTACTCCTAACCCACAAAGAAAAAGATCAGCACCACAATTAAATCAAGTCCCTTCAATTACTAGAAGAGGCATGTGGATAGATGAAGCATTAAAAACAACCATGGATGTTATTGAAAAAGGGACACATTCCTTAAGGAGGGTCAATAAGTCATGGAACATCCCAATGAGTTCCCTTTTTAACCATTTGAATGGAAAAACTAGATCCAGAAATATGGGGCCAAGAGGGGTGTCTACAAAAGAAGAAGATTCAGTAATGATGCATGGACATTAGTAATGCAAGAATGTGGACTATCCATTAACCTCCAACAATTCAAGATGAAGGTTATAGAATTAACACAAACAAGGGTTACACCATTTTGAAATGGAATACATGCTAGTGGTTTTGGTTCAAGCATAGACATCCAGAAATTAGCATACGACAAACAAAAGGACTAGAAGTGTGTAGAGCATAAGGGTTGACATTCAATTCTTGCAACTCTTTTTACATTAACTTACAATCATTATATAACCAACACAAGTATAGTTCTGATCATATATGGAACTATGATGAAATAGGGATTCAAGCTGAAATACATTCTAGAGCAAAAGTTTTGGCTAAGAAAAGATCTAATGCAATTTACAACACCATCCCAAATCTTAGGAAATGTTAATTGAAAACTATGAAAACTATGTAATCAATGATGACAGGGGTGTTCTACCTAACTTTTACATCTTCATAGGTGAAAGATTAATGGATGACTACATAAGTCTTTGCAAACTAGGTGCTTGTATGGCAATGTGGAAAAGAACATGGATGATTCCTTTCTTGTTTAAAGAGTTTCTATCTTTCTTTAACAAATTAGTTCCAAGTGGAATGTCCTTCAGCAACTGACACTTGTTAATTCTAGATGGGCATGGCAGCCATGTTACCTTAAAAGCAATAAAACAAGTGAAAGACTTTGGTTAAACATGATAACACTACCATCACACACATCACATGCATTACAACCATTAGATGTGTCTTGTTTCAAACCTTTTAAGACTACATTAAAAAAAAGTTAGGGATGCAACTATGTTTAAAAGCAATCACATGGAACTAGACAAAATCACTCTAACTAGATAGGTGGATCAAGCCTTAAAATAATCACTCAAAAAAAAAACATCAAATCTAGGTTTAGAACTACAAAAATATTGCCTTTGAACCCAAAGGCAATGGATAACAAAACTAGAGCATCAAAGGTTTACATCGAAGTAAACTTAAACAATGCAGGGAATGAAGTCAAAAATAAACTTCAATGGGGAGAGGAATCTACTACTATAGAACTTCTCCACATAGCTACAATGGGGAGAGGAATCTACTACTATAGAACTTCTCCACATAGCTAAAATGGATCAACGTCCAACATCTGAAGATCCACCTATCTATAAGCCAAAAAATGACCAACATTATTATGTAGATATGCCCCAAAGCCACATAGTGATAGAAATGGCAATTGATAGATATTGATGTTATAAACCTAAATGAGGGTAGTCATGCAATGGATAGTAAAAAATTATTGTAAGAAACTCAACTACTTTTAAACTTGACCTAAGAATCCATGAGGGTGCATAACTTACTATTGCTGCTTCATTTACTTGCAAGATGCACCAAGGGGAAAGAACCATTAATTGATTATTTTCAATCACACGTTGTGACTAGTTTCACATACCTTAACATCTTAAGGAGAAAAACAATGGAAAAGGCAGCTGTAAAAGAAATCAGAGCAAGAAAAAAAAAGTATAAGGAAAATAGGCAAGCAAAATGAGTAGCAAAATTAGGTTCTATAGTAGAACGAACAACTCGAAAAATTGTTGAGAAACATGCTAGAACATAGTTCGCTACAACTTAGATTCTAACTGCTATTGCTAAAGTGGGTGATCGCTTTCACCATGATTTTCAAATAGGTTTCTGAATAGATCCATGCAAATACATGGGGATGAATCTAGTCTACACAACGTGGGTTTCACTAGTAGAAATCTGTGATTTTGCAACCAACGAATTTGCGACTAGTTGCGACTATTTGACATTTACAACTACTATTGGTATACCTACAACTACTGTTTGCATTTGAAGCCGCTTGCAACT
>Ga0116231_10014472_pt1 | contig 10586 bp, 8 predicted proteins | sample S1TSphgellanicum_2_FD_89695 | JGI IMG/M metagenome (GOLD analysis project Ga0116231, IMG submission 89695) | Host-associated microbial communities from peat moss isolated from Minnesota, USA - S1T2_Fd - Sphagnum magellanicum MG | ecosystem: Host-associated > Plants > Peat moss > Unclassified... | reverse complement strand
TTGGGTATGTTTGTGTTGTTTTTTTTGTTTTTTTGTTTTTTGTTTTTTCTTTTTCTTTTTCCTTTCTCCTTTTCTTTTTTCCTTTTTTTTTTTTTTTTTTTTCATCACTGCCCTCTATCCCATCAAGCACCTTCACTCCTACCGCGGTAAAAATGGCACCAAACCTGAAGTTTGTAACACTGGTTTGGTGGTTTGGTTTTACAAATCAGACCCAGTGCTGGTTTGGTTTGTCCTAACTGGAACTGGAACCGCTGGGTCTAACCAGCCAAACCGAGTAACTACACCAAAACTTGCCCACCAATTACAAGGGTGGTTCTCCAATCTCATAATTGTTTGTTCTCAGAAAATCAAAGAACCATGAAAATTCTCAAAAACCAAATAATAACAAAAGAATCACCTAGAAATCTATCTAGGGTTCTTTTCCAGTGTTGGGTGGGTATCAAACATACCCATGGGTATCACTTGAGTATCACTTGGACATCTATCTCAGTTCGATACTTTTAGGATATCATCATGAGTGATACCCTGATTGAAACCTGAACCATCGGTTCTCACTTGTGTGAGAACCAGGTTTGAGAACTGATTTTTTTTTTAAAACCAAAAAAATTTTGAGAACCGGGTAAGGTCTGACCTCTTGCCCAGGTTAGGGTCTCAAGGTTTAGCTGCCATAAAAAATTAATACAAGCAAGCAATGAAAAAGAAGTTATGAACATCAAACTTAATTATGTTTCTATGTAGAATGGAACAACATTTTACTTGCTGGATCTTGTTAATCATTCATGGACCATGGGTCTAAAGTTTGGAGATATGATGTTAAGTCAATCTAATTTAATTACAACTAAAAAAGGGACATTTTCATCACCAGACCCACATCAAAAATTGTTTGTTAGTTCTAATTTTCCTTGAGAAATGGAGATCCAAGGGAGGGCTAGTATGTGGTGGTAAGTACTTATTAATGGTAGGTTAGGTCATATGTTAATGATGTTCGAAGAGTTTATTTTAAATGGTGATTTATTTTAGAAATTTTTCAAAAACCTTGAATTGAAGGTTGTTTGATTTTGAATTTTTTCAAAAAGCCAGAGCTGTCGCTAAAAAAAGAAATCAAATCAATAATTATTTTATCTTAATTTTAATTTTTAGTATAAAGTAATATCCAGTTTGTGAAAACCGACAAAGGATAACCAACTGTTCTCAAATTTCTAAGAACTAACATTGTGAGAATTGGTTTAATTTTTTTAAAATGTTGATACCCTTGCCAGACATAAAAAATTTAGAATTTTTTCAGGGGCAAAATTGAACCCTTTTGTAAATTATTTTATGAAAACCAGACATGATGGGTATCAAAAATTGTGATACCCACCCAACATTGGTTATTTCATGAAAAATAATTGCAGGTTCTTTAAGTTTTTGAAATAAATGGAGAATGTGTTTTTAAAAAATAACTTGGGGAATGACCTTTTGAGAATTTTAAGTTTCAAAAAACCAAGAACAAAGGTTGTTAAGAAATTCTTATACCTACACAACACTCATAAAAAAAAACCCCCACCCAAACACTATTGGTTGTTTCATAACATTGCAAATTTCTAGTCCAAAGACGATATTGATGTCTCCAAGTTCAAATTTTACATTTCCCAAATGAAACATGGTTCCACTAAAAGATCTCACTCAAGGCCTTGGGTGAACCCTAAAAAACCCCCCCTATTGGGTTTGCTTCTATAGACCATGAATATTAGGCTATTAGGCTAATTAAGGGTCACTAAGTCCAAATTTAGCATTTAAGACAACAAGTTCTCTATGGGCATCTCCACCCATGCCCTCAATTTGACCCTCCATCAATATTTGTCACATCCAATATAAAAATCAAATGTCCTCCCCCTCCTTCACTCATACACAAGAAAAAAAAAATGGATAATATTGGATGAGAAACACATTCAAGTCTCATCCACTTGACTAATAAAAAATAGTGAATATTAGTCATTTTTTGTTTATTGCACTCTTCTAAAGCTCTTCTAAGACCTTGAAATATATGCATTTTTTCAAACCCATGTTTGTTTCATGTTCTATTCTTTCTGTTATCTTCTGAAGTTTAAAAAATAATAACTTGAAGACCAAGTTGTGTTGATTTTTGTACTGTAGTTGAGGGCATATTCTAGGTTACAATTCTCACTTATATGGGCATTTTTTTTTTGAAAAGCCCACTTTTTTTTGTTTCCCCTTGTCATAGTTGATCCTTTAAGCATCGCAAGGAAAAAGTACTAAAATAAAATTTGTGTAGGTCTTTTTTTTTAAAGTTCAATAAAGCCCTTGCCATAACTTTATACAATTGAGGGTTTTGCTCTACACAAAATTAATTCCTACAAAATAGTAACCATAATTACATAAATATGTGTTCTCATCAATGTTGTGCATGTATATGGTTTTAGAGTCCATATCTTTTGTGGAAGTAGCAAACTTATTTACACTCCATGTAAGTGCATAACCTTTCATCCCCATTCGTGTAAGTGTAAATGATTCACACTTTATTTTTGTGCAAATCCATGTCAAACAATTCAAGAAAGGAAATTCATCCTTTCAAGGTTTAGAATTATCAATTGATCCTTGCCCAATTAGATAAAAACATATATCCTTTAGTTTCATTAAACCACCTTTCTTAGGAAATAAGAAAAGAAATCAAAACATGAAAAAGAAACTAAAAGAAATTCATCTGATGTAAGAAAAGATCAAGTAAACAAACTTATTAGGTTTAGGGTTTAATGTCCTAAATGATGCCACTACAATTGAAAGTTGGAATCTAAAACAACCTAGGTCATAGGTCATGTAATATCTAGTTGTATGCATTTTGTCAATGGTTTTCAAAAGAAACTCAATGAACTACAAAATGTTGAATGTATACCATAAGACTTATGGGGGCACTAAATGCATCGCATAGAACCATTGGGTCGCCACAATGATCTTTGAAAATATAAAGAGATTTAACATACTTGAATTATTCTATTGAAATTTTTAAATATTTAAAAATGAAGTTGTTGGACCCTAATTTTTCTAAAAAATAATTATTTAAAAAAATATTGCCAATTATATTAAGGCTATCTCATTTTACTACTTTTATTCCCCATCAAACAAGCCAATTGAAATGTCATACTATGGGGAAAATGTTGTCAATAAATAGGTGGTCCTTTTGGCTTGGAGGATGGCTTGTGCAAAGCCAAGAGTTGTTTACTATTTCCTAGTCCTTTAAAAGTCCTTATGCATGTGAAGGCACCTTTTAGGGTAGATTTTTGGCCTTGGCATGCCCTTATGGCTTGGTTTAATGATCAAACATTTAGGGGTTATTACAAGGGGTGCAAAATGCTCCTTAAGGCACATTTCTTGGCATACATTCTGTTTAAGATAGCATTTAAGTCCTTTCAACAAATGGTAAGTTAAGATTCCATCACAAAGGCCAAATTCTTCAATTTAAGATGCCACAAAAGTGGTAGAATCTTCCCTAAAATTTCCACTTGTGGATGAATGTTCATATTTATAGCTTAAATTCCATGCAACTTCACAAATTTCCAAAAATGGCAAATTAAATAGTTAGAAATGGGTCCGACCCATCTTATAATTTGTGCCACTTAACAATCTACAATTAGATGAAAAAAAGAATTATGAAAAAAGAAGGCACAACCCTTGGATTGGTTATACAAAAAACTTTGGTTATGCATCTAGCTAGGATTTTTAAACTTTCCAATATTTAGTTCTACACACAAAAGCTAGATGCCTTTATATGTATGATGACGGTTTATAAGTAGTCATATTTGTTCATTATGTTTTAGACAAATTCACATCCAATCCATTGGGGTTTTGAAAATGTCAAAATATACATCTTATTTAGGGTTTAAGGAGAACCCATCACAATCTCCTTTCAACACTTTGTTTTGCACCTTTGCACCTTCGTATTTTTCATTTTTGTTAAGATTTTGTTTATAAGTCGATCTCAAAACTTTACTTTAAACTTCTCACAACACTTGGTGCTTCATACTTCATACATTCTTGTTTTTTAACTTTTTTATGAAATGGGGTTTTTTTTTTATTGCAAGCTTTGCAAAAACCAAGCATTTCAATTATTGTTCCAATGTTTCATTTCATGTTTTGCTTGAAGCTTCACAAGAAATCTATCACTTTCACAATGTGCTTTGCACTTTCAATTTAAGTAAATTTTTGGTCCAAAGTCTAGAAGTGCTTTGATTTTATTTTGTTCATTGTGCTTTCTAGTCCAAGTTGCTTTTTGTTGTATAGTATTTGTTGTCTTTAATTTTGTTGCTTAATGAATAAGGAGGGCTCCACGTTGGTTTTGTGTTTTGTTATTCAACCAATTCAAAAGGATTGGCTTTTGACTAAAGGTTTATTGCTTGACAAATTAGAAGGCATTAACTTGTTCAACAAATTGGCAAAGTTTTGCAACAAAAGTAAATTTTTTATCACTATCCTTTTTGTTTTTGGGAGCTTGGAAAGTTTTTTGAGTGTTTGTCTTTGTGTCTTGTGTTTAGGTTTTTATATGTTCAATGGTTGAAAAAGAAGAATGTTTCTTTTGTTGAGACCATGGGCAGAGTCAATGAAGATGGTCCATTAGTTGCCCCCACTCAAATGTGGTCCTTGTAAATCTCAAATGTTGAGAATGTGGATTTATAATCTAGCAAAATGTCAAATGTTGATGTTTCATGACTTACAATTATAGAAACACAAGTTGCAACTTGGATACTTCATAATCAAATGTCTATTTACTAGGGATTTTTTGCCATCAACAATAGGTTATTTGTGCATTTGGTAAAATTGTAAATGTTATGATCCAAAATTTATGGATTTGGTCAAGCATTTAGCAATGTTTTAATGCAAAGATCTAAATTTGCAAGGGTTTAACTACATATTACAAATTTAATGGTATAACTCCCATGAATATTCACGTGCAAACTACACATCCAAAGTCTTTGCTCATGAAAAAAAACTCAAGGAAAAGGTGGTAGAACTTGGTACTCATAGTTGGCAATTGGAATAAAAAAAGAAAAGTTCATCTAATTATGCAATTATTGCATTTTTTGGTGCCATAAACCCATACAAAAAAAATGTTGATGCTCAACAATAGGTTTTATAGGATTTGGTGTTTTATATTTGTAAGTGTTATAAACCCTTGTCCACTTGTGAAAACATTTGGTTTCAAAGGTTAGTTTTACACCAATGCCTTCATGTTCAAATGTTTCTTCAGTTTCCTCTTGTGAAAGAAAGTTCCTTGCCATGGTAAAGAGGACAATGGACCAAGATGTTTTGCCAAATTTTGCATATGTAGCAATAGTCTTTATTGATTTTATTCTTTAATTTTTTTGTGATGTGGATTTTTTGCTTTGGTTATCAATTTTTTGAATGCAAGATGGGTGCCCATGCATATAACTATGGGGTTATTTGAAAAGAACGAAACAATTAGACAATCCATGGCTATATAACTCTAGTTTGTGTTGGAGAGGTTTGGTTTGTTGCATCCAGTAATTGCATTTGGTAAATATGAAGGCATTAATTTGATAACTATGGCAACAACCTTGCATTTCATCATTGATTATGAACCTTTGAAAATTCTTAGGGTTTATGAAGGTACATGTTTTAAACATGTGATGTCTAAGGCCTACCAATAAATTACAAAAAATGATAGTCCTTCTTGGGTGAAAAAATGCAATTGTGAAAGAAACTTTAACTAATTTACAAAAACCATTACTTGAATTAAAAAATTTGGGAAAGGGAGGCAAAAGTGGAAGTGTTATTGTTTTTGAAGTGGAATGCAACATCAAAAATTTAAAATTCCCATGAAAACCAAATTCACCAACAAGGTCATTATGTTTTCAAAAACTTTTGAATTTAAGAATGTCATAATGTTTTGTCATGGCAATTTAAGAATGTCATAATGCTTTGTCATGGCAAGCGTAAATATGTGGATTTACAACAAAATGTACTTAAAGTTGAAATGTGGACTATTGTTGAAACAGTCACATCCACTTTGAATTTTATTGTGTTGGCATGTGTGATGAATTAATCCAATGACCATTGGTTGTTGTTAGATGCATTGACAATAGTTATTACATTTATTATGAACATGGATGTTGAGCTATTGAAACTTTCTAACAAGTTTGAAATCTTTGACCCATTTGAGGTTTAAATCTTCCTTTTGCACATAAATATGTGATTGGAGATTATAAAAATAGTCAAACTTTTTTTGGATTTGAAGTCATTTGATACAAAACTTGTTCACAAGATGATGGTTATCATGTTGAATGCACGTTTTAAAGCTTTGTGTATTGTGGAAAACTTGGTGGGACATGGGAATGTAATCTAATTAACATCTAAATATCATGTTGAGATTGTTATTTCTTTTTTGATGATGTGTTTTGATCAATTGAACCCTAGTGCCAATGCATCTATTACAACAATTGATGTTGTGGGACTAGACCTTGAAGAAAATATGTTTGATGTGGGGGATTCAATTGAGGAATTTTCTCGAGCACTAATCGCTAGAGAATTATTTATATTTAGGAGGCAATCTATTCCCTTATCTACATGTGCAAATTCACTAGTTTGGTGGCACATCCACGTGGGTCAATTTTTGAATGTGGGTTTCATTACAAAACAAATTTTTGGAATCTCATGTTCACAAATAAAGCCAAATGAATGTTTACTCTTGTTGGGGTGTTGATATTTCTAGGGTTTAAGACGCTATGACTCATAGGTGGTAAACATGGATTGGATTACTATTATGGACAAAAAAATTGGCCTAATGATTCATGTGTCAAATTGCAAGCCAAATTCAAACTTGAAACAATATTTGAAGATGGAAAAGTTTTTAGCAAAGGATAACTATGATTTGATTGAAGAACATAACTTTTTTGAAAGAATTGTAGGTTGACAATGATTAATTTTGTGGGGCTCGGGTGGGATTTGTATGGGGTGTGACTGGGTCATGTAACTTGTGCTGCAATTGGGGTGAGGTCATCATACAATTGGGTTCAACTCCCGAACAAGTTACTTTGTTTTGTATTTTGTTCATGTTAGTTTTGTTCTAGTAGGCTAGGTTCTACTCTTGGAAGTTTTTAATTTAAGCAACATAATCGAAAATTTGACATGCATAACCTTTGTGTATATTCATCATGTTTTGAAAATTGGAAACTAATGTATTCATAATTGGCAAAAGATTTTTTGAGAAAATGAATGCGTAACCGGCTAGTGTAATATATTGAGTTCTTTTAAATACATATCCTTCTTTGAAAAAAAAGAATGTGCTTTTTTGCTATCCATAGGATAGGTCTAAAAGTTCATAACCAGCCAAGACTGGTGAGGAGGACCAAGGGGATGTTCATTAAAAGCACCAACACTTTGGATCTTTGGATAGCTCAGAGCTTTTTCTAAGTCCTGTTTCCAAAACAAAAAGTCCCCCACTTGTACAGTTGTGGAATAAAGGTTTTGGTTCCCTTGAAGAAAATACCAAAAGGGCACCTCCTTGAAGAAGGCCTGTGAATAATTCCCCATACCCAAGAAAATTCCTGTTAACATTGGGACATCATCATCATCATCATCTAAGATCCCAACAAATGACAGGCACTGAAATCCACCCTCATTCTGAGCTCAATAGATCCCATGACAACCATGGCAACTTCTACAATTTAGTGAGGAGGAAGTTGTCAATGCTCAATATTTGGAAAAACTAGAGATAAGGGATTCACAATTTCTTACCTATTTATTACTCACTAATCATCAATGTTGGCAAGTTTAGAGTATTGGGCAGGCCAGGTCTTAGATTAAGTTTTGGGGATACCCAAACCAAATATTCAGAATTTTCTTGAAAATCATGAGATTTGGAATTGGATTATGAAACTGCCCCTTTTACTCAAACTGAAATCCGAAACTAGACTAGCCAGTTGTCCTTTTTATAAAAAAATTCAGGGTCCATAATTATAATATTAGTATAAGGTTTTTGAAAGGTGAAACAATCAAAACTTGATTTTGAGGTTGAACCAATTCAACTTTGGGCAAACTTTATGGGATGGTGTTGAATGCATGCACTACATCATCAAACAAAAAAATGAAAATGGTTATGTCATCACTTTTTGGTTTAGTCTCAAGATAGAATTGAAATTATTTTGTAGTTCAAACTCAATGAATGAGTTTTTTTGGATTAGTTGGATTAGAATTGGAATTGTTTTGTAGTTCTAACTCAGTGACCTATCGTTAGTTCATTGCACTTGCATTTAGGTGGCTATGAACTCATAGTTCTACCATCAATGAACAAGCTTGTTCATTGGCTCACCATATCTGGTAAGAACAAACCCAAAATTCCTCCCCTCTCCCTCACCTTCCCCCCCCCCAAAACAAAATGACAACAAAGAATTGTTTTTGAAAAAATGAGGCCGAAGCTTTGAGGCCCAAGCATAAGCTTGAGCCTCATTATAGAGTAGCAACATTACTCATAGGGTTCGAGGTGGCCACCTCAAACTGTCAATTTTTCTTTTTTCTTCTCACATAACTTCTAATTTTAAATGAAAATAAAATTTACTCGCTACCCTGATATTCAGATCCAGATAAGGAGTTGATATCCTACCCTGATACTCAGATTGAACTCATGACCAGATTTCAAAGTTATGAGATTTGACAGTCAGGATATCACCCCAAATATCAAAAGTGATATCCGAGTCTGATATCCATATTTTCCAGATATCTGCCCAACACTGTTCCTTACCTAGCATCAAGAAATGGTGGCATTTTAAAACAGACAGATGTGATTTGATTTGGGAAGAGACGGCACACCCTTGGCCTAGAGTTCATCCTCTCTTGAGGCAGAAATTTTACTACACTAGAAAAATTCTAGTGGGTCTTAGGCAATCATAAGTGCTAGCCAAAATTCACTGACCCATTTAGATGATCGGAGTTTGGATACATGGATATGCACATGAACTGCATCCAGCCCCAATGACTAACAATGTTCTAGAAGTTATCACTGCAGTGAGGAGGAAGGGCCTTATGATTCATGAACCTGAAGAAGAAGAAGAAGAAGGGAGAAGCAGTAGGAAGCAGGGTCATAGTGAACAAGCACCCCACCAGCATACCATCCACTGGATGATGGGTGTCTCTAGCATCTACTACCTACCTAAAGCACTGCCAGAAATTTCATAGTGTATTTGGAGTGCACCTTTAGAAAGGTAAAGATTCACACTTTCACCATAAAGGAGAAACATTTCGATGTGAAATGTTGTTCATCTCAGTAAGGCCCTCCAACAAAGGTGTAACCAGAATGTGGGCACTTCTTCCTCAGCTGCCGCCTCAGGCGGTAGTACCCTCATTCTGGTAACACCCTTGACCTGGGCCTTACCTTACCTACCACGAACAACCCCCTGCAGGTTGTCTTTACTACCTACCTACTAAAAACCTGCTGCAAGTTCTTAGTGGGTAGGTAGTAAAAGATGCAACAGAACTAGAACTGGAACTGGAACCCAACAGAAAACTGTTTCCTGACCACTTTACTTACTTACCACCAATCTCCTTCCTTCATAGTAGGTGCTGGTTCACTCTGGCCAGCAAAGCTGCTGATGCTGCAGCTTGCATCAGCTGCAGAGAACAGAACAGGCAGAGGGAGGAGGAGGGAGAAGAGGGGGGCAAGCAACAGCTGATCTGATCTCTTTTTCACGTTGTTGCCTGGTTGGGATCAATAAAGATGCAAGCGTTGGGTTGGCTGGCGGCAACCAATTTGTCTAGTGGGGGGCCCAATGAGCATTGCAAACTATATATGTAGCAAGCTACTGCCAGGCTAACTTGTTTATCTTAGAAAAGAAAAGCTGGTTTGGTTTGTGGGGAGAGGCAAACAGCAGCAGCAGCAGCAGTAACCGTAACCAATAGATAAGCAGCCTGCCAAAAGAGGCAGTGCATAAAAAGGGAAAGGGTTGAGTGTAAAGTTTTGTCTGTTTGCTTGCGGTCTTGGCTGCTTCATCACCTCCGAATCCCCGCTCCAATGTCCATTGGTGCTTCCCACATGGACCCATTTCCTGTTTGGGAATGCACCATGCGGCCCTGAACAGGAAACTTTAATGCCTGGATAATAATTAGAGAGGCAGCTGAATTTAGCTAGAGAAATATGCAAATGAAATTAGAGCTCAAGCCTGGAATTTAATTCCAAAAATTGTTGCCACATTCATTCATTGATGGCAGAGCTTCTCTAACAGCAACTTCCCTGTTTGTCCACCACAATTTCATGAATTTTTTTCAATTCACAAATGCTTTCTCTCCCTAGGTTGGTGGTGGTAAAACAAGTTCCAGCTTTGAGGTTAGACTTTTACTTTTATTTATTTATTTTTGTTGTCACTGTTGTGAATGTTATGCAATAAATGTTCTTTCATGATTTTTATTTTTTTTGGGGCAAATTATCAAATTTTGGAATGGAAAATAATTTAATGATGAAAGAAGGCCCAGAAAACAAGGTTTTTTTTTTTTTTTTTTTTAATAAAAAATTAACTTTTGTTCAAGGAAAAGCCTCAATTGTAGGGTTTTTCTAGAAAAAGGGTTTCCCCAAAATTTTGGGA
>Ga0116231_10014471_pt1 | contig 10587 bp, 1 predicted proteins | sample S1TSphgellanicum_2_FD_89695 | JGI IMG/M metagenome (GOLD analysis project Ga0116231, IMG submission 89695) | Host-associated microbial communities from peat moss isolated from Minnesota, USA - S1T2_Fd - Sphagnum magellanicum MG | ecosystem: Host-associated > Plants > Peat moss > Unclassified... | reverse complement strand
TTTTCTGTTTACTTTTTTCTTCTTTTCTTTTTCTTCTTTCTTTTTTTTTTCTTTTTCTTCTTTTTTTTTCTTTTTTTTTTTATATTTTTTCTGTTGCAACATTTTTTTCTTTTTTATCATCTTATTCTTTTTAGATTTTCCTTTTCTTTCTTCAAGCAATTTCTTTCTTTTTCATCACATCTTTGTGTTTGCTACAATTGCTTGTTGCATCAAGTATGCCTTTTGCCTTTTTCCTTGTCTTTTCTTTTTGGGTTTGTGAAACAAGAGCAAAAGAAAAAAAAAAAGATAAGAAAAAAGAGAAGAAGATAGAAGAATAAAAGAGAAGGAAATGAAAATAGATGCAAAAAAAATGAAAAAACTATTTTATTTTTTTAGTTTTTTCTATTGTTAAATCCAAAAAGAAGAAGTTTTTTTTTCCCCTTTTTTTCTTGAATTTTTTTTCCTTTCTTTCTTGTTTTTTGAATTCAAGAAGAAATTCCCTAATTTTTGTTTCTTTTTTATTGTTTTGTTTTCCCTTTTTTTGGTTTTACGAATAAAATTTAAATGGGGTTTTTTTTCTTTTTTTCAGTTTTTTTAAAATTAAATGAATTATCATTTTTGTTTCTTTTCTTATGTTTATGTGTATCATGTGTTTGATACATATTTTGAATAACTATTAAATACCAATTTGTAAACAATGTCATTCAACTTCAATTGTAACACTGTCAACTTTACACTCATCAACATGCTACTAAGGTGATTACAACAATAAGAACTTATTGGTGAACACATGGCATGGTGGCTAATAAAAATAGTTTAACAAAACGGTTTCTTAAAGTTAGAAAGTAGCACGTCCATATATTATGTGGGTTTCTTTGGCATAAATAACAGCATGGAATTCATGTTTTCCATTTTTTGGACATTTTTTAAAGTTTTGATAGATGTGATATTTGCATCAATACATACAAGTTTTGTCTTATTGTAACTGTAACCTCACAATTGTATTATGTTTGCATGCCTTGAAAGTGAGCATTGCATTAATACTTTGTTGAAATTTTCCCTTAAAATATGAGTTTGAAACATATTGTAATGTTGCATTATTGCATTAAAAGCACTTCAAAAACATAAAGTTCAATGTGAATTACTTGCACAAGGATCACAAAATAAACATTAATTTAATTATATTGATTTTTCAATACCCACATTTGAAGCATAAAATGTCAACTAGTTTTTTTGGATGGTTTATTAATACCCAAATGTTGGGCATAGAGTATGCATGCTCAATGAAAAAAATGATGATGATACAAAAATTAAAAATTAGAAGGAAAAAACTAATTATGATAAATAATATAACAAAATAAAAATCTAAAAGGAGAAAAAGTAAAAGAATTTAAAAACATATAAAAATATTTTTCAAAAGGAAAAGAAAATGCTTGCATTTTGGTCACAAAATATGTAATAATTATTGATGTGTATTGTATTTGAAATGACATTGTTTTCATATGTGGGTATTACATTTTGTGATTGGATCTTCAACTATTTTAACTTATAACAATAATTGTGAAAATATGCAATACTTACGTGTGGGTCACAAGAGTTGATCGAATGTGCAATATTTACATTCAAGGTTATTGTTTATTGACATAAAAGGGTCAAATATGATTATGGTTGTTAATTAATTTAGTGCAATACCTTCATATTTTGTATATCATACATTGGTAGACATTAACATCGTGTTATGATAAATAGGTAAGTGAATAAGTGTAGGGTGGGTAGGTAGGAAAGTAAATAAATAGATGATATAGGTGAATGGGTGGCTAAGCAAGTAAACATGTATGTAGGAGGTTGGTGGCTAGGCAAATAAATATGTACACAAATAAAAAGCAAGTTAAGTCAATAATGTAATTAGGTCAATAAGATAACTAGGTCAATAGGGTAGCCAAAAACATTTGTTAAAAGATTTTGTTAAAGAGTAGTCTTTAAATTAATTCAAAAATATATTAAAATTTTGTCAAAAGTTAGAAGTTTTTCAACATGTATAAGTTTCACCATGTAGAAATAGATTCCAAAAGATAAAATTTTAGCCAATAAAAAAAAGGTTTTGCCAATAGGTAGAAGTTTAGCCATGAATAGATGGAAGTTTTGCCAAGAAATATAGGATAGCCAAGAAGAATTTAAAAATTTTACAAGGGGTAGAAGCTTAACCAAAAGGAAATAAAAGTTTTATCAAAAGGTAAAATTTTAGCCATAAATTTAAAAAAATTGCCAAAAGATAAAGGCTTAACAAGGAATAATTAAATTTTTTTCCAAGTGGTGGAAGTTTAGATAAGAATAAATAAAAGTTTCATTGAAAGATAAAAATTTAACTAGGAAGAATTAAAGGTTTTGTTAATAATAGATAGAACTTTTGCCAATGTGTAGTGGTTTAGCCATGAAACACTACTACAAAATGTGGGTGCAGTTCATTAATCCCCATTCACTAAACCAATGAATTCACTCACAATCTAGTGAAATCACTTGGCGTATTGGGACACCTTTAGTTATGGTGAAAAGATGGAGGTTTTGTCAACAGATAAATGTTTGGCTAAAAAAAGTTGAAACTTTTGACAAGAGGTAAAAATTTAACCAAAAAAAAAAGGTTTTGTTGAAAGGTAAAGGTTTCACCGTGAATTTAAATAAAAAATTTGCAAAAAGATATAATTTTAGCTAAGAAGATATAGAGATTTTGTCAATTTGAAAAGTTTAACAATGAAAATATAGAGGTTTTGCCAATAGACATAGGTTTAACCAATAAGAGTTAGAAGTTGTGCCAAAAGGAAAAGGTTTAGCCACGAAAAAATAAAATGTACATAAATAGGTAAACGGTTGGTAGGTAGGGCCAAAATGTAGGTCAATATTGTAACTAAAAAATTAAAGTAACTAAGTTGGAGGGTAGATATGAACAAGGTTGAGAAAAAAACACCTGAAATTTTTTTAAAGGTCGAAGGTCAATAGCCCAAAAAGGTTGACTCTGGTACAATGTTGGGTTAACATAAGGTCAAGAATTGAACAAAAAAATGTAGCCCATCTTATGGACAAAATAGCCAACTAGTGCACTACTGGTTGCTAATTCATTATGGCTTACTAATTGTGATGTTATTTGTGGTAAGTAAAAACCCGAGTTTGGGGCATTACCAAAATAAAAGACTTGTGACAAGAATCAAGGGTGATCTTGAATTTTGGTGATGCCTTGATCCATTTAAATTTTCATCAAATGTGTGAATTAACTTGAATTTCAATAATATTCTTAAAATGTACCATTCTTACATTATCGATATTTTAAAAAAAACTTTTAGTCAATGATTCTAATCATTAGGGTGCCATTAATTTTAATCATCCTTTCTGATTTTATTTATTTTGAAATAGTTTAATTTTCTAGATATTAAAATTGGGAGTAAATGGCGATATCCAATTTTATACCAAAATTTTCAACATGTTGGAGAACAAAGGGCAATTATTGGGACCCATTAAATTTTTATAAAAATTAGTATTTAGATTTGCTGAAAAGGTGGTAGGTGATTAGGATTAAGAATGTGAAAACATTAAAAACAAATATCCTTGTAAACAACTTAAATGCAAGATAAAACATTCATAAAAAAATAATCTTTACCAATGATATTGATTATAATAAGTAAATGAATTGTTTGAATAATAGATGAATAGACAAAAATCATGTGTTATTATAAAATGTCATAAGAGAAATAAAACAAAACAAAACAATTTTGTTTCCTAAACCATGATGTAAGAGGTGTTCATATTAACAAAAATTCAATGATGTAACAAAAAGTGTGGGCACCATATTTGGCCTTATGATCAAATGGTAGTTGATTAATAAGACCACACAATCAACAATAATTACCAATTTTAGGATTTAGGGATTGTACCAAATTAACAATTTCATCGATTGCATATGATATTTCATACATAATTGCCAACTAGGAGTTAATTGAAAAAGATGTCCATTTTTGCTAAAGGCATGAAGCATGCAAAACACATGGTTCTTTTGTTCAGTGATTTTGACTAAGGTGACCTTTTTTACCAAGTGTCATGTTATACATCTAATCAAAAGGGACAAATAAAAAAAAGTTTATCAAAATGACCATGGCTTAGTCAAATAAACCATATTGATATCAAAGGATTATTGAAATCAATCATATTGATTTGGTTAACTAGCATAGTCATTACGCCTAAATTATATACCTAAAATCTAGGTTATTATAGCCTATTGTAAATTTGTTAATGGGTGAATTAACTTGAAGCTAGTAGATAATATCATAGTAATTTTTTATTACATGCAATAGGTGATGGTCATTTACCACTCCCTAATTACCTAGGTAATGAAACTACTAGATTGAGTGATTCTAGAAGGTGGGGAAATGGTTATTTTACCACTTCATTTAAGTTAATTTCATAAAAGATTGGGATGAAAGCAAGAAAGTAGGGAAGGATGTGGTTTGGAGTGATTGGTGGAAATCCCTTGAGGGGGATCCCCTTATCTCATTATCCGATGTATGGTTTAGAAGAGAAGTTAGAAAAGGAGATTAATGAATTTAAAAACGAGGTTGTAACTTGTGAGAAGCCTCCTAATGTATGTGTGGTTTTGGAAAAAAACACTTGAATGGTTATGTGGAAAATGTTATATGATGTTTGTCTTCTTTTTTTTTATGAAATACAATGGAAAATAACTTTGTTTACTATCTAGAAATAAGGTTACATGAAGGTAACTAACTGATGTTAACTGTTGTAACTGTTGGACTAGAACCAAGGCTACAACAAGGTAAATGACCGTCTATAACATGGGAACAATATTGCAACATTACAAGGCAACGAATGGTAATTGATAGGCAATAAATAAAACAACAATAACAACATCATTTGCAACAATGGTTTCCCTTCTTTTATGCAAATTTTTGAATTGCTCATCAAGCAATATTTCCTTTTTGGAATTTCCATAAATTAAATTATCACCTTATTTTCTATAATGATTTTATTATTGGGAATCCTAATCCCAACTTGTTAAACTTCCTTATTTATTTTTTTATTTCTGAATTCTTCTTAACAAGTTAATTCTTCCATTGAAAGTTCAAATTTGTTAGGCCTTAGAAGGTGGTATTAACAAAACTATTTAGCCTAGGTTATTTTCCATTATTTTACTTTAGGTTATTCAAAATTATTTGAAAGTTTATTTATTTTTAGGTTATTTTACCCTAAGATATATTAAGTTATTTTACCTTAAGTTATTATAAACTATTAGAAATTATTTTAAGCTACTATAGTTTAGGTTATTATAGCTTATCATAACTTATCCTATATAAATTATTAATAGGCTAAATTAAAATAGCCTAAAATTTTATAAAATAATTTAGGGTTAAAATTTTATATTATAATAAATTAAGATAACCTAGGATAACATAAACTAAAATAGGTTTAAATAAATAATTACTTATAATAACTTTAAATGATTTAAAGTATAACAACCTAAAATATTTTTGATTGGATTATAGTAACTCAATGGTAAAATACTGTAGAATAACAAAAGGTAGACTAACCTATAATAGTGTAACATAAATTAGCATAGAATAGCCAAAAATAGTTTAAGGTATAATAGCCTATAATAATGAAATATAATCTAGGGTGGAATATCTTTAAATAACCAAAATAAATGTAAAAAACCTAAAATATGTCAAGTTTAATTAGTATAGAATAATACAAAATAACTTAAGGTGGAATAGTTTAAAATAATCAAAATCAACCTATAGTTAAATACTCTAAAATAACATATGTAAGATTTTAAGTCATTACTACAAAATGTGGGTGCAATTCACTTGTCCCTATTCACTAGACTAGTGAATTCATTACTTTCCAACTAGTTTTAGTTTACTAAAATGATTGAATTCACTCGAAATCTAGTGAAATCACTTAAGTGTACAAGGTCACCTTTTGTTGTAATGAATGACTTATAAATAATTTAGAATAGTTTAAAATAATTTAAGGTAGTTAGGGTAAGTAGGTCAAGCCACATATGTAGGATAGGCTAAAATTGTTCACAATGATGTCATGACAAAAATTATATCACTTGTTGAAAAATGATGCAATGATTAAAGGTTTGGACTTGTAATGTGAAGGTGAAGGGTTTAAATCTTCACATTTGTAACCTATTTGAATGTGCCTACACTACAACAAAAGGTTTCCATGTACACAAAGTGATTCATTGGATTTTGAGTGAATTCACTAGTTGTAGCGAACAAAACATATTGGGGATGTAATGAATTTATAGGTCCAATGAACAAAAACTAATGAACTACACCCACATTTTGTAATAGTACTAATTAGCCTATACTTCTAGGCCTTTAAGCCTTAGGTTAACTTAATGGCATAAGTAAAGTAAAGTAGGTAGGTTATAAATTATTATTATTATTTTGAAAATTGATTATTATGTTAAGTAGGTCAGTAGTTAGGGTGAATATGATCAAAACGTAAATAAATAAATATTATTTGGTTATTAAAATTATAAAATTTTCAAAATTATAAATTATAATTTTTTTTGCTTAAATATTAATGTTTCATTTGACCAACTAAATTTTTAAAATTAAAAACCATTCAAAAACCAATATTATTTGTCTATATAATACATTTATAATTTCAACCTTAGATTGTTTCCTTTTACAGGCAAAAAATTCAAAGCATCATACAAATTTAACTTGTTAAAATAACCAACTAAAAAGACCTAGTCAAAATACATGTGTCAAAATCAACTTGTCAAAAATGACATTTTGATCAAATTGGACAAGGGGGCAAAAATACCACATGAGGGGTCATTTTGACTAATTTTTCCAATAAAAAAATTGTGATTTTTTATAGGTGGGCCAATAGGTATAACCATGCTTGAAAACATTCAAAATATAATCAAATGCACATTGAACTTGTTCAATTAAACATTCTTATTCATTTTCATAAGGTCATTAGGTTATAACCAAACCTAAAAAAAGTTCAAATTGCTTGTCATTCATTTACACAAATTGGGGTCCATGCAATTTGAAAATACGATTTGCCACATCCAATCAAAAAAACAACTAATAAAATTATAAGGATACATGAGACGTTCACAAATAAACAAAGGATGTTCAAACATGAACTTAAATATCTTAATGGAAATATCGTAGTAAAAGCATTATAGTTCAACATGGGAAAAACATCCAAATTATGTCAACCATGAATTGTAGTATCATGGTTTTTAAATTGTACAAGTTGAATGCCTTGTTTATTGTGATTAATATTGAACATGCCCGTTTGATTAAAAACCCATGGCTTGAATGACACGTGTAATTTTTATTAGTGAATTTGACAAGAATGACATATTTGACTATTTATCAATTTGAACAAAAAATTGACCACCTTGGTCAAAATGACTAATGGGTTTTAATCAAATGGGACATGTAGTTTGAATTGGACAAATCAAAATGACATGTTTAGTCAAAATTGACCAATGTTTCTAAGTCAAATTGGACATCCTATGTTAATTAATATGTTAAATTAATTAACTATTATCATGGACAACAAACTATTCAAAAAAAATTTGAAGATTTTTGAAATTAAAGATCCTCAAGAAATATGTTTAAAAGTTTTTAAAAATATCCATTAGAAATATGTTTAGAGGTTTTTAGAAAATTTAAAGATTTTCCAAAAATATATGTGAACTAATATGTTTGGGAGTCTTTAAAGTTTCTAGAAAAATCTATGAATTTTTTTTTTAAGATGTAAAACTAATAAAATTTTATAAAAAGAAGTTTCTAGGAATTAACAAAAGTTTTGTAGAAATCATTGTTGGGGAGAACTTTTTAAAAACATGCTTGGTGAACTTCTAAAATACGTGGTAAGTGAAAGTTTTTTAAAGGTTATTTAACATAAACTTGTAAAAGGTTTAGTTAGCAAAACTTTAGAAGATTAATGATTTTCTAAAAGGTTCTATTGGATAATATAAGAAAATATCAAGAATGCATCACCTCCTAATCTTTCTAACACAAGTTGTGATTTTGTATTTCTTGTTCATTTCATGCTTGCTAATTGCATCATGCCTTATTCGAGCAATAAAGTTATTTAATTATTGTTCTTTATTAAATTCTTTATTTCTTAAATCTTTTAGTTTATTCCAAGTTGTGTTGTTGTCTTGTCATTACCTAACTAGGTAAGTAACCTACTTTAGCCTATCTACATGCTTACTTATCACATAAGCTAAATAAGTAACTTACATCTGACTACTTATTTACCTAATTATTATTTGGGTTAAGTAGATGTTTATTAATGGTAATTGTTGTCACATGGAAAAATAATCAAAATTTAATTTTGGAATGGATATGTTACCTCATGGTGGTACTATTAATGAATTACCTTTAAGGCAGAATAATTGAAATTACATTTAAAATAAAATTCTAATAAAAAAATATTTTTAGTGGGTAAATCTCTTAGTCTAACTAGGTTAAAAGGTTTTATAATATTTATCTATTTATTAATGATAAGTCCATACTTACTAATCTTTATATACAATGGGATGAAACCATTAGAATAGTTAGTTTTTGAATATAAAGTAATTTTAATAAAGATATGTGAAGGAGATTAGGATAAGGACAAAATATAAAAAGGTAAGGGACACCCACATGTGATGGTGAACCACTTTTGGTTCCTTATTATCTTGGGTTCAATCCTTCATTCTTTCATTAACATTATCACTCTTCATTCCTTTTCATTCGACCACTTTATATGTATGATTTTAGGAAGATTTGTGTGTGTGAAGTGAGAAAGAAATGTTGTATTTATGTGGGAAAAAAATCTATTGGATTTTGGTTGAAGGTTGTGTCACTCTTTTCTTTATTGTTTTCCTTAACTTTTTGGATGCAAAAGAGGAAATTTAATATCAACTAGTTTGATGTAGAATATGGTAGTAGTACTCGACAACATTTTCTTCATGAAAATAATTATGTTTTCAATTCTATAGTCTTACAATACTCCTAAATTAATAGGTAGTTCAAGCCTATCTACCTACCTACACTTACCTACTTCCCTACCTACTACCTAATTTAGAAACATAGATTAAGTTTACCTACAAATGATAGACAAATAGATGAATAATTTGGATTCTCACAATTATAATTTTTGTAGATTATATGTTTAAATTTAAGCCAAATAATCATATTCAACATTAACATTATCAAATTTCAAATTATCCATGTTACAATATATTTTACTTATAATTTTATTACATAATTTGGAACGGTTTTAAAAAATGAATGGATTTATAATGACCTTTTGAAATAACGACATTGTCTCTTTCATGATATATTATAGCCAAAATGAATATAAAAAATAATCCCACATCAAATGGTGTGCAAAAATAAAATACATTAAAACTTTCCCAATATAAGTAATTTTGATTTTTAAATTAATTTACAATAATTTAATTTAATTTATTCATTGAGGATCCATTTCACATTCAAAACTCAAAGCTTTCACATGGATTTTTTGATGAATCACATGTCTACATATATTTGTAGGGAAGTTTACTAATATTTTAACCATGAACATAAAGCAATGCACATTAGATAATATAGTTTGTTAAATGCCACATTCATTAGATGAAAAATAGGTATTTTAGACAAGTTTCCCTTTAGTTTCCTTGGATAAGTTGCATGTTATATTAGTAACAAATGATAAGGGGTATTGGATGAAAAAAAAATCAACAAATACAAGTTCGTCCTTTGACTCCATTGTACACGTATTGTCACATGCAATTATTTTGGTCACAATTGAAGGCAAATGATGTGTTGCCATGTGTCCCAATTATTTAAAATATAATAATTATTATTTGGGAATAATATGGGACAATCAATTCAATTGTTTGGATGATTTTATATTATGACATGTGGCCTGATGTAAATATGTTAAATGGCATTTTAAAATGAATTTCGTACAAAGTATTAAATTAGTGTAACACGAAATTAGGTCCCCACCCAAGTATGAACGCTGGCTGATCTTGAGGTTTCTGTTGTTTTATTAACCGTCATCTTATTACGGTGCCCCATTACTGCTGCATGGAAGTGGGGGAAGAACGGAATGGAAAGGAGGCAACTTGTGATAGAAGCTTAGTAGAGAAGCTTAATGGAGAAGCAACAACGAGTTTTTCAGGCAAGCAGATGGGAAGAGAAGAGGGGAGGTCTGCGGAAGGAGAGCTTCAAGTCTAGAGTAGTATGGCTGATTTTTGGGAGAGATGTGTAGATCAGCACTCGAGATAACTAAGATAGGCAGATAGACAGAAAAGAACGAGGAGCTTAGAAGATTGCTAGTTGCTGATTTCTTCTGTTGCGTTAGTAACTAGAAGATGGCTAGCTCCTGAATCTGGTGAGAGTCAGGTCGAAATTGAGGGTTGATGTTGTAGACAGGTGAAGCTTGGAAGGTGACTGATGCTCAGGAAGGTACATGGATAGATAGCTTGAGCAGTTTGTTTTTGGAGCGCAATGTTTAGCTGAGTAATTGTTAGTCTGCTGATGAACGTACTGGAAAAAGAGGAAGCTTGTG
>Ga0116231_10014470_pt1 | contig 10588 bp, 9 predicted proteins | sample S1TSphgellanicum_2_FD_89695 | JGI IMG/M metagenome (GOLD analysis project Ga0116231, IMG submission 89695) | Host-associated microbial communities from peat moss isolated from Minnesota, USA - S1T2_Fd - Sphagnum magellanicum MG | ecosystem: Host-associated > Plants > Peat moss > Unclassified... | reverse complement strand
GCTTTGATCTTGCTGCGGCCATTGTCGGATACGGACACGGAGATCGACCGAACGCAGTTCGACCGCGTCATCAACAAGCCGGCAAAACTGAGCCTGTTGGTGAGCGCCGTCACGCAGCTCACACAACCCGCTGCCGCCACCCCGCCCCCCGAACCCAAGGCGCAGCCGAACACGGCGCTGGCGCCTGGCATGCGTGTGCTGTTGGTGGACGACAATGCTGTGAACCAGCGCGTCGCGGTGCACATCCTCAAGAAATTCGGTGCGCACGTTCAATGTGCCGGCAACGGCCTCGAGGCGTTGCAGGCGCTGCACGACGCCGATTTCGACGTGGTGTTGATGGATTGCCAGATGCCCGAGATGGATGGCTACGAGGCCACGCGGCAGCTGCGCAAGTCCGCCTCGCACCGGTATCCCCAGGTTCCCGTCATCGCGCTGACGGCGAATGCACTCGCCGGCGATCGCGAGCTGTGCCTCGCCGCGGGCATGGACGATTTCTTGTCCAAGCCCATCGACCGGCACAGCCTGCAGGAGGCCCTGAAGCGCGCCGTGCTGCGCACCGATGCCCTACGCTCACCACGGGCGCAGAGCGGCATGGCGTAGGCAACCGCTCCCACACCGCGCGGGACGTTAAGATACCGCCTTGAGCCGGCTCGTGACGGTGGATGACGTGGATGAGAATGGCGAGTCAGTCCAGCGCAGATCGCCGGCATAACGGCTCGCCATGAGACCCGTTTCGTCCAGGCGAAACAGATAGAGCCATCGATTATCGAACAGCGCTCTCACGCTCGCGTGCTTTCGCAGGATGTCGGTCATCGCCTCCTGAGGCGCCTCGATGCAAACCGAAAGGCGGAGCGGCTCGTGAACGTAGTTCTCCCCATCATGAACCGACTGCCACGGCAGACCGGCTCGGAGCATCCCGCCGGTGCCTTCCACGACTCCGATTCCACCGGCCACGTTGTGCAGCAATTTGTTGCCGCCGCCGAAGAACTCCGGCGCCACCGTTGACCCGTAGTACTGCAGGCTGATCCAGCTGGCGACCACCACCGGCGCGGTCATGATGAGCTCGAGCACGCCGAAGCCCACGTCCTGAGCCCAGTCGTAGTCATGCAGAAACGCCCTACCCTGTAAATTGCGGCCCGTGGTGCGATGGCGCGGAGCCGCGATGAAGGCCTGGCAGCCGGCCAAGGACCATTCTGGACGCACTTCGGACCAGTCGAGGCTTCGCCGGCGAATACGGCGCTCGGTCGCGTGGGGTAATCGACGGGCGCGTTCGGTCCGCGTCACGAGGCCCGCCGCATCGAACCGGGCCGCGGCGACGCGAATATCGTCGCTGTGATTGGCGGTATCGTGGTCCTGCGTGTAGAGCTTCACGGCATCGGTCGTCGTGTCGTGCAATGCTGCGAGGAAGAGAGTGCCGGGAGCGATCACGATGCCCCTGCCGGCGAGCTGCTCGCGCACCGCCTGGTCATTTAGCAGTGCGGCCAACAGGCGTGCATTGACCTCGCCCGAATAGCCACCGCAGGCGCCACAGTTCAGCGCGCTCGCATGCGGATTATTGACGACGGTCGCGCCGTGACCCACGAGGATCACGAGCCGTGCAAAATTCTCGGTGAGCGACATGGCGCGCAGCACCGTCTCCGCCGTTTTGACCCGGGATGCCAGATCGAGCGGCGGATCGAAGTACGGTGCCGGATCATCGGCCGCAGAACCCGGGTCATCCAGCGCCAGCGCATCGCGCAACAGCTTGCCGACATAGAGGGGGCCGGTTGCCTCGACGAACGCGAATGAGGATACCGCCGCCAGTTTGAAACGGCCCCACGCCCGCTTGGCGCGAAGCTTGAATCGCGCCGACTGATCTGCGGCGGCGTCGTCCGGTCCGCCGGAAACGCTCTTGAGGCCGGGATTGAGCAGCACCGGTAGGCGAAGTTCCGTCACATCCGACGCGAAGCGCCGGTGGGCCGCCGTAAGACCAAAGAATCCGGCAAAGCCGAGCGTCTGAATCTCCGGCGAAATGCTCTCGAGCGCCCGCCGAAACACCTCTGAGCGCACGTCGATACAAAAAACCGCCTGCAAGGTCGGTGGGTCTTTGCGGGTGACGGCCAAGGGGGTGTCCAGAACGGTTGCCAGCGCGCGCTGCGCGGCATGCTCGGCGGCCTCCTGCAGGATGACATCGATCACCTGATTGGGAGTCGCTTCGAGGGGCGCTGCGTAGGTCGGACACACCTCACTCCAGCGGCTGGCTATTTTTTCCGAGTAGCGCTCGTATAGGGCCTCCTCCCACACGAGTCGAATCGCGAGAAGGTCCGCGAGAGTCGCGTCGGTTCGGCCTGCGAGCTCGGCCTGCCACAACTGGTAGCGCGCGTAGTGTGCCCAGCCCCCCAGCGTCATCAGCAGTCGGTGGAAATAGGTCGTCAGCGCTTGAGGATTCAGGTCGAGTACGGACACCGCGCGGTTGATCGCGCCGCTTGGCAGCCGCGGCGCCCGAGCCACATGCATGGCAAACCCCGCCAATCCGATGATTTCAGGCGTCAGATCGTGGGTGGCCACCGCGCGCCACGCGCTGTAAGCACTCCTGCCTCGAGGAGCCGCCCAGATGGCTTGGCCCAAATCGTAGTAGCCCAACGCCCACGCGCCTAGACGATCGGCGACGACACCAGGCCAGTCGATCCCAGACACCTCCGCGGCAAGGTCTGCGACCGTGGGTAGGGCCTCGGGCCGTTCGGCTGGCTGCCTTGCCGCTTCGATGAGCGCGGCGACGTTGGCCGGACGCAACCCGCTCGGTGCGGCGGCGAGCGCCTGCTCGAGGTCCACTTGAGCGATGGCGCGCGATTCAATGCGTTCGAGATACCACGAGCGCGGCATCGTGACCGCGATGCCGGCGACACGCCCGAGTCGCGCGGCGGTCTGGGCAAGCGACTCGCCGGCTTGTCCCAAAAACGGGTTGACCGCGACGCTGGAAGCGAGCGGCCAGACGGGCGGAATCGCGCGCAGGGCCGACTCCACCGCCTGTGCGATGCTGACGAGCACTTCGTCCTGCACCGTCACCGTTTCCATTGCAGTGGCGTTCCTGATGAAACCGATGAAGAACTCTTGCTCACAGACCAACCGCCCAGCAGTCGGTCGGAGATGGCGTTGGCATACAAGCCGTTGGACAGATGTACGCGCAAACCCACGGCCGCGGGATGATTTGCCCACAAGGGGAACATGGCCTGAATGACGGCGACAAAACCAAAGCTCACCACGGTGAGGATAATCAGCGCCCATTCAAGCGGACCCGGGGCCGGCACCGGAGGAAGCACTTTGCGCGTGATGTAGCTCGCACCTAACTGAAGGGTAAAGTAACTCACCGACGTGGCGAGCGAATAAAAGGTCGTACGCCGCGTCAACGCGCGCGGCGCGGAATCCGCGAGACCTTGCGCAATCAAGTACGCGACCCCGAAGATCAGAATGGCACCGAGCGCGATCGCCTGCGGGGACTTGTGCGCGAAGCCGAAGGCGAAGCCCACCGCGACATAAATCGACAAGGCGAGCAGAAAGGCGCGGCCGACCGCGGCGGCATTGGGAATCGCAACCAGCCCAGGTCGACGATTCGCGGCAATCGTTTCCACGGCGGCGCCCGAGACGAGAAAAGAATGCGCCTTGTAGAGCGAATGCGCCAGGATATGCAGCAGTGCCAGCGGAAATAGCGACAGCCCGCACTCGAGGACCATGAAGCCCATCTGCCCGACCGTCGACCAGGCAAGCGAGGTCTTGACCGCAGGCTGGGTCAGCATCACCAAGCCGCCAAAGAGCGCGGTGAAGCCCCCCACCATCACCAGCACCGCGAGCACGGTTGGGCTCAGCACCATGACATCGGCAAACCGGATCAGCAGGAAGCCCCCGGCATTGATCACCCCGGCGTGCAGCAGTGCCGACACCGGCGTCGGAGTTTCCATGACTTCGGTCAGCCAGCCGTGCGTCGGAAACTGCGCTGACTTCAAGAGCGCGGCGAGCGCCAACAGGCCGGCCGCCCCCATCGTGTACGCATCGGCTATCCCATTCATTCGGGCACTGTGAAGGATCTCGGCGAGATCGGTCGTGCCAAATTCAGCGAAGAGCAGTAACGATGCACCGATCAGCGCCAAGTCTCCGAGCCGAGCGGTGATGGCCCTCTTGCGTGCCGCCCGCTGCGCAGCGACGCGCTGCGGATAGAAGAGCAGCAGCCGGTGTAAAAACAGGCTGGTTGCGATCCAGGCTCCGACCAGCTGGATCAGGTTACCCGCCGTCACGAGCGTCAGCACCGCCGCGAGGGTGAGGCACAGCCATGCGGTGAACGAACCCTGGCGCCGTTCCCCATCGAGGTAGGTCGAGGCATAGCGCACGACCACCCAGCCAATGAACGCGACCAGGAAAAACATCGCAACACTGACGGCATCCACCCGCACGGATAGAACTCGCTCGCTCGCGATGACCATGATCCCGGTCCCTGAACCCTCGATGAGCAACACCGCGGTGGTCGTGAACGCAACCGCCATGACCCCTAGCGTCGCGAATTCCGCAACTCGCAGAGCCGCTCGCGGGCGCAATCCTCTACTTAAAAAGCCGATCCCCCCGGCTGCGAGCAGCAGCAAAGGGGCGATCACGGGTAGGAGGTAACTGACCAAGCCATGTCTCCGATCATCGCGTGTTTTAGTTCTATCCTTAGCGTTATAGCGGCTCGCGGATTATCCGAGAAGTCAAACTTAGTGATCGAGCGATAAGCAATCCTTCACAACCGATCCGATGGCTAGGGAGACCGCCCCGAGGCGGTGTCCCAACGAACCGTTGCAATGCCGGCGGCGCCGGCACCCTGCGCGGCCCGAAGGTGCGTGGCGTCGATGCCGCCTTGGGCATAGAGCGGCATTGGGGCCGTCGCGCTCAACCTCTTGAGCCCCTCCCAGCCGAGGGGCGTACGCTCCGGATGCGCGGCGCTATTCAGCACGGGAGAGACGACCGCGGCATCGGCGCCGAGTTCGATCGCGCGCGCCACGTCGGCTTCATCATGACAGGAGCACAGCCACAATTTCACGGGCGGGCGACTCCTCAAGCGCCGCAGTTCCGCGGCGGTCGTATGCACGCCGGTGAGTCCCGCGCGGCGCGCTTCGAGTGCTGAACCCTCGAGTAGCACGCGCGCGCCCGCGGGCGCCACGGTCGCGTTCATCCGGCGCGCCAAGGCCACGCGCTGATCAGGCGAGAAGTCGGGCGCGCGCAGCTGCACCAGCCGTAAACCCAGACGCACCCCGGCCGCCACGTGCTCAATCATGGCGGAAACGTCGTCATAGTCGACGGATCGACACACGGCATACAGGGACGGTAGCCCGAGTGCATCGAGCACGCGCTCCACCGATGGCAGGATCGGCGCGACCGCCGGACTCGCTGGATCGATCCAGGCGATTCGCTGGCCTTCGCGCCCGTGGGGAGTGCCCACCCACTTGTCCACCTTGAAAAAATGCAGCCGGATGCGGCGCAGACGAAAGGGATGCTCGTACTGTATCCAAGGCGTCAAGGATACCGCCCGGATGCCGATCTCTTCGTCGAGTTCTCGAATCGCGGCTTCCTGTGCGGATTCGCCGGGATCGATCTTGCCGCCCGGCAATTCCCAAAAGCCGGGCGATAGTTGGGTAGCGGTTCGCTCCGCCATCAGCACGCGACCATCGGGTGCGCGGACGATGTTCGCGGCAACCTCGAGGATGGGCGTACGCATCAATCCGGCCAGACCCGCATCGGGTGCAAGTCCCGCCACGGGTCATCGGTGGTCGTGCGCGGCGGGCTCACGCGCTCAGGATGGGCGCGAGCACGCTGCTCGGGTGGCGATTCGGGAGCGGAAGTCCGCACCGCGACACGCGCAGTGGGCTCGCTCGGGCGTGGCGCCGCCGGCTTGGCGGTACTCTTCTTGTCGCCGCGCGCCATATCAGTCAGCCGGGCAGCGCCAGTGCCGCGGCGCGGTTCGCGAAGTCCACCTCAGGGTCACCTGGCGCTTGGCCGTTCGCGCCGTAGAGCGTCACATTCACGTGGGTCGTGCCGAATCCTAAATCAGGATACAGACCCGTTTCTTCAGACAAAGCGGCGAGGCGCTCGAGGAATGCCCGTGTATCGCGGTAAGAATCGAACTGAAATCGGCGAAACAGCGACGGCGGTGTTTGCACCGCGCGCCAGCCTTCCGGCAACGACAATGAGGCGAACATGGTGGATTCCTCCCTAACCGCCGCGTTATTCAATGAGTTCCCCCGCCTGTCGAAGCCGTCGCGTAAGCTCGGCATAGTGAGTCTCCTCTTCCGCGCCAATCAATTCAAATAGGTGCCGCAGTGGCTCCACGCCGTGGCAGGCGCGCGCGGCGTCGCGATAGAGGCGCACGGCGGCCGCCTCGGTCGCTCGCGCATTCCTCAACAGTTCGGGGATACTCGCGCCGACGGCAAAGGATGCGACCGAACCCGAGCCTACGGCCGTTCCCGCTTGATCGAGCGCCGCCGCGAAGCGCTGTGCGTGGCGCAATTCCTCGGCAGCCGATCCCTCGCACTCGAGACCCAAGCTCGTATCGCCCAATGCTCGCGCCACGACGGCCTGCAGCGTGAATTGCTGAGCCGCTGCAAACTCGTGTCGCAGCGCACGCTGCAGATATCCGAGCATGACGGGAGTGGGTCTTGTCATCGATGCCGGGCCTGTTGCCGAACCTGCGCACGGTTCTTGGGGTTAGCTTCGCGACCCGGCGCCTTCACCGTCCGTCTGCAACGGCAGGATCTGTTCGACCTCCGAGTGCGGACGCGCGATGATGTGCGCCGCAGCGAGGCCGTCACCGACGCGTTCGCAGGCATCGGCGCCGGCGCGCACCGCCGCATTGACCGCACCCGTTTCGCCACGCACGAGCACCGTGACATAGCCGCCGCCCACGAATTGGCGCCCGATCAGACGCACCTCGGATGCTTTGGTCATGGCGTCGGCCGCTTCGATCGCGGGAACCAACCCGCGCGTCTCGATCATGCCGAGCGCGATACCCAGTTTTTCATTGGCCATTTTCAATTCTCCTTAGCTGTAGATTGACTGTACGTTCAAAGAAACTCTTCACTCGCGTTCGGCGCTAGCTGCGCCAACGCTCCTCATCCCAATGATCAATAATTCCGCCGATGGTCAGATCCGTCGTGATCTTGGGATTCCCTGCCGCAATGCGCGCGGCGGAAAGCCCGATGGTGACCACGAAATCTCCGGGTTTGGCGCCAATCGGATCCAAGGCCACCTCGAGATTGCCGCGATGATCCTCGACCACGCGCAAGGGTTTCGCCGCCAACCAGAAATTGCGTTTGGTGGTCACGAGGTCCCGAACGATGCGATGAATCTGCATGCCTATTGCGCTCCGGCTTTCCCGCTCGAATCATCCCAGTAGTCGATGATCCCGACGATGGTCAAATCGCTCGGATAGTCCTTACTCCCCGCAGCATCACGCGCCGCCGAACTTCCCACCGCAATGACCCAGTCGCCGGGCTTACAGCCCACGGGGTCGACCGCGACCTGTTTGCCGCTGCTGCCACGTTCTTTGACCACCAATAGGCGACGATTCTCGAGGCTTCCAATGCGCGCCGTCGCCACCAACGTGCCTTCGACCTGACAAATCTTCATGCGTGCAACCCAGCCGCAGGTTCGTCGCGGCGTTGGCGTGAGGCCTCGACGGCGTACAGAGTCCCGGAATCTCCGGCCCGCACCACGGCATACGCCGCAAGGCCGCCGCGACTCACCAAGGATGCGAAGCGCGTTTCAATCGCCGTGCGGAGGCGGTCGGCGCGTCCCTCCGCGCGTTCGCGCGCGCCCGGGATGCGTGGATCGAAGCGAAGATGCACGAGCACGGGCACGGCGAGCCCACGCGGTTCATGCAGCCCCGAGAGGATTCGCACGCCGACATCGATATCCGGCGCACCTTCCTCGATCGTGTCCATTTGCGCCTGGAAGGCAAGATTGCGCAGCTGCACGTCATCGACCGCATCGCCGATCACGATCAATTGTTCGGTGTGCCCCCGGTCCGCATAACCGGCGCCATGCCACTGGCGCACCGCGTCCACTTGGGCGAGATTATTCTTGAGCAGGTATCCGCAAAACCAGCGCATCCCCTCCGTTGGAGCATCATCGGTCGGCACACCCATGCACTCCGCGACTTTCTCGCGGATGGCCTGCTTGCCCTCGTCTCGGGACAGCGGCAGGGTGAGATCGTAGAGCGACCGGTTGTCCAGGTAGCGCTCGATCGACATCTGTCCGGCGGCATCGGGAACGTGAACTCGGATCGCATCGGTATCGGTATCCACTCCGACCAAGAGCGTCGCGGCCTGCGCCTCGCAGCACTGGGTTAATTGAACCGCCTGTGCGAATTGCTGTAAGCGCTCGAGCAACGCGCCGGCAGCACGCGCATCGTTGCTGCCGTGAGCGGCACAGCCTTCATGGCTGGGATCGACGCTGCTGAAGTGGTACACACCAATTTTGAGAAACCGGGTCGACGCGCTGGCGGCGTTCGGCCGCGAATCACGAAAGCGGCGCAGTTCAACGGTCTCCCAATGACGGAGGGATTCTTCAACATCGAACATGGCGCCTGCATAGGACTTGCGGAATGCCACCACGGCCGGCGGCACCCGCAGGATGTAGTCGATCACGCCGCTCAGGCGGCCGTCGGCGCACGGCGTGATGTCGATGGCATGGAACCCAAAACGCTGGATGAGCGCTTCAGCGCTTTCGCCTTCGAAAAGACGCGTCAGATCACGATCCAGTTGTCGCTCGATCAAGCGGCAGAATGTCGTGACGACACAGTGAGCATAAAGCCGCCGGATATCGAGCGGCGCGGCCCACGACACCGTCAGGAGCTCGAGGGGTACGGTCACACCGAGGCGCTCCCGAAGGTAGTCTTGCGCCATGGATGCGAAGTGGTCTTCGAACTGGCGCGGCGCGAGCGCCTTGAGTGTGGGCTCGATGGCCGCAAATGCGCCATGAATCTCATCCGCGCGTGCTTTGAGTGCGCTACTGATCGAGGGGTCCGCAAGCGGATGACCCGCGCTCCACGCGGATAGCGAGGCGGCGTGCGACGATGACGCCTTGCCATAGGGATTGTTGCCGAAGCGAGTCTGGCCCGGTCGAGCCCCGCTCAGACGCTGCCAGGCGGCTGGAGGAGAGGCGGCCGGTCTGCGCGAGGCGAGCTTCACGCTTGCGCCCCGCCCGACAGCGTGACCTTGGCTGCCGTCTTACCCGACCAACCCAAAAGACCCGTCACGAGTTGCTTCGTCTCTTCATGCTTGGCGAGCGTCTTGAAGCGTCGTGCACCGGAGAAAGCCTGTGGCTTCCCGGCACGCTCACTGGGATTGCGCTCGGTGGTCGAACCTTCCGTCCCGGTCACGTTCGATTGGTCGGTCCATGACCAGCCGCTCACTCGGGTACCCTCGGCACGTCCCTCGCCGGTGATCCGTGAACGTGCGGCGACCGCTTTGGGATCGCTGGAGCTGCGGGATTTGAAGAGAAATTCGGCGTTGCCGGTCACGCGGTCACGACCGATCGCGAACGAGCCCGTGATCTGCGGTGCCGCGCTGACGCCGGAAGTGCCGCCCGCTTCTTCCGCCTCCTTTGCCAATTGAGTTTGCCGGTCACGCGCGCGCAGGTGGGCGCTGCGCTGCGGCGAGTCGATCGAAAAGCGAGCGTCGAGCCCCGCGAGTGGATCCGGTGAATCGGTGCCAAGCGCTTGGGTTGATGCTGCGTAGTACTGCGAACCGGTCACAGCGCGTGCCGCGCCTCGACCCGTCCCGGTGACGCTGTCGGAATGCTGGGGCACATCGCCCGTGATCGACGCGAGCGCCGGCCGCCGAGGCAATCGCTCCTCCGCGGTCGCGGCCGCGCTGGGGTCGCACCACCCATGGACCGTGTTAGCCCCTTGATAGGAGGTTCCGGTAACGAGCGAACAGGTCCCCGCCGCCTCGCCCGTCACCCGCGGGTCATGCTCCACGTTCGTCCCGGTGAGGCGTTGCCCTCCCCAGGTCTGCGCGATACTGACCTTGGCGCCGGTCACGGGGTCGCGCCGTGACGCGCCCGATCGCGCGGTGGCCATCGCGGCGGGCATCGTCGCACCGCCGACGCCTCCACATTCTGCTTGCGCGCGTGCGGGGGAGAGATATTGATTGCCCGTGACGTGTCGACAGGCTCCGTCTTCATCGCCGGTGACGCGACCGCCACGACCGACCGCGGAACCCGTGATCGACAAGCCGTTCTCCGTCGATTCGATCGGCGCTGCTCGGTTGCGGTCGCGGGAGCCCAACGAACGGGCTGACCGGCCTAAATTCGTGCCGAAAACACTTTGCCCGTGCGGGTCAACCTGGCGATTGAATTGGCTCGAGACGGACGCGCTATCGGCGCTGCGCGGTGTCAAATCATCTGCAGCGCTCTGCTCGGCTTCGCCCGTGATCTTAATCGCGGCGCCGGGCTCATCACCGGTCACGCGCACTTTGCTTCGAATCAACGTGCCCGACACAACGCCCCCGCCCACGGTGCGTGACAACCCCACCTTGGGTCCTCCGGAGCGCGTGGCCGGCCCATCGCTCGCGCCGATGTATTG
>Ga0116231_10014467_pt1 | contig 10589 bp, 9 predicted proteins | sample S1TSphgellanicum_2_FD_89695 | JGI IMG/M metagenome (GOLD analysis project Ga0116231, IMG submission 89695) | Host-associated microbial communities from peat moss isolated from Minnesota, USA - S1T2_Fd - Sphagnum magellanicum MG | ecosystem: Host-associated > Plants > Peat moss > Unclassified... | reverse complement strand
TGGCATTCTGAGGGTGAGCGTGTTGCATTGGCGACTGTTACTGAAACCTGGGGCAGTTCACCGCGGCCGTCAGGCAGCCGGATGGTCATATCGGAATCGGGCCGGATCGCCGGGTCAGTGAGTGGCGGTTGCATCGAGGGTGCGGTGGCCGAGGCGGCGATGGATGTGATGAAAACCGGCAAGCCCAGATTGCTGGATTTTGGGGTGACGAATGAAATGGCCTGGGAGGTCGGCCTGGCATGCGGCGGCAAGGTCAAAGTGTTCGTTGAGCCTGTCGAATGACTCCGGCGACCATCGCGGCGCTGAATCTGGCCCGCGCCGAACGGCGCGCCGTTGCATTTGCCAAGAATCTGGCGACCGGGGATGAATTTCTGCTCCCAGATGCGGACGCGCCGGCCGCACTCAACGAGATTGGTCTTGCGGCTCTGGCCAGTGACAGGAGTGCCACTTACAAGGTTGGGACAGAAAATTGGTTCATTGAGAGCCGAAACCCGCCGCCGAGGCTTATACTTATTGGCGCTGTTCACATAGCGCAGGCGTTGGCCCCGCTCGCCGCGATGGTGGGATTTGAGGTTCTGGTCGTCGATCCGCGGCGCGCATTTGGTAATGAGAACCGGTTTCCCGGCACAAAAATGATCAATGACTGGCCGGATATTGCGTTAAACCGGCTGTGGCCGGACTCCGGCACGGCGGTCGTCGCCCTGACACATGACCCGAAGCTTGACGATCCGGCATTGGACGAGGCTCTGAAGACTAAGGCATTTTATATCGGTGCGCTTGGCTCCCGCAAAACCCATACGTCAAGATGCGAACGCCTTGCGGCGATCGGGCACCAAGCAGGATCGCTTGAACGAATTCGCGGACCTGTGGGTCTGGACATTGCGGCGGTTACTGCGCCGGAAATTGCGCTGTCGGTGATCGCTGAGATCGTCGCGGTGCGGCGCGGTAGCCGGCTGGCCGTCCGCCAGTGATTTTTGGGCGTGTACCGTTGGCAGAGGCCCGCGGTGCAATTCTTGCGCATAATTTGAAGACGGCAGATCGCGTGGTGCGCAAGGGCGCGTTGCTCGATGCGGCGGCGGGTGAATTACTGCGTGCCGCCGGCTATGATGAAGTTATGGTGCTGAAACTTGAGCCCGGGGATGTTCCGGAGGGAGAGGCCGCCACTAGGCTTGGCCAGTTGTTGATCAACTCCGGCCTTCGGAATTCGAAGGACGTTCACGGGCGGGTCAATATTTTCGCCAAAATCGACGGGCTACTTCGCTTAGACATCGATAAAATCGTGCGGCTTAATAGTATCGATGAGGCGATCACCTTGGCGACGCTGCCTGACCGGAGCGTGTTGGCCAGCGGCGACATGATTGCAACCTTGAAAATTATTCCTTTTGCCGTCTCCGGAACGACAATGGAAGTCGCGGAAGCCCTGATTAAGCAAGGTGCCCCAGCGCTCACTTTGAAGGCGTTTCAACCCCTTAGGGTGGGGCTCGCGCTGACGCAACTACCGCATGTTAAGGACGTAACCATCAGCCATACGATCGACGCGACTCGAGCACGGGTTGAACAGCATGGCGGTTCCTTGCTCCAAACTTTGACAACCCCGCATGAGGTCTTACCACTTGCAAGTGCGGTCAACGAATTGCTCGGTATGGGCGCTGAAATCGTGTTGATCTCGGGTGCTTCGGCCGTGACGGACCGGCAAGATGTCGCGCCGGCGGCGATTGTCGAAGCCGGCGGTGAAATTACCCATTTCGGGATGCCGGTCGATCCCGGAAACCTTATCTGCTTTGGCAAGATCGGCGCACGTCATGCCATCGTCCTGCCCGGCTGCGCACGTAGCCCGAAGCCGAACGGGATAGATTGGATACTCGATCTGATTTTCGCGGGTGAAAATGTGGGACCGGCGGAGGTTGCGCAGATGGGGGTTGGCGGGCTGCTTAAAGAGATAGAAACTCGCCCTGCTCCACGGGCGCGTGAGAGCGAGGCTGGGTTTGGCGTTGCGCCGAAGTCAAAGCCGCGCGTGGCGGCGCTGGCGCTGGCAGCCGGCCTGTCCCGCCGGATGGCGCCGCAGAACAAACTGTTGGCGATGTTGCCGAACGGGCAAAGAATTATTCAAGCCACGATTGACCAAATACTCGGGAGTTCGGCAAGCCCCGTGATTGTTGTATCCGGCCATCAGGATCGGCAGATCCGGGAGGCATTAGGGGACCGTAAGGTTCGATTCGTTCACGCGTCGGATTATGCCGAGGGGATGGCAGCCAGCCTGCGGGCAGGAATTGCGGCGTTATCCAATTCCATTGGCGCGGTGCTGGTTTGTCTTGGGGACATGCCATTGGTGGACTCGACGACACTGGATCGAATCATCGCCGCTTACGATCCGTCGGAAGGCCGGGAAATCATCATCCCTTGCTTTGATGGGCAGCGCGGCAATCCGGTCTTATGGGGGCAAAGATTTTTTCCGGAACTGCTTGCACTCTCCGGTGATACGGGCGCTCGGCAAATATTGCACAAATATATGGAATACGTGTCTGAGGTCAGCACCGATTCGGACGCCATCTTGCGGGATTTTGATACACCGGAGGCGCTTCAGGGCGTTACGTAGCTACATTGTGATTGAGGCATAGTGAACGATGAAGCGGGCGGCGAGGTTTGTGAACTCGCTTGCAACCGCCTCGCCAAGCGTTGGTGATGCCAATGGTTTCGCGGCTTCAATTACACTCTGCGATAGCTCGGCGAACTCCACTGGTACGTCGATCGGAACGCCCCGGAACTCAATCGATCCGAAATCGGACACCGGCAGACCGAGCACCTTAGCCGCCAAATGCCGTTTGGATATGGTTGGAGTGATGTAGTCCGGACGCAACGCCATGCTCATTGAAAGCAGAGGTTCCGCGCCGTGCCCGAAGTGATTTTTAAGCCCTTCACCTAGTTGGCGCTGCATAAGTATCCGGCACATTTTCCAGAGATAAAAGGATGGGATGATAGGCCCGTTTGCAAGCTTGACCGCCAAAGTGACCTCGTAAATCACCGGCACATTTCCGCCATGCCCGTTGAGGATGACGATCCGCGTCAAGTTATGGCGAAGCAATGCGGCAAGCAGGTCCGTTAGCACACCACGAAAGCTGGCCGCCGATACTGCTATCCCGCCGGGGCTGGACCCGAAATAGTCTGCAACGCCGAATGGCAGAGTCGGGGCGACGAGCGCCGCGACGCCCAACTCATGGCAGGCCGCTGCGATCCTGACCGCCAAGGTTTCGGCGAGCTGGAAATCGCCCATGGGAAGATACGGCCCATGGTCCTCATGGCTGCCGAGCGGCAGCAGGATTACTGGGTTTGTTCGGGCACTTTCGGCGAAATCAGGACCGCTGAGGTTGGCCAATCTTAGTTCCGGAATGGACGTCGCCATTTTCATCCTTTACCTTAGGAAAACAGAGGTAGACAATCTTCAATTACGGCGATTGGGTTTAACATATTTTAGGAATCATTGCGGGTCATATGCCGGAAAAAGACGCGAAGATTGTGCCCGTAATCCTCTCGGGCGGTTCTGGAACGCGGCTGTGGCCGGTTTCCAGGAAAAGCTTTCCGAAGCAGTTTTGGCCGCTGATCTCCAAACAGACGATGCTGGTTGAGACTGCGCAGCGTGCTGCCTCGACCATGTTTACCGGTCCGATCGTGGTGACGAATCAGGAACATCGCTTCGTCGTTGCCGAGCAGCTTCGCGACGCCGGGGTTAAGAATGTGAAAATTCTGCTCGAGCCGCAGGGGCGCAATAGTGCGCCGGCGATTGTGGCGGCGGCGTTGCTGGCATCGGAGGCCGATCCTGAAGCGATTCTGTGGATCATGGCGGCCGATTCGGCGATCGGCGATTTGACAGCGCTCAACGCGGCCATCGCCAAAGGCGCTACGGCGGCCGCGCGTGGATTTTTTGTGACCTTTGGCATGCATCCGACAACGGCTGAAACCGGCTACGGCTATATAACCCAGGGAGATGCTCTGGAGGGGCTTGATGGCGTATTTCGGGTTGACCGCTTCATCGAAAAACCGAACGTGACCCGGGCTAAGGAGTTGCTTAGGGCAGGACAGAATTACTGGAATTCGGGAATGTTCATGTTCACGGCGAAAGTGCTCTTGGCGGAAGCTGAACGGTACGCGCCAGAGGTCCTAAGAGCGGTTAAAGGGGCGATGGATAGCCGGGTGAGCGACCTCGATTTCGTCCGATTGGGGGCTGCTGAATTCGAATCGTCTCCAGATATCAGCATCGACTACGCTATTGCTGAAAAGACCGAGCAGGCCGTTGTGGTGCCGGCGAATATCGGCTGGTCCGATGTTGGGTCATGGACCACGCTGAGCGATATCTCGCCCAAGGACGCCCATGGAAATGTCACACTTGGCGATGTGGTCATCGAGGATTCGAGCAATAATTATGCACGGAGTGACGGCGTCCTGACGGCGTTACTTGGCGTGCAGGACCTGATTGTTGTCACCACGCCGGACGCGGTCCTGGTTGCCCACAAGAATGATAGCCAGAATGTCAAAAAGATCGTTGAGCGCCTGAAGAAAGCCGGCCGCCCTGAAGCTGACACGCACAACCGGACATATAGGCCCTGGGGGTTTTATGAGAGCCTGATTAAAGGCGACCGGTTTCAGGTTAAACGGATCGTTGTTTGGCCGGGCGGGAAGTTATCGCTACAGAAGCATTTTCACCGGTCCGAGCATTGGGTGGTGGTGGCGGGATGTGCGTCTGTCACCTGCGATGCCGAAGTGCGGCTGATCAATGAAAATGAAAGCATATATTTGCCGCTCGGGGCCATCCACCGGATGGAAAATCCTGGAAAAATCCCGCTGACCGTGATTGAGGTTCAGTCTGGGCCTTATCTGGGCGAGGATGATATCATTCGGTTTGAAGACACCTATGGGCGAAACTAAGACGCCGCGGCAGAATTGGCCGCTTCCTGTGGTGTCTTCAGAGCCAATGACAGTGCGTGAAGCCCTGATTTAAACTCCGCTTCGAGAACCTCATGCACTTTCCGGGATCTTGCGACCCGCGATTGGCCGGAGAATGCCTCGGCGATCATGGCCACCCGATAATGGGTCTCCCCGGCCTCGGGCGCGCCCATTCGATGGGCGTGACCGGCGTGCCTATCGCTCTCATCGATAATTTCCAGATGCGCCGGTTTGAATGCAGCCAGAAGCGTGTCGCGAATTCGGTCATATCTGCAGGTCATAATCGGTATGTCCCAGTCACGTTTTGAGTTGCCAAGCGATAAAATGCGAGCACATTAGGTGCATGATACAGCAGCGACGCAAGCGAGCCTATGCCCCTGATCCGGATGCTCCGGACCAGATGTGCGACGCGCCTGATTGCTCGTTGCCCGGCGAATATAAGGCGCCAAAGTCTCGCTCGGCACTCCGCGAGTTTCATTGGTTTTGTCTCGAGCATGTGCGCGAGTTTAACGCCTCTTGGGACTATTACAAAGGCATGTCTCCCGGTGAGATTGAGGCCCAGCTCCGGGCCGATGCGTCGTGGCAGCGGCCGAGCTGGCCGTTGGGGCAGCTTGGCCGTTCGGCCCGCTTTGAGGCGGCATTTGAGGATCACTTGCACGCATTCAATTTCGGTTCGCGACCCGCGGCGCCACAGGCCGTCGCGGATGCACCGCCGGAACTGCGTGATGCTCTGGGTGTTCTGGGTTTGATCTGGCCGGTCTCGTTCACCGATGTTAAGGCCAAGTACAAACAACTCGCCAAGCGCCATCATCCGGATGCGAATGGTGGTGATAAGGTATCTGAAGAAATCTTGAAATCGATTAATCTTGCGTATGCGACGCTGCGCGGCAAACTGCCAACCCAACTTGCGCATCCATCGAGGCCCGCTGCAGAATAGCTTGATGGGCAGCAGCCAGCCTTATATGGGCTTTACTAAACGACTATGGTTTACGGGATAGGACAGACCTTCTGATGAATAACATCGCCGCGATTGCCGAAGTGAGAGCCAATCCGACCTCGGCAATCAATATACCCGATATCACAGTTGACGCTCGGCTAGTATTTGGGATTGACGTTGATCTTGAAGTTCCAGCTTTCTCTGTTCGCACCGAGCACGTCCCGGAAATTAATGCCGCATATCAATTTGATAAAGAGACTACCCTAGCAATTCTTGCCGGCTTTGCTTCCAATAGGCGTGTTATGGTCCAGGGGTATCATGGAACGGGTAAATCGACGCATATTGAGCAGATCGCGTCGAGGTTGAACTGGCCTTGTATCCGAGTAAATCTAGATAGTCATATCAGCCGCATCGACTTGATCGGCAAAGACGCCATCGTGCTGAAGGACGGCAAACAGGTTACCGAGTTTAGGGAAGGCATTCTTCCGTGGGCTTTGCAGCATCCTTGCGCTTTGGTGTTCGACGAATATGACGCCGGCCGGCCGGATGTCATGTTTGTGATCCAGCGGGTTTTGGAGGTCGAAGGGAAGCTGACGCTCCTCGACCAGAATCGGGTGATTCGGCCGCATCCGGCGTTCCGACTGTTTGCGACCGCGAATACCGTTGGATTAGGCGATACGACCGGGCTCTATCACGGCACGCAGCAGATCAACCAGGGGCAGATGGACCGGTGGAATATTGTGGCGACCTTGAACTATCTGCCACATGCGCAGGAGGTTGCGATCATCATGGCGAAGCTCGGCGTTGATAGCGGGGATGCGGTGACCAGGAAGCGGATGGAAAGTATGGTGGCCCTGGCGGATTTGACCCGCGCGGGGTTCATCGCCGGGGATATTTCGACCGTGATGTCGCCACGGACCGTTATCACCTGGGCGGAAAATGCGAAAATTTTTGGTGATCTCGGATTTGCGTTCAGGCTCACGTTTCTGAACAAATGCGATGAAGCGGAGCGCAATACGGTGGCGGAGTATTATCAGCGCTGTTTCAACGAGGACGTTTTAGCCGGCCTGCAGCAACGCAGGCTTACCTGAGATACTGAATGAGTAATCCGGACCAGGGACGAAGCGAGGATTTCAAGCGTGCTACGGCAGGCGCGCTGCGCGCTATCGCCCAGACTCCGGACGTTCAGGTTGCCTATCAGCCTGGGCCCTCGGGCCTCGCGGGGAAAAGAGCCCGATTGCCGTCGCCATCTCGCGCGTTGGCAGCACCGGAGATCGCCAAATTACGAGGTGTGGCGGATTCGATCGCGCTGCGTCTTCGCCATCATAGTGATGCCATCCATTCGGCGCGGGCGCCGGCGACGCGCGAAGCCAGGGAAGCTTACGACGCGCTGGAGCAGGCCCGTGTTGAAATCGTGGGCGCCATGCATATGGCCGGGGTTTCCGCGAATCTACGCGGGAAACTTAATGAGGAATGCGAGTCGGACGGCCTGGACCGGATGACGCGGCGCGATCAACTGCCGCTGGTCACCGCGCTTTCCTTATTGGTCAGGGAGAAGATGGATCCTAGCGCGATTCCGGAGTCGGCACGCCAGATTCTGGACCTGTGGCGCGATACGCTCGGCGAGCCCGCGGAGGCGGCTTTGGCGGAGCTGGCGTCATCGCGGTCGGACCAATCCACGTATACGCGGGCGGCCCGAAAACTTCTGGCGGCGCTGGATCTGGCCGAGGCGGAGACCGATACGGCGGAAGATGAAGAGTCTGACGACGGTCAGGATGGGACGGAAGATACGTCGCAACAGGACAATTCCGAGGATGGCGACGGCGAGTCCCAAAGTCAGGACGAGGCGATGCTGGCGGCGCAGCCGGAAGTCAGCGAAAGCGAGAGCGCCGAGCAGGATTCGGAAGATCAGGAAGACGGCGACGATCAGACCGCCGAAGCGGATGATACGCCGGCCGGGCCGCAACAACGACGCAGCCCTCCGCCAAGCGGCGACCATTCGAGCTACCGGGCGTTCACCAGGTCGCATGATGAAGAGATCGACGCCGACGCGTTGTGTGACCCGGAGGAACTATCGCGGCTGCGGCAGCAACTGGACCAGCAGTTGCAGCACATGCATGCAGTTGTGGCAAAGCTCGCAAATCGGCTGCAGCGCCGGCTATTGGCGCAGCAGACGCGCGCCTGGGAGTTTGATCTCGAAGAAGGGATGCTGGACTCGGCCAGGTTGTCTCGGATTATTATCGATCCGCTATTGGCGCTAACCTACAAGCGTGAACGGGATACGGATTTCCGAGATACGGTCGTCACCCTGCTCATTGATAATTCCGGATCGATGCGCGGCCGGCCGATAACGGTTGCGGCTATGTGCGGCGATATTCTGGCAAGAACGCTCGAACGCTGTGCCGTGAAAGTGGAGGTGCTCGGCTTTACAACGCGCGCCTGGAAAGGCGGCCAGAGCCGCGAACAATGGGTTGCCGCCGGTAAGCCGCCGATGCCGGGCCGGCTCAATGATCTCCGTCACATCATTTACAAGGCGGCGGATACACCGTGGCGGCGGGCGCGGAAAAACCTTGGTTTGATGCTGCGCGAGGGACTGCTGAAAGAGAATATCGACGGCGAGGCGTTGCTTTGGGCGTACCGGAGGCTGCTGGTTCGACCGGAGCATCGGCGGATTCTGATGGTGATCAGTGATGGTGCGCCAGTCGATGACTCGACACTTTCCGTTAATTCCGGGAACTATCTTGAACGTCATCTGCGTGATGTCATCAGGGATATAGAGGGCCGCGACCTAGTCGAGCTCATAGCGATCGGTATCGGTCATGATGTGACGAGGTATTATCGGCGGGCTGTCACGATTGTCGATGCGGAAGAGCTTGGCGGTACAATGATGCGAAAGCTGACGGAATTGTTCGATGAAGACGAGGCTGACGCCTGGGCCCGCGTCGCCGGCCAGCGCGCGGCGCTTATTGCCTAGCGGCGGTGCGGTTCATGAAGGGCAGGTCGACGCCAGCTGCATGAGCGCCACCGGCGGTGGCAGGACAGCACGCCGCAGTGCTTGGCCAAGTGCCTCGGCAACTTCTATTGAATGTTTGTACTGGCACGGCTGGGCAAGGTGATCCTCGCTATCGTAGAAATCCGCTCGCGGGTATCGGCTGAGATCGTGCAGAATAATGAATCTGCCGCCGCCGGCGACGTAGATTGAACGAATCGCGGCGATGGTGCTGGTTGGAAGCGTTACCGTTTGGATGTCCGTAGGGAGTCCACCAATCACTTCGACGCCATTGCGCGTCTCATCAGCAACAAAATGGCGGATTTCAGCGGAGCCGTAACCGCGGCCAATGCGATTAGCGCTTGGTTCGATGCGCGGTGACGACGGAAGGAGTTTTGGGTCTGCAGTCGCGAGCGATGTGCCGATGCGGTCACCCTCTGTATTGTATTCCTTGGCCATAAGTACGGACGCGGAAAAGAGGCGAAAATGGACGGCTAACATTTCCGCAAGAGAGTCTAGAAAATCCGTGAATGATGTTGAGAAAAACGCCCCGAGAGTTCGTTCGGGTCCGAGCATGCCGAGCGTTTGCCGGTCATACCTGAGCAAAATTGCGCCATCGGCACTCGTATTATTTTGCGCTTGTGTAACAATATACTGCGCGGTTTCCATCGGCATGTAGACGATGTCGCCATGATGAAGGGAGGGTCCATATTGGGCAAACAGATCGTCCAGCCCAATCCCGACGGCAATGCCGGCATTCTCACAGGGTAAGTTTAGCATGCTGCCGATAACCACGCAGGAATGCGAATACGGGCCGTTGGATCCGGCCAGGATCACGAGTTTGGGGCTAGGTAGTGTTGCCAGCCGGGAGCTCTTCTGTTGAATTTCAAGGTCCAAAAGACCCAAGGACAACGGTCTGTCAAAGCTAAAGCTGAATACAACGATATACAGGAAAACGGAGAGACCGCAGCAGGCAAGAAGCCGGAGCATGATCAGAACTGAAAATACACAAATGGCACTGTGAATGGCTCAAAAAACAAAGCCTGGACGGTGAAGGCGAAGCTGCCTACCAGCGCCAAACTGCGAACCGGGCGAGTGAACCGATGAATATCTGGCAGCGCCAAAACGCCGATCCAACCAACGCACAGCAACAAAACACCCACAGGAAAACTCAATGTTCGGGCATCCCCGAGATAGGGTAACACGGGCGCGGATTGCGCGACGCGGTGAAGCCAGTGCGCATGTTGTATAATAATTTCAGGAAGCATGAATCCATTGAGCCCCAATAATCCACGGTAGAAGTCAATGCAGGCCGAGAAACTTGAACACCTGAAAGGGACCCAAGCGATCAAAACGGCGGCTAGGGTCACGGACTGGGACAGTAAGGGCGGGAGACGAAAGCCAGCGCGTTTGAACCAGCCATGAAGGATTAAGTATGCGCCGTGTAAGCCACCCCAAAGGATGAAGCGGAGGGCAGCCCCGTGCCAGAGGCCACCGAGCAGCATTGTGGCCATGACATTCATGATTCGCCGCCCCTCGCCGTGCCGGTTACCTCCCAAAGGGACATACAGATAGTCACGAAGAAAACTGCTGAGCGAAATATTCCATCGCTTCCAGAAGTCGCTGATGTTCCGTGCTTTATACGGGCTGCGGAAATTTTGTGGAAAGTGAATGCCGAACATGTGGGCGAGGCCAATCGCCATGTCGGAGTATCCGGAGAAATCG
>Ga0116231_10014466_pt1 | contig 10590 bp, 6 predicted proteins | sample S1TSphgellanicum_2_FD_89695 | JGI IMG/M metagenome (GOLD analysis project Ga0116231, IMG submission 89695) | Host-associated microbial communities from peat moss isolated from Minnesota, USA - S1T2_Fd - Sphagnum magellanicum MG | ecosystem: Host-associated > Plants > Peat moss > Unclassified... | reverse complement strand
TTAATATGAGCAATATTTGTATGTATTCAATATCTTAAATATTCAAATAGATGAAACATTGTTTTTGAATGACATACATGAATGTTCATGTTTAATACACAAAAATCACATAATTTTATGCAAAATTAGATCGATTTATTAATTGCATATATTCAATTAAAATGTAAATTGTAAGTACTTCACATCAATATATCATAAATGGAAAAGACACATCATTTGTATAGAAGTAATATATATATATGTTTTTTTTTTTTTTGTGTACTATTTTTACACTTTGAAGCCCATAGATTATGCATGGACATATTATGTTATGATTTTTGCATGGATTCTATTGAAATTTTGTGAAGTTGGAAGTTTGTGATGTCATAGTGGTAAGCTAAATGACTTATAGCTTGGGGTTAGAGCATCTACACCAAAAAGGTATAAATCTCATGATCTTTTTAAGTGGATGTAGTTTTGGAATAAACCCCAAAAATATTGGTCCATCATGGATCACCCACCGACTACAAATTAGGGAAATGTGGCAGCTGAAATTTGAATATATCCGGTAAAATGGTTTAATTCCTAGGGAGCTTTGTTTCATTGTTAAACCTTAGGAGGCTATAGATTGGACCAAATGGTGAACAATTTGAGGTCTTTAATGCACATAAAATGTTTTTTCAATGTTTTTCTGTTGAAAGAGAAGATCGTTATGGTGGGTGTCATTGCTCTATTTGCACACCTTGTTGTTCAAGCATGTCAATGCTTTTTAGTTTTCCAACATTGTGCAAAATCAACATAATTGTTAGTAGTGAAGTAGAATTAAAGTTTGAACACCATGGAAATTATAGATGTTATAACACCTCCTTTTCATTAAAATTGAGATAGCAATTTTAGTGATGATGAGTTGGTTAGGCCTTGTAGAACATGGTTGAATGTTAGTCAAAATTCCACAAAGGGTGTGGGGCAAAAATCTAATCATTTATGGGCTTTGATAGTTAATTTTTGCAAAAAATTGGGGGATGAAGGTGTTGGAGTATGTTCATAATAGTCACTAAAATCAAAATAGTTGGCTGTGCAACCCAAAATGTCAAAGTCTTCAAGAACATTTACAAGTGTTTGTGACCTTAAGATGAATCTCGAACCAATGAAGAAGACAAAATTGCAAAGCAAAGATCTTGTACTGGGGCTTATCGAAAATTAACAAACCATTTACCATGATGGAATGTTGGCAAATGTTGAAGTTGGTTCCAAAGTGGCATGCACATTGTGCCCCAGCTACACACCCTAAAAACAACAAATTCCATAATCACTAAACATAGATAAAAACAATGATGAAGGCACAAATGTTGATGTAGCATTAACACCAATTCAACTTTGTGAACGAATTATGGGTAACAATAAGGCTAAGACTATGACAATCAACAATTCTAATGTTGTTAAACTAGATGCAAACATTGGAAAAGCAACTACATCCATGGTGACAACGAACATTGCAAATATAGAAATGTTGAAAGAATTTGCCCACCTTCAACTTTTCACAATGTCATTACAAAATTTGGACCTAGATATTCGAGAATATATTTTCCTTTGCCAACAAGTGTTCAGTTCTTTGAAGAAGACACTTGCAGATGTAGTTAATTTTTTTTGCAACTTATAGTGCCATATTGCATTTATAGTGTTGATGGTAATAAAAGTACATTTCAAGTTGATGAAAAAGTTTCAACTACCCATGATCCTTTTTAGCCTTGTAGTTTAGAAGTGCATGTAAAGGAGGTTCAAAATGCTTTAATTGACTTGCTAGATGATTAAGATTTTTTTTTTGATGATTTTCAAATTTTTTTTTGGCATCAAATATTGGCATTTTTTATAGTTTCATAATATTCATTCTTTTCAATTTCAACTTGGCAATTGGATTTTCAATTCATTTGATTAAAGTGAAGCTTGTACACATGGATAATGTTTCAACATATAGCATGTTGATCATTCAATAACTTATTAAAAAAACTAATCATGTTGTCTTTTGAAAGTCCATAGATGGTCAATTGGATCATCTCGGATTTGGTAATGAACATCCTCTTGTTGAACATTGAAAAATTCATGAGCAAATGTTTCAAATGACAGTGGGTTGGCACCAAGTATTGTTCTAAACAAGGTGATGTTTACTGTAAACAAAATTTGAAATTGATTTTATATCTCCCTCTTCACCTTCAACCACCATGTTGTGCATGATCATAGTTGCTTTCCAAATTGACTTCATGAGGGATTGTTTCACTCCATAACTATGTCAAGTATCACACCATTCCCATTGTGCTTCTAGGACACCAAATGCATGTTCGACATTTTTACAGGCCCCTTCCTACATTTTTGCAAACCATTTTTGCTTCCCACCTTTTGGCTTGGAGATAATCTTTCGGAAGATAGCCCAATTAGGAGATATGCCATTGCTAGGAGGTAGCATATGTGATGGGCATGGTTGTTTCATACTAAATTCTGCATGTGCAACACCACGGAGGTAATTCACCATGAGAGGGGAACAATCATCCACATTGATGTCATTGGAAGAACCTAGAAGCCCTATAAACACATGCCAAGTCCATAAATCTTTGGTGACAATTGCTTCCATCACCAAACTTTTGTTCCCATCCTTGTTTTGGTATTGGCCTTGTCATCCAACTGGACAGTTTTTCCATTCCTAATGTGTATTGTCCACTAATCCAAACATTCTAAGGAACCCTTATAATTCATTGAACTGCATATGTTTCAACACATTAACAGGATTAGGTGTTCTTCTCCAAAAAGGTAATTAATAGCAATTGCAAACTTATAAAAACATTTTATTGTTGTTGATTCACCAATTTGAATGTACTCATCTATAGAATCAATTGCCATACTATAAGCAAAAATTCACAAAGCTCTTGTGATTTTTTGCAGTCTAGAAAGCCTTGACCACTTAATAGCATCTTGCTTTTCTTAGAAATACACATCATAATTTACAATGACATTATGAATTCTCACAAACAACTCCTTGCGCATACGAAATCTACACTTAAATGTCTTTACTAAATACACAAAATCTGCAATGAAATAGTCCCACCAGATCCGATCATGAGCTTTTGAAAATCCACAATCAATGTTGGGTGCCCTTTCCTCTCCATGAATCCCCATCCACTAGTGACTTTGTTTGATTTATAATGCACATTTGTTGGTGCGAATAGCTCCCATGTTACTTTTGTCTCCTCATTGTCACTAGTAAGACGTTCATCAAGCCATGCAAGGTCTACCATTGTCAATGCTGTCGCATGCAAAATGAAAAGAAAATGATTGAAATCTAAATTGGTGATGTGAAAATCAATTATGTTTTGGAACTAGCCTTGGAAGAACCTATTATCATTAACAAAATAATGACTCACCTTGCTAGGCTCACCACACTCCACAATTCTTTGGTGGAACAAAGCAAGAAATGTAGAAAAGTTATCTATCACAATTTCATTGAAATATAAATGTGTCTTTTCTCACTTGCATAAATGTCTAAACAACAATCACATGTTACATCTCCAAGTCTTCATATTACTGAAACAACAAAAGTATTGAAATTTTGCCATCTCAAATGACCTTTTTAGTTTCTTGTCATGTTTCAAGTTGAACCAACATGCCAAGAAGGATTTATTAATTTCAAAAAAAATTGGTCATAATACCTACATTTGTAAGTAAATAGAGTAGGCCATCTTGTGACTAGTCACAATCTCTTGTGTAGGAATCGACAAGTGAAAAGAAACAAAATCAGTCAACAGGTGCCATTCCATTTTTGTATTATGAAATAGTGTGACCGGACATGAAATCAATTGGGTATTTCTTTCATGTGAACATGACTTTGTTTCTAGGGTTTTGGTTTTTTTTTTATAGCCATTAATTTTCTTCGCAGAGACGACATATTTTATTCTATCACTGTTTATTAGTGGTTGTAATGACTGCTTCAAAGATACTTGTGAACTTGGGTAGGAAATTTTGTTTGTTTATGTATTATGTGAAATAGGTTGACAACAAGCAATGGGTGGCCAAGGACGCTTCAAACATTCAATGGAGGTGGAGAGTAAGACAGTGCATGACAACATAAGAAGAGGAGTTCAAGGGCAGATAGAGGCAAGTTTGTTAGTTTGGTTGATGCTGTTATAGAAGAATAGAGGTGGGAGCTTGTTGAGATTTGTAGTTGTTATTTTGATTTCTATTGCACCAGTGGCTACATTGTGGCAAGCTTTATGTTCTTGTTAGTTTTGGACTCTATAAGGGGTGATGCTAAGGGTTGATGACGCATAAAAGGAGGTCTAAATTGTAGAGATGGGAGCATGTAGAAGGATACATTTGCATGGTACCTTGGTTAAACTTTTCTTTGATCCAATTAGTAGTGCAGATGTCTGAATGAATGCTAGAAACCTTAGTGGGTGTCCTTGGGTTGGGCAGAACGTGGGTGAAAGAGAAACAAGAATGGGAGAATTAATAGAAGTTTATGCATAAACCTTTTTATGTACATAATTTTGTTTTTCTTGAGTGGTTGCAAGTCAACTTGGTATACAATACTCATCCTTGGTTCATACATAGAAATCAATATGTTTCTAAGGTTAGGCCAAGTGTTTTTTTTTACATTGTCACATATCGTAGAAGGAGGGTTAGCAGTTCAATGGACCAACTGAACATTGAGAGCTCTAACCTCAAACCAGACCCCATTAGCTTTTTACATTCACAATGTGTGGATTTGTTTGTGGCAACAAATTAAATGCTACTACTATATTAAGCTAGAAAAAATTGATAGGTATGTATTACTAGAAATTCACATAGGATAGGAACATTTTGTTTTGATAGGATAATAGCACTAAGGGGTTATAGCAGTGCCAGATTGGCAGCCCCAAGGATGTAAGTAACAGGAATTGTTTCACATAATCTGTATATCTATTGTGAGTATTTTGTGACTAAGAGGTTTTCTTTCTACCCTTTTCTTTTTGGTTACAATGGATTGAACCTGGAAACAAGGGCACAAAGTGAGGGAGGAGTCACATGGGACTTGAATTTCCACAATAGCCCCCTTTAAATTTCTAAATCATTAGAACATCTCCACCACAAAATAATAAACAATTCCTTTATTTTAGAATAGAATACCATTTAGTAATCATTGTCCCCACCCACAAATGTCATAAAAGTCCTTTTAAACACTCAAAAACCATTTATGTCTTCACATTTGGACAAGTAATAGTCATTATCCAAATTCATAGTAGAAAAAAAGTTTTTAAAGGGGTTAAAATGACCACTGCAAAATGGACCATTAATTCTGGACAGCAACATGATTTGCATTATCTTGTTGCAAGAGTTAATGAAAAGGGGTGTTCGCAGTGTGGGATTGAAATGTTTTTACCTACCACAAAGATCTCGTTGAATTCTAGATGGCTCTAATTCATTTTAGTAGGAGAGGAGGCACCTTGCGTGTTATTATGGGAAGTTGTATTGAGTGTAAGGCGTGCTTGATGTACATTACATAAAAATTCCACCAATTCTTAACGTCCTACTTTGAATTTAGCCCAGTAAGTGAGACACTTGTTACATCACTTATTAACAGGTTCTAGACGGGTGTCTTTTCCAAAGTATAACAAGTGTTCCCACACTTTTTGAATCATACCACTACAGTGTTCCACACCATTGATTCGCATCACTAATGGAACAAACTTAAGCACTATAAGTGTAACCAGTAAATGACCACTTGTCCCATGTAAGCAAAACTTTAAAGAAATACCTAAATAAAGGCCGCTTTGGTAACACAACATGGGGCTTTCCATTTACATTTGTTCCATCTAGTTGGTTAGAATGAACCAATAGCCACCAATGCACCAGTTGAGGAGGAGGCCGTTCAAGCCATTTTGGGGATGAACCAAAAATACATCTTCTTTTGCCCAAAATTTTTGGTTTTTTCAACCTCTTTTTTGCCCCAAAGTTTTTCCCTCCTACTTACCTCCCCCCTTTTACCTATTTCATCTCATTTTGCGCTCATTCCATCATTAGAGCTCGGGAGAGCTTGAAGCGGGAGGGTAGAAATGGCAGCCAAAAGTAGGAGGGCAAAACTGATAGCTAGAAGCGAAAGGGTGAAAGTGGCAACTAGAAGCAGGAGGGTAGAAGTGGTAGCCAGGACAATGCACTTGAAACGGAAGCCAGAAGTGACAAGCCAGAGTAGGAGCTTGGAGGTAAGCTCCCTCCTTTCTTTTCATTTTTTAAAATTATTTTTTTACGTGGTTTTGTTGTAGCAAAAAAGGCGATGGCATTATGTTGTCATCTTTTTCTATGGTACTATTACAGAGAAGAAGAAAATGATGATAATGCATCATCGTTTTCTTCTTTGGTTTTGTTGCAATGAAGAAGGTAACAATAGTTGTTTCTGTCATTTTTTTTTTTAATGTTTGAGAAGAAGAAGATGACAACGACGTCTTCTTTAGTTTTGTTACAGTGAAGAAGGCGATGGTAACAAGTTGCCATCACCTTCTTCTTTGTGTTTAAGAAGAAGAAGACAATGGCGCATTGTTGTCTTCTTCTTTTATGGTTTTGTTGCAATGAAGAAGGTAACGACAGTTTGTTGCCATTGCCTTTTTCTATGGTAATGTTGTAGAGAAGAAGAAGACGATAGTAATGAGTTGTCATCTTCTTCTATGGTTCTGTTGCAGCGACGAAGAAGAAGACGACGATAATTTCTATCACCTTCTTCGATGGTTTTGTTGCAAAAAAGGCGACGGTAATTACCATTGCCTTTTTGGTGGTTTTACTGCGAAGAAGGTGACGGAAACAATGTCGTCGCCTTCTTTTACGATGATGGTGTTGTGAAGAAGACGATGACAATAGGTTGCCATTGCCTTCTTTCTTTTGTTTCTTTTTTTTTTTCTTTTTCTTTGGACCTTTTGGTCTAGTTCATTAGAATTGACAATTAACAATGAAATGGTGGGTTTTTTTTAATGTTGAAGGTTGTAATGGCTAGAGGAAGGAGATTGAAGAAAGGTCATGGTGATTTGGAAGCTCACAAGCAAAATGTTGTCTCATCAAAATAGACAATTGGGAAGTGAAAAGTGTTGATCCATTACCACTAGGACTTGGGAAGCAAAATGTTGCTCCATCAAAATTGAGACTTAGGGAGCAAAATGTTACTCCATCAGAACTGAAAATTGATGAATCAAACAATCTATGTGGCTTAAAGTTGATAATGGTGATAGTTTGCAATTCAAATGGTGAAATCATTCTTAATATAAATTGAGAATTTCGATAGAAAAATGGTGGGTCAAATTGTTTAGAATTTATATACATTAGATTAAATGTAGATAAAGAAAATTTACAAGTTTTTTAAATTTTAATTATATCTACACCTTCCATCATTTTTTATTGCAATACCTGAAAATAGTTAGAGTTTGCAAGAGTTGTATCTGATTGTGTGATTTTATGTTTTGTAATACTTACATTCTATTTTTTGAACTTTTTATGTGTAAAGTTTTAGGGTTAAGATTTTTTATTACAAAGTAATGATTTAAAATATATATATTTCTTGGTTTAGGTCCAGAACTTGAAACCAATCAAGCCTATTAGCCATTGGCACCTCCTTGTCCACCTAATATGGTTCGAAAGGACAAAGAATAGACGAAGGTTGGGTCGAAATGGAAATGTAAAGTTGGCATTTACATTGTCGCATATTGTGCCAAATGGTTATTGACCAAGCATTTGAAGGAGGTGCATGGCTTGGTGGTAAAAAAAGGCCAAACTTGGGAGGCCTTCAACTTTTGAAGGAGGTCTTCGACATCAAGACCATGTTAAAATGAACAGTCGCATCTTGGGAGATGCCATGGCTGTGTAAAGGAGGAATGATCAAAAGGTTGTTAGTCACATTCGTGCCAAAGCCTAGCACAAGTAGGATAAGCTAGTAATTGATGCAAAACAATGTCTAGCATTACCAAAACCAACTTTGGTCAAATTAGCTTAAAAACAACTATTGTAAGTGTTGGGTTTTAATGCCTAGGGCTTGGGAAGCGTGCCTTGAGATGCAACATCACGGATGGAAAAGGATGAAAATTCACAAAAGATGATTCGATCCACCTGTTCTGCATATGCACAACGATTAAAGATGGCATGGGATGTCAAAAATTAGGATCGAATGTCCACTAAAACAAGTCAGACATAAGAGTTGATAGATGTATTAGATTTCCATGAATCTAGAATGATTCATGGAAGGTAAGAAAAAATAATAATCAATGTTTATTATTTTTTCATAATTTTGTTTCATCCAAGGTGTGTTAGGGTTTAATTTGGTGGTTTTTGGGTGTTTATGGGGTTTAGGGCACGATAAAGGAAAAATTTGTTGCAAATGCAATTTAGGTTGAAATGTAACGCTGCCATCTATACACTATTCATCATGCAGCAAAGGCTATAAATGCAACATCTGTTTACCAAACTAAACATAAGATTATAGATAATGATATGGTTTAGGGTTTCCACTTTATATAATAAGCTAGGTTTTTTCAGCCCTTTCATTTTTTGGACTACCCAACTTTTGAACTTTCATCTTTTGACATATTATAGAGAATTTGGTTTTTCATTGGGTTCTTTAGCAATTTTTGATTCACCCATTTTTGTACATCTTTTATCAATATAATATTTTCTTTTAGTCACATTTGTCTGATGGGTATATGGTTAATCATATCTATTTTCTTTTTCATAATCTTTTTAGTACTTTAGATGTAAGAATCAAAACTTAAATAAACCCATATGAATAGGTAACATGAATTTGTCTATGGTTTATAAAGATCAAAATGAATATTGTGCAACACCTACATCCTTTCTATTATAATTTGCATAAAGCCATTTCAAATATGTAATACCCGCATATAGGGTCTTGTAATAATTGTTAGTTTTTTACATCCATTGCAATACTTGCATATAGGTCTCGTAAATAGTTGCTATCCATTACAATACCCGCATGTAGGTCCATAAATAGTTGTTAATTTTTAACATTCTTTGTGATGCTTGCATATAAGTTTCCATTATAATATTTATGGGACTCATATGACATAATAATTTAGTCTAAGTATCAACAAAATAATGTCATAATTAAGGAATTACTAAAAAATGATTTTAGATAACGTAAATGATTGATTATCATATTTAAACAATCATTTATTTTTAAATATTAATTAGCTGATTATTTGGTGAACCTTAATTATTCAAATAATTAAAATATAGATCTAAAAATCAAATCAATAATTTAATATTTAATTTAATATTTTAATTAAATTTTTTATGTTGATAAATTATTCAAATCATTATTTTAGATAATTATTCATGATAATTAATTGTCATAAAATTAATTTAGGTATATAAAAAGACATATTTTGGGTACCCAAACCACTTATTTTGAAGTGACTTTTCATGTGGGTATTGCATTTAGCGTTGGGTCTACATCTCAGGTTACTTAAATCACCTAAGGGTTACATCAAAACGAACTTGAATATGGGTATTGCATTTACGGAAACACAAAAAAAAAAAAATCTTTTATAATTTGGTAAGATTTCCAAATTAAATTCTTTCAATTTCTTTTTTTAAAAATAAAATGACATTGCATTGTTTTACATATGTTTAAGTCCTAAAACTTCCGCCCAAAATGCACCTTAGATTTATTTTAATTATTATAGACTTGTGAAAAAATGTTAATTATTTATATGTTTAAAACTTTAAACCTAAACCATAATTCTAACATTAAGTAGTAAATTTTACATTAAACTTTAACCCATTGTACCACCAATGTCACCAATTTTGCATTATGTTTATTTTTGTATATGTTAAATCATACTATAAGGTGAATAAATAATTTTGAAAACATGAATTTCCTGATGTATTGGCGGGGAATCAAATATTTAAAAAATATTTTTATGTTTCATGGTTAATGAATTTTCATAATATGATATGGGTATTGCATTTAAACAAAAGTGGGTTAGGAAATATTAACTTTAACAACTATGGAACACATGGAAACAAAGGAGATTCATAATTATGTTATAAATCTAAACAAATGATAAAATCAGAAACCAATATAATGAACAAAGTTTAAAGTATAAACCTTAAGCCTTGATATATATGAACTATATATATATTACTTCTATACAAATGATGTGTCTTTTCCATTTATGATATATTGATGTGAAGTACTTACAATTTACATTTTAATTGAATATATGCAATTAATAAATTGATCTAATTTTGCATAAAATTATGTGATTTTTGTGTATTAAACATGAACATTCATGTATGTCATTCAAAAACAATGTTTCATCTATTTGAATATTTAAGATATTGAATACATACAAATATTGTTCATATTAACCTAGTGTAAAATTCATGCAATTTTTGTACAAACTTATGAAGCTTGGTAAATTTGTGATGGATATCCCAAGTGGTGAGCTATAAACTTTGTAAAAAGTTGTTGAAATAAGTGAAAAATGATAAAAATGTAAAAGTTAACAAACCCCCAATGGCCCCTTTAAGGTGAAATTCTAAAAGTTAGGTTTGTTATCATATTAATGAAAGTTTTTGTTTGTTTTG
>Ga0116231_10014465_pt1 | contig 10591 bp, 9 predicted proteins | sample S1TSphgellanicum_2_FD_89695 | JGI IMG/M metagenome (GOLD analysis project Ga0116231, IMG submission 89695) | Host-associated microbial communities from peat moss isolated from Minnesota, USA - S1T2_Fd - Sphagnum magellanicum MG | ecosystem: Host-associated > Plants > Peat moss > Unclassified... | reverse complement strand
GTCTGCCCTCCCCCGGGGCGCCCGCTCCTTCCCGTTTTTTTTTTCGCTCTTTTCTTTTCGCTCGCTCTCTCGTTTCTCTCTTTCGTTTTTTTTTTTTTTTTTGGCCCTTTCCATCTTCTTGTTTAGATTCTATAAGTGGTTGTTGGAGTTGCGGTGACAAAGGCCGGAACAGTTGCAGTTTGGAATGTGTAACTGGAGGTACCCACCTAATTGTATGTCGATATTGCTATGGGATGTAAGATATGTGACAGTAGGATGGAGAAATCCGAGAAAGAAAGCTGACCGAGTAGTTGGCTGGGAGCTCATGTTTCGTCAAGATTGGCACCTTGTGGATATGTTGATGGCACCTATATGAAGTGAAGGGTTCTTGAATTCGCTCCGGCGATGCGGCGGCAGCTCACGCTCGCCGGGCGCCGCTCACGTCTTTTCTCTGGTGGGTTTCAAAATTTGAAAACGCTTCATTCCTTTTCCTTCGATCCATGTTTGTATTTAGGGTTTGGAGTTAGAGCTCTATTCTTGTTTCTGAGAGCTACTCTAACCACAACTTCTGAGGAGAATTCACAAGAAAATCTGGAATATGGTGCATCAAGCCCAGGGTATAGTTCTGTCTGCAGTACTCAACTTGCTGTAGTTTTGGACATCTCTGTTGTTCTGAAATTCCATCATAACTGGAGCAAGGTGCAAGTTGGTTGTTGGACTTGGAGTTTAGGGTTTATTGGACCCTGTATCTTAGCATCTGACCTGCACAGTTTAAGATTGAGGAGCAAGAATTGTGTTCTGAAGTTTTGGGATGATACCAATGCCATGTGAATGTGTCAGAAAAACGAACACACCAAAATCATTTGCTTTGGTTTGGCCAGAACTCACACAATATGTGTTTGTGAACACCTCAATGCTTTTGTGGAGTTTCTCTCTGCAGTCATAGTGATTTTGTTCTGGAATATGGTGAATGCCAACTTTGGTGTGGTACAAAAACAGTATTGTGCAACACAAACTTCATATCTCTTATCATGCCCCATATGTGAACATTGTCACATGATGAAAAGGAAGTGCCCCTGAGTCGATTTGTTTCTTATGGGTTGTTGCTGTTTGGGCAGGCCAGAGATGGATTGTAGAGAAACTCTGGCAGGAGTTCTTCTCAGATCCTTCGCAGTGGTGGGATCATAGGTCAGAGAAGGTAAACAAAAACCACGGCTGCCCATTGCTGCCACATTTCTCTTTTGATGCAGGAAATTTGTAGATTTTTCTTGGTTAATGAGTTCTGATTTCCCAGTCTGCACCATCAAATGTACAGCCTATCAGCTGAATTTGAATTTCTTGTTGTAGTTGAGTGCAAGGTATCCCGATTTCAAACATAAGAAGAGACAGGATGCCCTCTGGCTTGGCAGCAATTTGAATCCATTGTGGGTACAAGCAGAGCTGGCTGCAATGGCACCAGGAACTGTACAATCAGACACATTTGCTTGGAATCAGAGGTTTGCAAGGTATGTCAAAGCTGGGCAACATGAGAAGACAATCAGGCTTTTTCAACAAATGCAACAAGAAGGCATGATTCCTGACACATTCACTTTTGTTCAGGTGCTCAATTCATGTGCTTGTTTAGGAGCACTTGAAGCTGGCAGAAACATCCATACAAAAGTTTTACAAAGTGGCTGTGAGTCAACTGTCTATGTGGCCAATAGCCTCATTGACATGTATACAAAATGTGGAAGCATTGAGGATGCACAGAGAGTGTTCAACAGGATGTCCACCCGCAATGTGGTCTCTTGGAGTGCCATGATTTTGGGACATGTGAAATGTGGGCAAGGGCAGAAGGCATTGGAACTTTTTCAGCAAATGAAATTGGAAGGGGTGGAGCCAAACCATGTTACTTTTGTTGCAGTTCTAAATGCATGTGCCAGTGTCATGGCACTAGAAGAGGGCAAACATGTTCATGAAGAGATCATTCAACGTGGTTTGGAGTCTGATGTCATTGTGGGCAGTAGCCTTATTGACATGTATGCCAAATGTGATAGCATAGATGATGCTCAGAGTGTGTTCAACAGGATGCCAACACGCAATGTTGTCTCCTGGAATGTCATCATCCTGGGGCATGTGAAACGTGGGCAAGGGCAGAAGGCACTGGAACTTTTTCAGCAAATGCAACAGGCAGGGGTAGAGCCAAATGATCTCACTTTTGTGGGCGTTCTGAATGCATGTGCCACTTTAGTGGCACTTGAAGAGGGCAGGCATGTTCATGATCAGATCATTCAAACTGGTTTTGAGTCTGATGTCTTTGTAGGCAATAGCCTGGTTAACATGTATGCTAAATGTGGGAGCATAGAGGATGCATTGAAAGTTTTTAACAGGATGCCCACACGTGATGTGATCTCTTGGAACACCATGCTTTGGGGCTATGCAATGCACGGGTATGCTAAAGAAGCTCGTGGACATTTTGAGCAGATGTGTGAAAAAGACATAGAGATAAATCACATCACTTTTGTTTCTCTTCTATCAGCTTGTAGCCATGCTGGCCTAGTGGACGAAGGCCTGGACTATTTTGATTTAATGAGTTCACGTTTTAGTATTTCTGCAACAGTGGAACACTATGCCTGCATGGTTGATCTTCTAGGCCGTGCTGGCCATCTGCAGGAGGCAGAGCATCTGATCATGACAATGTCCTGTGAACCAAATCCAGCTGTGTGGATGGCCTTGCTTGGTGCTTGCAAAAGGCATGGTAATGTGGAGATGGGTGAACGTGTTGCAAAACAAGCTATGCAAATTGGACCTGGAAATGCCTTCTACAGGAGACAGCAAGCTTCTGACCCTGACAATTCCCTGTGAACCAAATGCAGATGTGCCAATGGCCTGGCTTGGTGCTTGCAGAAGCCATGGCACTGTGGAGATGGGTGAACATGTTGCAAAATAAGCTATGCAAATTGGACAGGCAGCATCTGATCCTGACAATGCCCTGTGAAACAAATGCAGAGTGTGGATGTCCTTGATTGGTGTTTGCAGAAGCCATTGTAACGCAGAGATGGGTGAACATGTTGCAAAACAAGCTCTGGTGGGTTGTGTCAGATACAAAATAAATTGGAACTCTGGATTTCTGTGTCAGACTTGGGAAGATCCCTCGTGCAGCAACCCAGATGTAGAGAATACATTTGGTGACAATGATCCAGGTGAGTCTTATGCTACACCAAAAAAGAAATTGGAGTTAGAAGTTTCTCAATTTTTTTGTCAGAGCATTTTTGTCTAAATAATTTACCATTGTCATATGTCCATTTGCTCCTCAATTGGCATTTACAGTTGAGCTTCATGCAATTTGCATACATGGACTTAACTACTGAGTGAAAGGAAATTGGGTGTCAGTGGATGTGGTTGAGATAGGCAAGAGGTAAGCTGTAATTGGGGAGGCTTTGAACGTTAATGCAAAAGAAAACAAGTTGCAATGTGAGATTGGTTCAGAGACTACAAAATTTCAGATGGGAAACCTGCCAGCAAGTTTGGCTTTGGGGACCAAGCAGCAGATAAGGTATCAATAGCTTTCTGAATTTATCTTTCCTTGACATGCAAGTTGGGTTTGCATAAATATTACAGGCTTGAAAACTCACCTCAATGTCTATATCCCACCCTTATAATGGAGTAATAATCTTGAAGAATGAATGAGGATTAGTCACCTTGAAGAAATAGATGAAGATCCCTTCTCTTTCAGTCCCCAAATCACTCCTGGGTATGCAGGACATTCATTTGTTGTGATGTCATTTTGCAGTGTATTGCAGGAGTATGCATGGAAGGTAATTGCAAAGCCTAATGAAGCATGGGCAAAACTGGTGAAGAGGTCGGTTCCTGCCAGAGAGCTATCTCTGGTGTAACTTTTCTAAGTTTCCAAAGATATCTGAAAAAGTTCACTAACCTGGATCATTATGCCAAGCTCTTCAGACAACACCAAGAATTTTTCTTGGGGGTCAGGTGATATATGCACCATACACATTTGCTGATGCCATAGACTTGACAGTGAAGATGCGACCTCCAAGTTGATTTCTCTGCAGGAGGGAATATCAATAGGTCTTCATCCTTTTCCACCAAAATCAGTTTTGCTAGATATCCTGGAAGAGTTATCCAGTTTGTCCAATTTGTTCCTGTGCCTTAAGAAAATAATTGTCTTGATGTTTATTCTCCTTCTAACAGCAGACTGGCAACAATAATTGTGCATTATTTTGCATTTCTTGACCTCAAGTCTAGATCTGTTTTCAACATATTAATTGACCATTTTGTAGAAGGATGTCAGTTGTAGTAGTACTTTGCATTGGGAGAGAGAAAAATTGATGTTCTTTTCATGTAGGTACTAAAGCTTGCTTATTTGTAAAGCTCAAAACAGTTACAGGCAGCATCACAGTATTGAATTGTTGGCACTCTGACAGGTTCACCTTGGAGTATAACCCGAAAGCTAGAAAATTCAAACTGGAAAGTTTGGACTTTTGTCTGATAACGACACACAGGAGGAGGAAGCTTGTCCAAGTTGCAAGTTGGACTGCATTTCGTTACTTCCCATAGGATGGTAGGATGTCGTGCAATAGTTCTGTCTACAAGATTCAATGCCAGTAAGGAAGCAATGATTAAATTATAGCCTAAAAGGAAACTTCTGATGATGAAAAACTTAGAAGATCAAAGTGTAAAACCTTCATTGAAAACTGGATGTACAAGCCAAGGTACTGACATGGCCAGTGGTAGAGGTGCAAACTCTTGCACCACTTAACATGTAGACATGTGGTCAATGCTAGCAGCAAAATCTAAGAGCATGATGAAATAATCTGAAAATGTTATGAGAAGGCTGGTTGAGTGATCACTCCACATTGCCCTATATACAAACTCTTCAGCAGCTTTTATAAAACTTTTCTGTTTTGAAACACATAACTCAACGCTGATATGCACACAATTGCATCCAATATCATCAGAGCTGTTGATTTTTACAAAATGGCTACAAACCCAAAACATACTGGGCCTTGATAAACTACATATACCACAAATATTACCACATAGACTTGTAGTGAAGCTGACCGCTCTCAACCTGATTCATGCATCAACAATCATGTGCAAGTCAGGATCTTCCATTTACCATCTCCACATTTCTGGAAAGCAAGGTGCACATGTAAGTACCATGGAAACTTCAAACCAAAACAAAAAGGATTTCAAGAATCTCAAGAAAGAAAGGCACAATATCATCATCACCTTCTTCCAGCCTCAGAGAATATAGATTTAAGAGTTACATGAGCTGGTTGTGTGTGTGTACCTCTGAAGCCATCTCTGAGTCATCTTCTATGGTCCCATGTGTTGTTCCTACAACATGACAACATAATGAGGATGCAGATTATGTTGGGTTCAGGTTCGCAAGGCGCCAACGAGTTCAGAAGAAGGAAACCAAAAAAAGGAACGCCAAAATAGACGCTCAATCTTGCTCATCAGCTCCAGAGAGAATGATTGCAAACCTGCAGGATTGGCAGCAGAGGAGCTATACTCATTTCCTTTCACTTTTCCTGGTAATCTTCCATGGTGTTCCTCTTCAGTTCTGCGATCTGAATTGCAAGTATCGCCAGTCCCTGCTGCCGGTTGCAAGTTGTCTAATGGATCTAGAAGCGGATCCAGGTCTTTAGACCCTGAGCTCTCCTTCTTGCTCTTCATGCGGTGTTCCATATCAGCAAATTTGCCTTCCACCTTCTGCAGCAGAGTTTTGTGATTCCCATCGTCTGCAGCAAGAATCACAGCAACAGAAAAGAAAATCCAGAAGAAACTCTGACAAAATCAGTAGGAGGTGAAAAAAAATCCATGAAAAAGCTTTACACAAAAGCAAATCCAGAATCAACGATAGACTTGCTTCTTGCTTGCCCTCTCCGAGAGAACGGACGGAGGCTCGTGGAGAACTCAGCATCGACATCCTGACCTTCTTCCCGCTTGCCACCTTCCAGTTGTGAGGACCTGCCATCTGCTGCTGTTCGAAGAGGTTCCTTCGCCATTTGTTCCGCTGTAATTCCAAGAACCTCGCGCGGCGGGCGCACAATCTTAAAACCTAGGTGTGCGCTACAACAATTCTTCTCTCGAATGCTTTGACCAAAAAAACCATAAAGTGGAAGTACGAGAAACAATTCAATTCATTGTTTGCAGACATGCGCAAACATTCCTTCAAAAGAAAGACAAGAATACTGAGAAAAGATGCAAGGCAAATGTCGAGTCATATCTTGTGCGACTTGGCAGTTGCATGATTCTCTGCTACGTGTTGAATTATTGTGCGAAATTCCTGACGCCGGGATGCTGGCTGGACACTGAGAAGGAACAACACGTGCAAGTCCGCGTCCTCGTGGAAAAGATCGAACAAAAGGCCTAGATCCCGTGCTCTCAACGTGAACAAACTTCAAATCTCTAGAATTTGTTGGAGCTTTTTATTCAAAAATGAGCGAGCTCCAGATCTTTAATTTACGATTGGAAATAAATATAACAACATGTGCAAGCTCCAGATCGCGTGCTGTAGGTTTTGATTCACCATGAGCAAGCTCCAGATCTGTAAGTGCTGTAGGTATTGATTCAACATGAAAAAGCTCCGGATCTCTAATTTGCTCCCGCAAGTATAATCAAGCTGAAGTTTTGATTCAAACATGTATAAGCAATTAGCTCTCCAGTCTATCTGTAAATCTTGCTGTCAGAAGTATAATTGCTGTCCAGAGCCTTCAGTTTTCAGACCTGAGCATGCTCCAGCTCTCTACTGCAAGTTTGCTGTTGGAAGTATAATTGCTAGGACTTTTGATTTGAATTACCAGGAGCATTGAGCTCCAGATCTCTACTGCAAGTTTGCAGTGGGAAGTCAAATTGCTAGAGCTTTTGATATGAACCATGAGCATTGAGCTCCAGATCTCTACTGCAAGTTTGCAGTGGGAAGTATAATGGCTAGAGCTTCTGATATGAACCATGAGCATTGAGCTCCAGATCTCCACTGCAAGTTTGCAGTGGGAAGTATAATTGCTAGAGCTTTAGGGTATAGATTATAAAGAATCTACATAGGACTTACTTAGGGCTTGTCTAAGGGCTATTGAGGAGGGTACTTGGGGACTTAACATAGGTTAAAGGTCATTTAAAGACAATTTGGAAACTACATAAGGCCTCCCATGAAAATATAAAGAGATTTCTTAGGTTAGGGATACCTAGAATTATTTAGAAAGTTTACTTAAGTAGCCTAAGGGGGGAAAACACTAAACAAGAGCGTTGAATTCAATCCGATATCAATCTCAATACAATTGTAGGACATTACCTCGTAAGAAAAATATTTTCGATTTTTTTTTACTATACCCGAATTATAATTAACATTTTAATTATCTTTTTTACACAATATCTCAAGAGGAAAAAAAATGATCTTCTAGTTAAAATCTCCACTATTACGCAAAAGATTCAGGGTTGATATTTTTGTCAATTTTTTTTGTCTTTCCATGAATCAAATGAAGGGGACAAAAATGACCTTTGGGCAATTATTTCAAGCTAAATGCCTCAAGGAGAAAGGGAGTTCCCTAAAGGAGGAAACAAAAAAGTAACCCCCCCATGTTCCCCCAGGGAAAAGTGGACTAAGTTGTTTTAGGGAACAACTTCCATTAGGGAGAAAAGGATTAAATTCCCCTTAAGAACACAACTTCCTTGATTAGAAAGGGATTAAGTTCTCCTAGGAGTTGGGAGCAAGCTCCTGAATGTTGGACAAAAAAGTTTAGGGAACAAATGTTGTTCAAATCAAACATTTTTTATAATATTGAAAAACTCTTGAAATGTAAATATCTAAAATGATCTTGCATTCTCAATTTGACGTTATGAACAAAAATTATGATGAAAAAAAAAATTGGGTATCAAATTTCCAAAGGTGTATATCCCCAAGGAGAAGGTTTTTTTCTCGGGGAGAAAACGATTCAATTGCCCAGGGGAGAAGGGGTGTTGAAAAACTGAATTTTTTTTTTAAAATTATCATTTAAAATAGTTATGTTTCAAGAGCTTTACAATTATATAAAGAATGTTTAATTTGAATGATGTTTGCCCGTTGAACTTTCTTGTTAAAGATTCAAAAACTTGCTCTTAAGAGAAAATTGTTCCTTAGGACAACTTAATCCGTTTCTTGTGGGGGAGAAGACAACTCTTTTCCTCCAAAGGGAAAAAGTCAACTGAATCTCTTTTTTAATTTCAATTTTTCTGTTCATCATAACTTTTAGCTCATACCTTCAAATCAAGATAACAAGACCATTTTATATCTTTCGTTTCAAAAGCCTTTCAATAATATAAAGAATGTTTGATTTGAACAACATTTGCCCCTTGAACTTTCTTATCAAACATTTAGAAACTTGTTAACCAATGGAAATTGCTCCCATAGCAACTTAATCCCCCTCCCTTCCTCCCCAGGGGATAAGTCAATTTAGTTAATTTTTAAACTTTTAATTATTTTTTTGTTGTAATTTTTAGTTCATAACTTCAAATTAACAATGCAAAATCATAAATATCTATGTTTAAAAAGCTTTCAAATGATATAAAGAATGTTTTATTTTGAGAAAGTTTATCCTTTGTATTTTCTTGTCAAACATTCAAAATTTTGCTCTTGGAAGGAAGTTATTCCCCGGGGCAACTTAGTCATTTTCTTGTTGTGAGAAAATTGTTCTTTGACTGAACTTAATCCATTTCTCCTCAAGCGAAGTTACTTCTGGGGGGAACTTAATCCCCGTAAAGAAATTGTTCCCCTTCTCTTTAGAGGAACATGGCTACAGCTACCATTCTTTTGGAAAGTTCTTTTCTCCTTAAGGCATTTAGCTTGAAGAAGTTGCCTAAATGCCATTTTTCTTCATCCATTTTGTTCATGAAAGACAAAAGAAAATTGAAAAAAGAATCAAACCTAACCCTTTGGTTGAACATACCTAGGTTAAGGGACTCCTAAAAGCCTATTTAAAAATTACCTATGCCTAACCTAAGGGCTACCAAAAAACCTAACCCAAATACCCATTCCTAGACCTTAAAACCAAAATTATAATCCAAAATACAAATCCAAAACCTTGGTTTTAAACCCTAAAACCAAAACCCTAATGCAAAACATTAATCCTAAACCTTCAATCTAAAACCTTAATCCAAAACTATATCTAAAACTCTAAAACCAAATCATCAATTTAAAATATTAATTTGAAACCTAAATTGAAAAAACTTTAAAACCAAAATGTTAATCCAAAACTCTTATATTAAAACCTCCAACCAAACCTCCAAATCCAAATGCTCATAACTTTCATCCTAAACTGGAAAACCAAAGCCCAAATTCGAAGCATTTAAAACCATAACTGTCCTCCAAAATGTTAATCCACAACCTTAGTCCAAAACCCTAAAACCAAATCTTTAATCCAAAGCCCTGAACCCTTTTAGAAGATTAAAACCTTAATCCTAAACACTAATCCAAAACCTTACAATCAAAATCTTAATCCATATCTCCAATTCAAACCCCTAAAACCAAAAGCTTAATTTAAAACCCTAGTTCAACTCTCCCTAAACCCTAACCCTTACTCCCTACCCTAAATCTAAACCTCTAAAACCAAAACTTAATTCCAAAACCTTAAAACTTTTCTCCCTGATTATAAACTACACACCTAAACCCTAAACTCAAAACCCTAATTCAAAACCCAGCTAATAAACCTCAAAATCCAAAATCTTAATTTGCAACCCGAATACCAGACCTTAAAACCAAAACCACAATCTAAGACTGCAATCCTAAACCCTAACATAAAACCCTAAAACTAACAAATTAGGATCTAGGCTAGGGTGGGGATTGATTATGGGCTTAATTGTGGTTTGTATTAACTAATTACCTCTTTAGGATGATTTTTGTCTTAAAGCTGATGACAAAGGATTGGATGACAAATCAATTCTGGTGCACAATGGATGGATAGAGAAACGTGGGATTGAGTTAAAAGACTTTGAACCGTCCATCTGAATCACGTGGCATGATACAGAGCGTAGGATCAGGAAACAACGGTTCATGTTACACATGGTGAGCATAAGATGGACGGTTGGATATGGTCCAAAGTAAACAATACCAGTCCCATCAATCTTGATCGTCCATCATGGATGTGATGCAATATCCACCGTAAGATGATAGTCTCATGTGAAAGGGTTGTTAGGGTTTGGAGCTCCGTCGCGTACTCTTTCTCTGCCGCTGCGCAATTCGGTCTTTCTCCTTTTCATCTCTCTCTGTGATCAGCGGTTTGGTGGCTCGGTTTTGTAGTTATGGCGCCCGCAGTAGCGGCCAAGAAGCCCGCCGGTGGTACCAAGGGGAAGAAGAAGGCGCAGACCTTCACCATCGACTGTGGGAAACCCGTGGAAGACAAGATTATGGACATCGCTTCTTTTGAGAAGTTTTTGCAGGATCGTATTAAGGTCGCGGGGAAGGCCGGTGTGCTGGGCGACACTGTTTCCATCACCAGGGAGAAAAACAAGATCAGCGTCACTTCAGAGAATGCGTTTTCAAAGAGGTGAGTTGATTTTTATAAATCTCTCTCTCTCTCTCTCTCTCTCTCTCTCTCTCTCTCTCTCTCTCTCTCTCTTTCTCTTTCTTTTT
>Ga0116231_10014464_pt1 | contig 10591 bp, 9 predicted proteins | sample S1TSphgellanicum_2_FD_89695 | JGI IMG/M metagenome (GOLD analysis project Ga0116231, IMG submission 89695) | Host-associated microbial communities from peat moss isolated from Minnesota, USA - S1T2_Fd - Sphagnum magellanicum MG | ecosystem: Host-associated > Plants > Peat moss > Unclassified... | reverse complement strand
AGCTAATGAGGCGGGATCGCGATCCGCCATGCTCCACCCGAAGTAAACGATCTCCTTCCTAAAATAAATCCTCCACACCGGGGATGTATAATCTCACAAAATGGTTAGGTGACACCGCCGACTTAGGAATCCAAATATCCCCTAGTCTTGGTACTGCACGCTGTCTCTTAGCATATGTAGGAGCAACCCTACGCAAGGTAGGAGGTGAAGCAAAAGTTGGCCTGCAAGTCTGAGGTTGATGCCCACCCCTTTGCTCCATTGATGACCTTCAACCAAACTCGTGCACGAGTGTAGAAACCACTATGAATTACTTCTACAGCGATGTTTCCTACACGAGCTTCGTCAGGGTTTATCCCTACAAGTCTCACCACTCCAAAACTTAGAAAGCGTAAAATCATAGCTCCTCTCTGTGGTCCGTTCTAAACAGTAAGGAAATCAAATCTACCAACAAGCTGTTGCTCACAGATTTCCTGAGTCACCTGCTCGATAGGAATCCCCTCGTCACTGGACGAAGACATGATTCTCAACTATCATTCTATCTAAACATCTACAGGTTCTACCAAGGTTGGAAACACGGAACCGTGCTCTGATACCAAAAAGAGAGGGTCCTGAAAACACAGCGCACTGATTGCCTTCAACGAAACCAAGCGTCCATGTTCTCCTGAGTCACTCGCATACAACTTAGACCTCCAAAAACACAGCACACAACCTACCTACTAGCTCTTTCAGACGAGCATCACGAAATCACAGACCTGCAAGCATTTTCTTCCTACACAACAGCAAAACAAGATTTCAATGGATCTATCTCCTGCCTTACACATTCCCACAAATGCTGGCAAGGGAAACTCTTTTGTTTCATTACAAACTCTGTACATTCCTCGAAAGCACAAACTTGCTTTCCGTCTGAGATGTTCACAGAAACATCAGATTCCTAGCACTCTCTGAGCTCTCTCTAATTCTCCTGCAGTAACTTGACTGATTTGTCAGGCGCAGCGAAAGTTTCTAACCTTCAACCAAGCTACCCACACACAAAGCTTTCTCTACCTTTTCACAATGATTGCTCCTCCTCTTCCTCCTCCTTTTCTGTTTGTGCTCTCTAATCACCAAAAATCTGCCTCTCTCCTTCACTAAGCTCCTTCTTCTCTCCAAAACTCCGTCACACCCAAGCGTCCTCCCGTTCTGTTCTACACCAAGCTTCCCCATCAAGCTTTTTCCTCCTTTTCCACCTTTCGACGCATCAATGTAGCTCCACTCCTCTTCATCATTCGCGCCGCCTTCACTCTTGCACACCCACTCACATAAACGTCCCATGCACAGCCATGCAGCCGTCATGGAGAAAAACATCCGCCGCCAAAATCAGGACGGCTTAATTATACCAAAGCACACCCTCAATGCCCGGGTGTTCACATTGGGTGGAAACCCACTTTCGTGTTACAAATAGACTTTGAAAATGGACATTAACCTGCCAAAATTGTAACACCCTAATGTGCATTTGCCCATGGATTTTTGAAAAAATAAATAAATTTGAGATCTAATATACCTTGTGGATTTTATAGATATTCTACTATCCAAAAAATTGTAATGAAATCTCATAATAAACCTCCCATTGTAGCAATTTGTGCCATTTTTATCATGCATTGATGTTCATTTGTGACCATACCTTAATGTAAATTTTTAAAAAAAACTTCTATTTAATGTTTGAATGCAAAATTCTTAAGCTTCTTTGTATTTAGTATAAACATTGACTTAAATGTGCCATATGTTTTTGCTTCACTTGAAGAGATGATAATTGATTATCCAATAAATAAGATATAAAATTAAAAAACAAAAGTATGTTTCATATTTATATATTGAAATTAGAATGGGGTCACGTGAATGCAATGCATGTTCAAATGATGGATTGACTAAAAATTATGCAAATGTTTCCATTATAAAAAAATGAAAAGATAAATAAATGGATGCATAAGATAAAATCACCCTCATCCACACACATGCACACAAAATCACCCACATAATCACATAAACACAAATTCAATAATTCACTTTCACACACACACACACACACACACATAGTCATTTAGACTTTCACTTTTTTGCACACATATATAATTGTCCGCACACATTAAACACACATGAACGCAGACAAATTATTACAAACATAGTTATAAACATAGATATTGAAAACAACTGTTGAAAAACAACTTTTCATACAAAATTGTTTTGCACACAATGGGAGTTGATGTATAAAAAATATGAAAATTTTATATATATTGCACAAATGCAAACAAGTACAAAGGCAACCAAAAAAAATATGCAACATGAAAGTTTATGCCAACCACAATATGCATTGTAATGAAGAAGGAAAGACAACAAACCTTCAATGTTTTAATCCTAATTTTGGGACTACCCAACAACGAGAGAAAAAGGGAAAAAAAAACTCCAATAATAATATCAATTAGTTGGTTGATCTTCTCACAATCACATTTAAAAAAGAAATTTCTCATCTAGCTCACAAAATTTGCAAAGGATAAAACATTGTGAACATCATTGGGAATATGTGGGACAAATATGAAACCCAATAAGATCATTTAAAAAAGCTTTGGAAACATTGTTACAAGTTATTGAAATGAGTATAAGGCATAATATAAAGGGATTAATATTTTTGAAACTAAAGAAATGGAATTTTTAGTTATATAATTGAAAATTCAACTTTGGGCAAAGGATATGGATAAAATATGATGCTATTAGGAACCATTGAGAATTGGGATGGTGGGAAGATGGTGCAAACACATTATGAGAATGTTGGGAAATACATGTAAGAAATTGGGAGTAAGAAGATCCAAAAATTATTATCCCCAGACCCTTACCTGCTCTCTTCCAATAGGAAATGATTTTGATGTCTTGGTGTATGCTAGATGATTTCATTGGCTATGGAACTTCTTTCCCAAATTGCATTGGTTATGCATTTTTGCCCCAACAAATGTTTTTTTTTTATTGGAAAAGAAAAAAAAGGAAAAAATGTCTTAGAGGTTTTAATCACATTTTATTTGGTTTTCTATTTGCATTATTTAATTCTTTATATCTTTTGATGCTTGGATCATGAAGGTTTTGGTTGTTATATATTAATGGTCACATGTATGAAAAATTTTAATTGCACTTTCATTTTTTTAAAATTATTATTTTGGTAATGCTTCCATGTATAAGTTTAGTCATTGATAACACATTGCATGTTGTGTATCAAAATGTTTATTATTGCATTTTATATATATTTTTTATCAATTCATATATATACATGCACAACATGTTTAAATTGATTAATGCATTATATATAACTAGTTATTTTAAACTTCAACTTAATTACATTAATTTAATTGGTATCTTTTCCACTTGATTCCATGTCCTACTCCAAACCTTATCCATTCAACCTACCTAAACATTATTTGCACCTTATACCAATTAAAAGGAGTTCCCACAACGCCCTTATGTCAAGTTTAGGATAGAGTCAAAAAATGTTTGTATAATCAAAATGGTAAAAATATTATTGCATATTGGATTATGCAATATGTTGTAGTTGAAAGGAGAAAAAATTTGTCCAATTCACCCAAATCTTTCACTTGTAGTTTGCTCGAGGTAAATTTGTGACAAAGTTTGAACAAATACAAAGTTCTAGTTTTCTTTCATTAATGTCCTTAACAACTTGTTAAAGATTAGGTTAATTTCCCTAGTGGAAACCAAAAAAACAACTTGTGTGAAATTTTGCCAAAGTACAAAAATAAAAATTACAAAGGAACATTCAATCACCAAAAAAAGAGAAAAAGATCCCCCAATTTTTTGGCTGCATTTGGACTTTACTTTTAGATTGGTAGCATTTTAAAACTAGTTTTTAAAATGTTTAGATAGGTTTTTAAAAAATTCAACATTTAATGTTAAATCCCACTTGGGATGATAGCCAATGATGCAACTTTTGAAATTTTAGGAAAACGAATCACTAATGGAGACACAAGGGATGTATTAAAAAACTATGTAAAACCAAATATATGGTTTAAAAAAATGTTTTTGAGGTAAAAATAATAAAATTAGTGACTTAAATGGAGGACCATGTGCCTTTAAAATGGAGTTTTAATTAACATAGGGTATTATTTTGTCTTAAATTTCATTTTGTATTATAAATAAAATAACATAGGGTACACTTGATGCATAATAATATAGGTTGAAAATTCTATAAAGGTTTCTAAACTCAAGTAATGTTATATACATGCAAATTTTAATTTTTATAAAGAAATTTATTGGGGTTTAAAGGGGTCTACTACTTGGTTTAAATATTATTGAACCTAGTGATTATTTAAAAATAAAATGATGAGGCCAACCATAGTTAATGCCTTAAATTAAAATAAATTTAAAGTCTTTTTTTCATGTTTTGAGAGAACTAGGTTCTTGCCTTGACCTAATCAAATAAATTTAATTAATAAATAAAATATAATTAAGGAAATTAAAATATGTGTAATAGAATAATTAGATAATATAAAATAATTAACATTATGGACATTGAAGATAATATCTCCCCAAAAGAATTCCTTTGTTGCACATGATATCCAAAATTAACAAAAAGTGTACCCACAAGGGGGACCCCTCAAGATATGACATGGTTGATGTTATGAAATTTCAATGAATGCCATAAAATAAATTCATGTTGGCCTCAAATGTCCTCTCAATTTTTGTTAGGTGACTTTGTTAGTTACCCAAAGGCTGAATTTTAGTGTCTCATTTTACATGGTGGCGACTTGGAAATGGATGCCAATATTGATCACTTGTGGAAAGAAAGTATATTGATTCTCTTGTTGTAGTATTTTGTTTTATGTTCAACATCTAATGGTTATATGAAAAGAGTAGATTGGTCATGTTTAATCTTCTTAGGAATTAATGGAATGCCCACCTATTAAGAATGTAGAATTAGATTGACATTGCACACAAGTAATTAACAAGCTTTTAATTTATTGAGATGCATGGCCCCATCAAACAAATATGATCTTATCTAAATTTTCTTCAGTTTGACAATAGTCTCAAAACTAGATTTCCTTTTTCCCTCAATTTATGGGTATTGTTTTTAATTCTAAAATTGTAATATTCAAAATTTCAAATTTGCAACAAAAATCATTTAGAAATTAATGTATTGCAAAATGTGAAGATAAGACATATTAACATGTAAAAACTTTTAAACAAAATAGACCAAAAATTTATAATTTCTTGGTTATGAAAGAAATGGGTGTTGACTTTAATGTTGTGGTTGTATTTAAGACCAACCAAACCTTTTTAGGCCTAAATTATGTTTTAACACTATTGGAAGCCATCAATTTTCTTCTTGAAAGTTCACAAAGTCTTGAGGGATCAATGTATTTGTGACATTCTTCCAATCATATTCTATAACAAAATGCATAATGACCTAGAGCATTTCCAATTGGATACCCTAAATCATGTGCAAACATTAATTTTATGTTGCCATCTTTATTAACTACATGGAGGTAGCCTCCTCTAATTAGTATTAGGCCTATAAGGCTTGATACAAATCCATATACACCCTCCAATTTTGCACATGATATCAAAAACTTTGTGGCATGCTCATGTCAAGTTTTTTGACATCTTGAATCCAATACGAGTAGAATTCCAATGTTTCATTAGTCTTCTTGGGAGTGTCCTTGGCAAAATGTGACAATGTTGTAATTTCTAAAAATAGAAAAAATGGTAAGAATTTTGTAATTTTGAGGAAGGTTTTGAATTACAATTTTTTTCCCATTTTACAAGACCATGTGACAAAGAATGAAACCATTTGGTCCATCACTTTTGGGGCAACATGTAGCTTGACTGTAACATCAATTGACCAAAAGGTTGCATAGAAAAATTGACACTTAGTTGTTCAAGTTACAACATCAATTAACCTAAAGGTTGCATAGAAAGATTGACACTTTAAAGTCGTTCTAGACCAAATAGGGATTAATTTCACAGCATGGCATTGCCAATTAGTTTTGTGGCAACTAAAATGTTGTGAATGCAAGACCCTATGACAAGGAATGGACATAGGTCCATCAAAAGGATAAATTATAGTTTCACAAAAAATTGTGCAAAACTCCCCTAACCATAAATCCTCATTTTCATAATTTATCAAATTTGAACTCAATCAATAAAATATTTGGTTTCTCCATTGTTTGTAACTTTGAACTCACAAAGGGATGATTATGTTGTTGGAAAGATGAAACATGTGTTGTTTAATCTTAAAGATAGATGAAAGATGCATTGTTGAAAAGAACAAGAGAGAGCTAATGTGATGGGTGAAATTGGTGAGCATGGGTGGGGCTGACTATAGGGCAAAGCGACACAAAGCCACTATATGCACTAATTGAAAATGATCTACACAATTATGGTAACATAAAAAACGTTCTAGTGGTGGAGATGTTTTAAGCTCTAACTTATTATTCATTCAAATTTCAAAACTTCCACATGAATTCTTTTGTTGTGGTTGTAGGTACACATCTTATATGAACACCCAACATTAAGTTATTGACTTGAACATTAACAAAAGGCACTTGCAATTCAAGCTCATGGGACATTTTTACATAGTTTATTTTGTACAACCCATAGTGATGTAGCAATTGAAGGTAAACAAGGATGGTTTCCAAAGAAATTATCCTTGAAATCATGGCAAAGTAAGTAGTTACAATTGCAACAAACTTGCTTATGGCTAGACTTGAACAAATGTTTGTTGATCACATGTGATTTTATGCTTGTCCTTGAGATCATTTATCCATAATACTGGTTAGCCTTAGGCCGCTTAAAAACTTGAATACATGAACCATTCAAGGGGGAACATTTGGATATGTATCTTGCTCCTTGAAATTAACCCAAAAAATGGGCTATAACAATGATGCTTGAACCTTATGATCAAAATTTAGATTCAATAAATTTGGTAGGAACTATTGACAAATAGCCTTGTTCTTAACTACATATTTCAATACAAGATGTTGGCTAAAGCATCCTTGGGAATGTTTATATGGATGAACATACCTAATTTACATTGTCTTCCATGAAGTTGAAGATTCAAAACCATTTATGTAGGCATTTAAACATTGTCATCCACATATTTGCTTAGGATTTCATTTTCCCTTGTTGACACATATGCTAGTTTACATGGATGTAATATATTTGTAGTTGGTTATTGGCCACTTGCAACATATTTGTAATGAATGTTTGACATATATGATGTTTTTAATTATTATGCCTAAGATTAATGTTTGGCATTAATTACTTTTAAAAAATGCTAGTGAAATTATTGACCCTACATGACCAAAAATTTATGGAATTAAACCCAAAGCCTTCCCCATATCAATAATAATCCAAGCCATTGAGATATTTCGATAACATCATTATTAACAATTAAAAGACCTAATGTATTTATTACATTGCTATTGGAATTTTATAATATTCAAATTGGGGATGTTGGACTTTGTTTTCAATAAATAATTATTTTAGCAAAGATTTGTCCATTATTAGTAATGGGTGTAGTCTGATATGAATTTTTCTAGAGTTATGGTTTGATCATTTTAGTAGAAAGTTATGGTGTGTGGCTAGTCAAATTTTGCATGCTTATTTTTTTCATGCATCAAAATTAATTAAGTATGTAGGCTTGTTTAGGAACTTTATTTACATTGGGCAAGGTTACCTATGTAGTTGGGTTATGAATCCCCAATGAATAAATTTAGTATCATAGTTACTTAGTATATCATAGTATCCATTCAAGTGTTGGATGATTATTATTTTTTTGAAATCAAATTTGATAATAAAAATGGAAATGGTAATGTACATGGCAATTCAAATGACATTGTAAAAATGATAATTTATGGAATTTTTTGACTTGATATCAATAAAAGAAATATGTTTTTTTAGACTTCAATTTGTAATTAAAAACTAATCATAAAAGACACCTATGAATTAAAGTAAATGAAATCACATTAGACATGTCACATGTGACATCTAATCACAAATGATGATGTTATTTGTGAATTCCATCATAATCTGTTGATGAAGTATATGATGAAAAAAAAAAATTCTTATTCAATGTTATTCTATTAAAAAAATTGGCATTTTAATATAAATAATTACTACGAGACTTGACAAGAAGGTACTATATTAGTTGAAGAATACTTCAATACAACATCATACACCTAAAGTTTAACAAAATTACATGTGAAGTTGGAAATCTTCCCAATTTACACAAAATTTTCACGTAGGAGCCAAAAATTTACTTTGTAATTCTAGAAGGCATTGGTTTCTATGCACTTTTAAAAGTGTCTTTTTAAACACAATTTTAATCATATCATTTAAATGAAATGTAAAGACCATACAAAAAACTAAATATAAAAAAAAGGCTATTTTTATTTTGGAGAGGCTTTTTCAGCCTAAAATGCTGAAGGAAGTTTTGCCCAACTTTCTCAGTGGTGAAGAGATTCTTCACATGTGAATGCAAGCAACACAAGTGAGAACATGGGTTAGTTGTAGTGAAGGGTGCTGGTTACCAATCTACAATTATTTGGGCAGAAAAGGATATGAATTACCTACCTACCTACCTACTTACCTACCTACCTACCTACCTACTAACAACCCACAAGCAGATTTTTAGTAGGTAGGTAATAAAAACAGCCCTTAGCTATGTATAAACCATCTACTTACCTAGTAGTTTACCTATTTTCTTACCTATCTACCTATATATGAGACCTATTTTGTACAGAATTGGTTACGAAGGTGAAACCAAATATTAACTCAGTTGAGGTTCATCCACAACTGAGTAATTAGCGGGCATCTAGTGGATGGTGTGCTGGTGGGTGCTGGTTCACTTCAGCCGTTACTAAGGTCCCCAACCCTCGCCCCCACCCATGTCCTAGTTTGTCCACAACCGAGTCATAACTGGTTTGCAGCTCACGGTGCACTGGAAGAAGGTGTGCATTTAAATGGATGGTGCACAAGTGGGTGTGTTTTAATGGTAAGGAATGGGTTGTGTACCCCTACTTCTAATGCTAGGGAATGGGCTAGGGTTTGCAATAAGATTTTTTTTAAAATAATTTTCTTTTAAATTTTATTATTAATATTAATATTAATATTAATATTTTTCTGAAAGCAAAGGAGAAATTCTTATTGCAAAGGAAAAAAGAATAGGCTACAACCCCAGACCATGACCAAGTTGAATCCTTCTTTTTAATGCTAGGGAATGAGCCATGGAACGGCTGATTCCGTCAAGTGCGTGACCTCATCAAGGAGGGCTTACCTGGCGGAAAAGACTATCCACGGCCCCTACTGTTAATGCTAAGGGGATGGGCTGTGGACCATTGATTCCGCCAAGTCGGCCACCTCATCAAGAAGGGCTTACCTGGCAGAAAAGACTGTCCATGGCCCTTACTTTTAATGCTAGGCGACGGGCTGTGGACTGCCGATTCCACCAAGTCAGCCACCTCATCATCAAGGAGGGCCTACTTGGCAGAATAGACTGAGGGATTACCTGGCAGAATAAGCTGTCCATGGCCCCTGCTTTTAATGCCATGGAATGGGCTGTGGACTGCTGATTCCGCCAAGTGTTCGACCTCATCAAGGAGGGCTTTTAAACTTGGCAGAATAGACTCTCCATGGCCGATACTTTTAATGCTATGGAATGGGCTGTGGACTGCTGATTCTGCCAAGTGTGAAACCAAATCAAGGAGCGCTTATATGGCAGAATCGGCTGTCCATGGCCCATTCGCTCTCTTTGCATGGCGAGGTTACATTATCAAATCTCTTCACAGAAGAAAATTTTCTTGCAGACTAGGATAGGCTAGTTTTATGTTGACTTAGTATATTGTCCATGTTATATATATAATGGCAGCAGCTCCAGCTCAAGTTTTTGTTCTGTCAGGATGAGGGACATTGGTACTACATACTTAGAAAGAGTTCAGGCATTAAAACTTCACTATTCCATTGCTTTTGCTTTGCTTTGGAACCTTTTGTTGTTGGGATCCTGCTGCTTGTTTGGTTTGATTTCAAGGCAAAATTGAACAGGGCTCCACCAGATCCAGATGGTTGTAGTAAGGGTGACAGAGCTTGAACAACAACAAGCTCAACCGTTTCTTCACAAGTGGCATGATGCAGAACAAACCCCGATTGTTGTTGTATCATATGTTTTGGCAGCTGAGCTTCTTCTGTAGTATCTTCATGAGTGGAGGAAATGGGTCTTGGGGAATTCATTGAATGCTATTGAATTAATTGTTCACAACTCCTCTTTTGTCTTTGCCGTTTGGTTTGTGGTGGAATTATAAATGTTTTGGCTTCCTTCGGACTTCTCTATGACAATTTATGTTATAAATGTCCAGCCCAAAATCCTTTTGGGCTGTCAAAGCATTGTCCTAAGAAAGCTCCATGTGTCCTCTTGTAATTAATACCACCTTACCAACTCCATTAACAACATGTTTTTGCTTGCATACATCAATAGTGGTTTTTTTTTTTTTTTTTTTTTTTTTTTTTTTTTTTTTTTTTTTTTTTTTTTTTTTTTTTTTTTTTTTTTGTTTTTTTTTTTTTT
>Ga0116231_10014463_pt1 | contig 10591 bp, 7 predicted proteins | sample S1TSphgellanicum_2_FD_89695 | JGI IMG/M metagenome (GOLD analysis project Ga0116231, IMG submission 89695) | Host-associated microbial communities from peat moss isolated from Minnesota, USA - S1T2_Fd - Sphagnum magellanicum MG | ecosystem: Host-associated > Plants > Peat moss > Unclassified... | reverse complement strand
GAAGTGGAGACTTTGCTAACGGCTCTCTCATTGGATGTTGTTGCTCTGTTGAACCCGGTTCCGGTTTTCAAAGCTTTCAGAACCAGAGAACAATGGGTTGGGGGATTTCTTTTTTAAAAATCAGAATCCAAAAAATTATAAGACTGGATTATTTTTTACTATTAGAAGAAAGGATATTTTAAACCATTAATTTTTAGAAAATTTTAAAATCATCTAAAATCGTCTGTGCCTTGCAGGCACGGGTTACCACTAGTATTATTTAATTCGTGATTTGGAGATCCGTTTGCAGACATATTGTGAGGAAAATTTAATATAGAAATCAAGTGCTGAAGGAGCTTCCATAAATAAATAATTGGTAAAGTTACTCACTAACCTGTCCAGACCACTTGTGGGTTCATCCAAGAAGAGTAAGTGAGGACGAGTAAGAATATGTAGAGCAATACTCAAGCGTCGTTTCTCACCCCCACTGATCCCTCTCACAAAGAAAGTCCCAACTCGAGTATTTTTGCATTCATACAGTCCCATTTCCACTATGGTACTGTCCACAATCTCTTTCAGCTCATTTGGTGAGAGTTTGTCAGGAAAACGCAACCTTGCTGAATATTGAATGGTCTCTCTGACTGTGAGTGTGCCTATGAGAACATCTTCCTGTGTCACATAGCCCTGCATGCACAACAAAGAAATTAGGGCTGCCTAATATATCTCTTAGCTAATTTACAAAATACAGCGATGAAAGAAAGAAGAAAGAATTTCGGTTTATAAATTTGGTGCCAGTCATGAGATGATCAGAGGTTGAGTCTGTTGATGAGTGTGGATGTCAGATGTCTGATCAGCAGCTACGTACTGCAAGGCCGTAGGCAAGTGTGGACTTGGTCTGCCCATTGAGCATAATCTTCCCAGTCATTACGGTGTTTGGAGACAGCCTTCCTGCATACATCAGACACCATCATCATCATCATCCTTCAGACAATTAAACCTTCCAGCAAGATGCAGTTCCCCGCCAGAAAAAATATTGTACACTTCCAGCTGACCTGCCTGCAAAATAATAGGCACATTCGAAGATAGCAATCTGTAGCCTCCCTCCTCAAAAACTGTTCAAGACATTAACTTCTCTGATTCATTATCTACTGTACAGTTTAGACTAGAACGTAGTACCTTTTCAGGTTCGGCACCTCAGCGTCGAATAATTAATTTAATTTTCGATTCTTAATTCAGCAGTTAAAATTTGAATTCTGAAAATTTTGACACTCTCTATTAAATTTATTATAACCAAATGCCTACAGAAGAGAAGTTTAGTGCTTTTTGTGGGCAGGTGCTCAGTAAATTGCTGCTGAAAGCCAGTTGGAGAGGGAGGGTTCAGGGATCAAACTTTGGTTAGTTGGCTGCATGAATTTAAAAAAATTTCGTCATAATATCCCAAAAATTCGACAAACTTCGGTAATTATTACAATTGCATCAGACTCCTTCTGTTCCTCCAATACATCATTTGTTGCTGCAGGCTTTCGATCTTTGTTAGATTTCTAAAAACTTTATTATTATTCACAGGCAGCTGCTACAGCGTTTGAAACCGGTTGTCACCAGACTGAAGAACCTAAGTTAGGGTCTCTTTCCACTAGGCTGCTGTGATCACAGTAGCCTAAATATGGAACGCCAGTGGCACAAGGCCTGGGTTCTTGCTGCCCCTGATTGGAAAGCTGTAAGTGTGTTGAAAATATGTAATCAATCATATTAGGAACTCTGGAACAAATTTTCTGATGAAAAATGAGACAGATGTCGTTGCATGGTGAGTCTCATTTTGACTCACAACTCTCATAGCTTGTGAGATTCGTCCATGCTTGACGAGTAGAGCTATGAGATGACTGTGAGAAAAGCTAATTGAAAAAAGTTAACGGAAAGCTTTGTGATCACAGCAGCCCATGGAAAGATGTCCTTAGTGATATTGACCTGCAATGGCGTTAAGCAAAGTCGACTTTCCTGATCCCGAGGGACCCATTATAGCAGTTATGGAGCCTGCTTCAGCATATCCTGCAGCCAGCCCGTGAAGTAAAGAAGTTCCCACCCACCCAATGACTCCCATTAATCGTTCAATATTCTGCACTCGCAGAGCAATATAATCCTTCTCCTACATACATATGCTTCTGGCACTACTTAGAGCTCAAACAACCCATGATTTAAAGTAACTCATGTCTGCATGCTGCATATTTTTTTCCTGGAGCAAACAAATGACAGCATTAAGAATCTTGAGAGGCGCTGTTAATGGGTGTTGTAGTTCCTGAATTAGTTACCCAGGTTGGGTGATCACAATAGCCTAAATTCCTAATGGAAAGAGACCGGTAGTGTCGCATATAGTAACTAATTACCTGTGGAGTTATGGAGAAGTCTGGCATGCTGACCGTGTAGTACTGAGACAGTGACACTGAGGTTGCTCCAGGTGAGTGAGACCGGCGTCTGCTGCTGCTGCAACTGCTTCGGAACGACTCCTGCTGCATCTTGCTTCTCAAGATCTACCGGCTTCGGATCTCTCTGCATATTCGTCAGCGGACTTGACCTGCTGCCATTCTGCACCTCCACATACTCTAATCCCCGCTCAGCCATTAGACTACTAGGATTTTTTTACCACCACTCCTGTATATGTATGCAGTGGAAGAAAGAGTTTGTTTGTTGTTTTGCTGCGGCTGCATCTATGCTCAATCTGGTGGACCAACAACTAACTCTCAGAAATGTCAAAAAATCAACTGAACTGGGATCTCTAGTTATAGGAACTGGTGCAAGATCAGAAGAGGCTGCTGCCGCTGCTGCTTCCAATCTCGTGGGTCCGAGGGAATCTTCAGTGTTCTATGTATTTGAAAACACCTCCCTGCACAGAAGATGCTTTCATCAATTGAAGCGACCTTCCACCATTCGCCCACAAACCTTCTGCCCTTCAATTAAAAATCCCTTGGTACTTTGGTACTTTCCAATGGGGAAATTAAGCCTCCCCAGGGCAGGGTTTTTGTGATTTAGTTAAACTGGCAATCATCCAGAGAATAATTTACCCAAATTTGGTTACATACTAGATATGAAAGTAGAAATAAAACCAAAATCCTTCTATATTCTTGGCCACCTATTTGAATTTATCATTAAAATCTGGCAATTTGGGCCACTTCTTCTATGAAAAATCTTTGTATTGGTTGAAATCGTATTTTTCAGGTTGAAATTGGATGAAAATTTGCCAACAAAAGAAACTTGGCCCAGGGCCTTCCCCTCATATTTGAGCCTACACTAAGTGTGGTATTGGTAACCATACCAATTGAGGGGAGGCCCCTGGGTAGATGAGGATAACTTTTCAACAAAGTTTGATCCGTATGTGAAGTGCAAAAGGTTGATACCATCCCTTTAGGGCAAGCCGATTGATCTTGACAACCCTCCTCAAATGCAACATGAAGTTGGTTAGTCGAGCCCAACAACCATTTTCTAGTTCTGTATTGAAAAAGGATATACTGCTACTAATTGGGGTTTAGGGTTTAAGCCCTAATTTGTATGTGGGACGATTGTGACAATGTCCACTAACCCCATCTCCCAGGAAGCGAACACTTGGCGAGCGATCCCAATCATAGGAGCCAAGCCCAAAACAACAAGACAAGATGAGGAGTCCAAGTTCAAATGCTCCATAAAAACATAAAAAACATCACTTGTGAAGCTTGCCTTCATGTTTTTCAATACCATGCCCTCTCACACCTAGTTTTCGTCTTAGAGGCTGCATGATAGGTTGCAAGGTGAGGGTATCCCGGTCGATGGTACCTATAATGGTCTCTCCATCGGATTTCAATTCTGGTGGGACCCAAGCAAGGTCCCCTCCCAGGGATGTAGAGGCATCATTTTTGGTACGCCTTTTTCACACCCCTGGTTTGGTCGGGACCAAACTATAACTAAAACTTCTTCCCTCACAATGATCTTTGCAAGGTTTGGAGGACCACCTCGTGTTTTCGGTATTTATGTGCAAACAATAGGCACATTACAACACACTTTTGAGGCATCCATTACCAAAAAGGAAGCTACATTCGAGGAGGCCTTCAATCTGAAAATTGGGGTGATGCGTTTGAACAATGAATTGTGTCAAGCTCAAATGCAAGTTCAACGAGATGCCTTGACAATCCAGGCATTAGAGTTGGCCAAGTCCAACTTCATAGGTATGCAAAGCCAATTGTGGTGCTGCTTAAAAGTTAAGTTTGTCATTGTTGATTTCTCACCTTTTTGTGAGGTTTGAATTTGGCCAATGATGTGTAATGGACATTTTTGAATAAAAAAGACAATGAATTTTCCTTTCATCCATTTCAAACAAGGGTTAAATTTTGTTCACTTTCAAAATTTCACGTTTATTTTATAGGGTGAAAATTGTTTTGATGCACTCCCAAGTCCCTTGCTAGACCCACTTGAGGGTCCAAGTGTGTTGAATTGCAAAAAGTTGAGACTTGAGGGCCACTCCCAACTTTCAGCACTAAAAGGGGGTAGAGGGGCGTGCTAGAAGTCCCGAGATTAGACTAGGAAGAGGGTCAAATATTATCTCACTCGAATTTGCATCCAAAACCAACCACAAGAGGGTTAATTCACATTCGGGAACACCCCTTGGGTGTTGGGACAAGCCACGGGCACTTGGACTCACTTGACTCACCACGGCCCGGACTCGGGGGAAACCACCACCTTCTCCCATATAGTATTCTCTGCAGCTTTCCGTCGAGGCTACATCCGAATGACACTTTTTCTCGAGACTCCCAAGGAGGAGCCCTGAAACTGTCCTGGGTTGGAGTCCCAAAACTTTGGGAGCTCATATTTTCCGACTTCGACCTCCGATTGGAGTGAGGTCTAAACCAAAGTTGTAATTCTCCTCGAGAGCTTTCTAACGCCATGTCGCACTCCTTCAGCAGACGTCAGGAAGAGGTCGATTCCTGACTTTTAATGGTCGGGAGTCAAACTGTCAGTTTGACTCCCAGCTCTTCTTTTGCCCATAACTTGGCCTGCATATGTCCAAATGGCCCATGCGAGGCCATTTTGAGCATTTACACTTCAAGACCTTTCCATTGATGTAAAGAACACCTCAATGTGAGGTGTTTTGACCCTTGAACTCGAGCTTTGAATTTTCGGGAGTCCCGGAGGACTCCAACTTCCCACTTTTGGGAGTGTGAGTTTCATCCTCACACTTATCCCAAAGTGGGGTTGCGACATGTTTGGTCATCAGGATCGCTTGTGTTTATTGAAGATTTGTTTATAATCAATGGACCCTTTTTTAAGGAAAATATAACTTTGTTGTTTTTTGTGAGGTGACTTTCTGTCTTTTTATTCTTAGTTCTATGAGGTGACTATACTTGAAAGTACATACACTATTAGTGAAGGGAAAAAAATACAAGTGTATTTCTAAATGTTAAGTTGCGTTTGTGGTTGAAACCAGATAGCTTATTTTCCTATGCATGATTTACGATTTAAAATTAATAGATATATCTTCCAAGTTCGAACACTCCAAATCCTAGAATTTTATGTTAAATTGTCACCCATTCAAACCAACTTTTAAGGATTCGACACTAAGTTCAACTTGGTTGCAGACCACCAGTCACTTAAAATATTACTCTTATCACATATGTTGTCCAAATCAAACTTGCCTTAATTCATTGAAAGCTAATTACAAGGTGCATTTACTCACCAAATTGCAGGTTCTACACCCAAACTAGTAAAAAGTTATGCTATCAAACCCGAGAAGGTTTGTGAAATTCCTCTAAAATTTCAAGCTCCCAACACTATCCTACTCACTTCTATTATTTCAAAGTACCCCAAACATCCAGCCCATTCTCCCTCTTTCCACCTTCTATTAAGACTCATCATCCTTTTTCTCCCCTTCTCCAAAAAAATAACATAAGAAAAAGACCCCCCAAAAACTCCTCTCCCCCAAGCTTTTCATGACCCCTCCTTGAGCTTGTTCTCTTTGTCCAATGGAAGTTGTGGAAATCTTTCCCTCCAATCCATGGCCTTCTCATCCTTCAAGAACCAATGAGAATCAAGAATGATTTGCCCTATAATGGAATTTAGGATGAGAATTCTTATGCCCAATGAAACATTAAGAAGGTTCCATCCTCCAATCAAATATGATGATAATCCTCATGACTAATGGAATTGAAGGATTCATACTTTTCCTTATTTTAAATATTTTGATGAGGTTTTTGAGCTCAATCTTTATCTATTCCATTTGTTTAACTTTCACATCCTACTTTTTCATTTTAATTATTTCAAATAACTAACTATTAGGATAATTTATTAGTAGTAATAAATAAACATCATTGAGTTCTTACTTGATTAAATCAATTCAATGGTAGTAGTAACATTCACGCGTACCATTTACTCTTTTGATATCCCTTAGTTATTTTTTACCATAAACTAATTAACTATGTAATACACAGTAAATTGGAATTAAAATTTCCATCATAAAAACCCCCCATGTACTTCTAGATCCATAGTCGAAATTAGGGCTTGACGAATCCATTAAAATTAAGATGTCCAGGTTTTCACGAGGTTTTGCCGTTGCAGCCAAACGTTACGCCTACCTTAATTTGTTAAATAAAGGCATTGACCCCCCCCTGAATGCAAATACCAAATTGTTTCGACTACCCCTTTGGTTTTGTTAACGCAAGTGAAGATTTCGTCATGGTGGATGATGTTGTTACGCCTTCGAATCCTTCAGTTGCGCCCATAGAAAAGGAATAGCTTGAAGAAACACCACTTGACGTGAATGTCTCACAATGGTCACGCGACAAAGAATCGTTCAAAAAAGTGATGCGCACTCAAGTCGATTATTTGACATGGGTTTATCGATTGTCTCCTAACCCACATGCTTTAGTGATTTACTTAAAATTTGTTCCCATTCGTGGAGCTGCGTTAGAAAGGTTTGAAAAATGTTGATGTGAAGATGACGACGTTCGTTTTCATTGTCGAACTTGGGTTTTCGGTGATGGCCATTATCGTTGGCTACAAGGCCCAATCAACCCCTTTTCCATGGAGCATCGAACCGAATACTTAGCTTGCACCATTAGTCACATTTTGGATTTCCGACAATTGTGATTTATCCCTTTTAAGTCGTTTATTAAATTGTAATTCACTTGAGGCTACTTTGGCAAAAATGTTAGTATCTAAATTTAATTTAGATTCTATTTAGGGACCTGATAGAAGTGAAAATTAAGTAAGGGCGTATGAGGACTACATCATAAAAATCTTACAAGCACATCATTAGTGCCTGAAAATTATTCTAAAAAACTAATTTAATATTATCATGGTGAAATGTTAATGTTAACTATGGGCTTGAAGATTGTTCTATTTCTATTGGACCTTTCATTGACACCTCTTCATCTACTTCATGACTCTCAACATTGTTGCTACTCACTAAATACTAGAGGAAGACCAATGTTTTGTTGAGCACGTTGAATTTTGGTGTTTGCTTTTGCCCTTAACCTTCTAAAGATTCTCACCCTAATTATGCAATTGAAATCTTAAAATTATGGTTATCAACTTTTTGTTGAAAAAAAGAACTAACTCAACACCTTATTCATCAATATTATATTTTGGAAAAAACAAACAACCCCCCCATGCAACCATGTGCATTCATCATCCCTTATTCTAACATGAAGTTATTAAAAACCCATAATAACCTTATCACATTTGAATATCCTTGATGCAACTTTTAAAAATTGAAATTACTACATACGGTTGTGTCGGTATGGCTCACATTTCTCCAGCAAACGATTCAATTTAAACGGCTATTGGGTGTGCCCAAACATAAGGAAAAACTTATTTTGAAACCCCATCACCAAAAAGAAACCCCTTAATGCACCTTTCCTCTTTGATGTTGCCTTATGCATTTAGTTTCTAGCATATCTACCTTAGAGTATATGAACAAGTTTGTCAATATTTGCTCCTAGCATCCAACAATGTGCAAAAAGACAAAATAGATCTCGTAATACATGCCACAAACATGGTCGTGATTCACATGCTACTTGTGACTCACAAAAATTGCTTCACGTGCTCATCTAATGAATGAAAACTCCCCACACACATATCACCTTTAAAGCCATCCAAACAGGTCACACTCCCCTCTTGTGTTGGGGTGGTGGGCTGGCTTTTATTGTTTCCTTCTCTTCGCAATGAATTCTTTCATTTGTGCCAAAAAATGGGGAAAAAAAAGAGCCATCCAAACACAATTACTACCAAGTTTTAAATTATGGTAACAAAATTTGCTACCGAATTTAGAATTGAAAATTTGGCAATTTTTTTTTTAAATAACAAGTTTTGATTTCTCCTTTTCACCCTTTTGGGTGTTCCCCATAGCTCTTTCTTTTTTACTGCCCCAATGATGGGTTTGTGCTTTTGGGTGCTGTCTTTTGGTTGGGCTAGTTTGAACCCCGTGCTTAATTCACAGGGGGGTGTGTATTTGACAATACATTACATATGTGCCAAAAAAGTATATTACGCAATGACGGCCAAGTGTTGTAGGCGACATGCAACAGCTTATTGGTCAACACAAAATGCTTTCCCATATTTTTGGTTGAACAAATCTCAAAAATTTTTTTAAAAAAATCACTGAATGTGAGTACGCCAAAAAAGTCACGTAGCACTAATTTTTCTAATGTTTGGAAAATTTTATCCAAACTATAGATTACTGGCAAAAACAAAAAAAAACTATCCCAAACACTAAAACATGTGTCCAAATGTGACAAAGTATTTTTTCCTACCAAAAAAAAAGATGCATTTCTCAAAAAAATTGCAATTTTTTTCTTTGAAAAACGGGAAGTTGTGAAGAAAAATCCTCTTTTATTTTTTTGAGAGTTGTAACTCATAATTTTGAGAGAATTCACCATGAAACAAATTGGTCAGATTCTAGGTTGGGTGGATTATTTTATTTTATTTTATCTCTAATTTGATGACATCCGCTAAAAATATTATTAATTTTCAATTCACTATATATGTGTATTCCACTCTTTCTCCGCCTCGTCGGAGTAAACAGACCATGATGAGATGAATGGATGACCGGACGAATGAACGGATGGATGATGAGACAAATGGATGAAATGGTGCTTCACAATATCCTTCACTATATGTAATGTTGATTCACTCTTTCCTTGTGTTTCTCTTTCACGTGGTTGTTTATAAAAAAAAAGAGTTCAGCAGAATTTGTATGTGATTCTGGAGAAACGTGTGATTCATGTGCTCAAACTTTTGAAGCCAGCATACGCCAGATGCCACTTTTGTGACATAGGTATGATGTATAGGTATCGAAATCTAAAGAAATTAAGATTTCGATAGTTGGAAACTCAGGTCAACTAGAAACCAATGTCGAAGGATGATGTCTAGCACTTGGGCTACATCAAATTCTGCTTCGTTACCATAATTTTTTTTTTGAGATTTGCTACAACAAACAAATCCCGAAGCCTGGAATACAAATTATTAAATGCCACTTGAGCCTAATTTATCAATTTTTGGAGTTTGGTTAAGGCCACCAAAAGCATACGCTTCTTGCTGACATACGTCCCCTAAGTCCCTTTGAGCCAAAAGGCAACTTGCACACCTTTCCTGGTCAGCATCCAATAAGGCCTGTCAAATGGCCAACTTGCAGTGCAAGCGGATTGTAGGGTTGAATTTTCAAATGCCTTGGTGGGGGCTAAGAGGACTACTACCATAATGATAATGATTATGGGGTTTTTTTTTTTTTTTTTAAATTTTAAAATCATTTTTTGGGTTTTTTCCTTTCCCCCCTTTTTTCTTTTTTCTTGGTTTCCTTTGCATTTTTATTCTGAAATATATATTTCATTATTGGTAACCCTAATACATTCTCCCCCTATACTTCCATCCCCTTGCCCCAGAAGCCTCCCCCTAGTGGGCCACAGTGAACCTGCACCCACCAGTGCACCACGAAGGATGAATGGTAAGTGGTCAGGAAACAGTTTTCTGTTGGGTTCCAGTTCCCTAGCAAGCTAACCATGGTGGTCACCTCTATATGAGACCTGTTTCCTACAGAACTGTTTACCAAGGTGAAACCAAATATTAACTAAGTTGAGGTTGTTCATCCAAAAGTGAGTAATAACAGGCATCCAGTGGATGGGTGCGCTGGTGGGTGCTGGTTGTTCACTGTGACCGCCCCCTAGTGTAATTTGAGGGTCCTAGTGTAGCCAGTGTTGGTATCCAGCCACTATTGAACAAACCAGACTGGTTCTGGTATTTTGGGGGGCTTTTTTTATTTAATTCATAACTGGTATTGGGTACTGGTATTAGGATTCAAGGCTGATTTTTTTTCCTGGTATGTCCAGCAGGTATACCCCTGGTTACTGATACTGGTATATATATAAGCCGGGTATGTATCTCATATTACCTCAGGTCCCATATCAGATGGGTATTGGTATATATCTTATATATTAAAGTTACAGTGTCTGTCTGTCTGTCCGGGCAGTTTCCGGGCATTGCCCGGACCTTTCTTTGTTTTTTTTTTTTGGGTTTTTTTTTTTGTGTCAGTTAAACTTCCCGGACTTTTTTTTTTTTTTTTTTTTTTTTTTTTTTTTTTTTTTTTTTTTTTTTTTTTTTT
>Ga0116231_10014462_pt1 | contig 10592 bp, 8 predicted proteins | sample S1TSphgellanicum_2_FD_89695 | JGI IMG/M metagenome (GOLD analysis project Ga0116231, IMG submission 89695) | Host-associated microbial communities from peat moss isolated from Minnesota, USA - S1T2_Fd - Sphagnum magellanicum MG | ecosystem: Host-associated > Plants > Peat moss > Unclassified... | reverse complement strand
GAGAGCGCCGTGGCAGGCTCGCAATGGCTTCATCATCAGCCAGTGCGGGCAATGCGAGATGGGATGGACGCGCACCGGCAGGGCTGGCGGGGTGCTGACGGTGTGTTTGCTCGACAGAGAACCGGTGCCCGATATAACGAGCTGCGATCAGTTCGACCCGCAGGAGCAGGGGCTGGCGCTGAAAGAGACAGCGGCCTAGCCAGGGCGCAGAGCGGCGGACGCGACGACGCGCGGGCTGTGTCGCTGGCGTTTCGGGGAGCGCGATCAGCGCTTCATGCGCTGTATGGGGCGAAGATCGAGGCGACGCGCCGGAGTCTGCCGGGGCGCGAAGTCGCGGCGGCGGTGCGGGCGCTGGTCGATGAGAGACGGGCGGCGATACGCGCCGTGACGGCGGCTCGTGAGCTGGCGCAACGGGTTTTGCGCGAGCGGCAGACGGCGGAGCGGTTCAGCGCCCGGCTAGTGGCCCGGCGGCAGGCGCGGGAGGCAGCAGCGGCGCAGACCGGGCAGCTGGGCGGGGCGAGGCCATCATGACGCGACCTGTAGCTGTAGCGCAATGATAACCGCCCCGACGCGCAATCAAAGGTAAATTGCTACGGTCTACGATTTTACGATGTTCTGCTTCAGCCAATCTTTTGCATGGTCGTTGCCATTATTTGCTGCTTGCTGATACCATTTACGTGCTGTAACCTTGCTTGGTGCTATGTTACCTAAGCCTTTTTCATAAAACAGAGCCAGCCTATCTTGTGCATCGGCCTCATTATTATTCGCGGCTTGCTCATACAACTTGCGAGCTTGCACAAGGTCAGGCTCTACGCCTCTCCCGTTTTCAAACGCAAGCCCAAGATCATATTCCCCTACAGCGTCATTCTGCGCGGCGGCCATTCGAAACCATTTCAGGGCTTCTACGTAGTCCTGCTCTACTCCCAAGGCATTTGAATAAAAATAACCGAGACTTACTTCGGCATCAGCGTCTCCTTGGGCTGCTGCTTTTTCGAAAAAGCCACGTGATTTGACGTAATCTCGGTCTACTCCTGTGCCATCACGGTATATAACACCAAGTGCGGACTGCGCATCTTTATTACCGAGGGCTGCTGAAATAGTATATAGACCCCTTGCTCGGTCTATATCCCCTGGTGAACAGCCACAGGACAAAGCCAAAGCGGCATTGTAAAACGTTTGAGCAACTTCATTTATGTTAGCATTTTTAAGTATACTCTGAGCTAATTTGTCGTTACCAGCCGCAACAGCCTTGCCGACTTCTACCAGAAGGTTGTTAAATGAGCTTTTTTCTGAAGAGTCGGACTTCATTCCGGCCTTAAGAAATTCGCTGATGCTGGCGAGCTTTTCTCCGTTTTCCCGTCGATCATTCACATACAGGGTATATAGATTACCGAGCATCTCATATGCTTTGTGCGCCTCTGCTTCGTGCATCTTAGATTCGACTTCGGCCCATATCGCGAGAATGAGGGCAATGACCGCAGTCACTTCGACAAAGCGTTGCCAGATATGTTTCCAATCACGAGCAAGCGGTGGCCCGTTGCTTGGGGGTGGACGCTTTACTGGATGAGCCTCGGTCATGACACGCGACTCCTCAATCTGTTTGTTGACTTAACAGATTAGTTACGGTTTCAACCGTGGCATACGATGGCGGGAATGTTATCCACCAATTTCTGGTGGTGAGCCTTGTCTCTGGCGCAATGGTCGATTGGATGGTGCGTCTGGCGTTTTCCACATCCTCACCGAGGACAGACACATAGCGGCTGCCGCGAAGCAGAGCGGAAGCGCATCGCGAGAGTTGCCGCGTAGGAAAGGAATTCCTAGGTTGACATATTCGATCGCAGCAGCTGAGAACACTAATTTAAAAAAACTAGAACGACGCAACATAATATTCCCCCATGAAAATTTTTTTTATAATAGTCTATATTAACGCTAGTCGCAATTTTTTATTTATGACACAATTTCAATGTGTTAGACAGAAAAAACGGTCAGAGGCATTTTCTAACACATTGATTTCACTCAGATCGACCTCATAAAATTGAGACTGGCATTATGTTAAAATTATCGTTTCATAGTATAGATACATGAATTCGGTAATGTGAGTTTGTTCAATATTTACATCAAAATTCAGGTCTATGATCCGATCAGGTTTTCCCGCGCTGCCCTGACGGCGCAGCGTTGCCCCGCGTCCTGATGACAGCGGCGAGGTTGGCGCGGGCGGTTTGCACCGGCGTCGCCGGTGTCTGGGCGGCGGAGTCATAAGGGGACGCTTGATAAGAAACGCCCATGTGAGCGAACAGGCCGGGCGAATAGGGTTCATGGGATTGTGCGGCGGGCTGGCTCGCCGCCACTGGTTCGTCCCACGATGACGCCGCCGGTTCCTGCCAGTTCGGCGGCAGCGTGTGCGGCCAGCCCGGCCAGGGCGCATGTGGTGTGACCGGCGTTGCGACCGGCGCAGCTTCCGGCCTGGGAGCGCCCGGCTTTGGCGCGACTCGCGCCGGAGGTGCGGCGGCGGTTTGCGCTGTCGATGCCCGCGCGGCGATCGGCGCTTTGACTGGTGCAGCCGTTGGCTTTGGCGCGGCCCGCGCGGGAGCCGGTGCTGGAGTTGGTGACGGTGCAGTCTGCACAGGTGGCGCAGCCGGTGCCGTCCTGGCCGTTGTCCGCGCGGGCGCTGGCTTCGCGGATGGGCGCGGATCGTCCCACAGGCCGGAGAGTTCGGGATCGTTCCAGTAGGGGACGCGGGCGCTGATGACAGGATGCGCCCCCTGGGCCAGGACGAGCATTCTGTCGGACGACAGTTCCATCATCAGTTTGTCGGCGGGCAGCAGCGGGCGCATGGTTTCGCCGACATTCTCGCTCTTGGCGTCGCCGTAAGGATCGACCTGGCGGCCACGGGTTTCGACGATGCTGCCGCCGACGAATTTCGACCAGTATTCGGCGGTCTCGAAATCGTCGAGATTGAAGAGGGCGCGGACACCGGAGTTGCCGATGAAGGAGGCCCAGCGGCCTTTATACAGATCGCGCATTTGGGCCACGTCCTGAAACACAGTGACCAGCTGAATGCCGTAGCCTGCGGCAAGGCCGACGGCGTTCTCGACGGTGGCGAGGTGGCCGAGAGTCGCCAGCTCGTCGAGCATGAAGCACACGGGCAGCGGCGGCGGGTTGAGGGTATCGGTCATCTCATCGAGGGCCGAAGTCAGCACCAGGCGCAGCCAGCGGTTAAAGGTCGGAAACTTCGGTGCCGACAGGCAGAGATAAACCGTCATGGTGCCTGACTTCCATGCCGCAAAATCCACTTCCTCCCCCTTGCCGGAGGCCGACAGGCAGGCGACCATGAAGGGGTTATCGAGTATCTCGGTCTGGCGCTGGGCGGTGGAGACGATCGATCCGAACTCGCGTTCGGGGGTTTCAAGGAAGGATACGGCCAGATCGCGCAGCAGTCCGTCGGCCTCGTCCATTGCGGTCATGGCGTTGAGGGCGGGCTTGAGGCTGCCGAGCAGGATTTTGCGCACCTGGGGCAGGTCTTTTTTGTCGCGCGGGATGCCGGGCGACAGATAGACAAACATGACAATGGCGGCGAGCAGTTGCTGACCGGCGGCATTCCAGTGATCGCGCTCGCTGTCCCGCATCACGAACATGGCGGCGGCCAGGGCCTTGCTCTCGGCTTCCATATTGACGGGGGTAAAGCGCGACAGCGGGTTGAAGCGCGATTGCGGCAGGCCGGTGATGCCGAACGGGTCAAGCACATGCAGCCGGTCATTGAGCTGCGCCCGGCGGCGGCTGGTGGCCCTGGCATTCTCGCCCTTGGGATCGAGGACGAAGGCGCTGCCCCGGTAGCGCAGCAGATGCGGGATAATCAGGGTGACGCCCTTGCCGGAGCGGGTGCTGGCCATGATCAGCACATGCTTTTCGTTGAGCAGGGTCAGCGGCCCCGCACGATGACCGAAGGCCATGCCGCGCGGGAAGGCGGGATCGTCGGGCCGGGCGATCATGGCGGCGATCTCCGCCTCGGTGGCGAAGCGCGCCCCCTTGCCGTCGTCGGGCGGCATGTCCGGTTCGGGTTCATTGACCAGCCAGCGAATGCCCTTGCCGATATAGCCGACCAGGCCAGCGGACTCGTGGCGATAGACGCGGAAGGCGCGATCGATCGAGCTGAGCTGGTAAAACAGCATCGTCGGCACGATAGTGAAGATCAGAAAGACCGTTCCCACGGCGAAGGTGACGGCGGCGCTGGTGATCATGCCGCTGACCATCATGGCCAGCGGGGCGGCCAGGAACAGCCATAGCGGCGGCAGCGCCCATGCCGCCAGGGAAAACACCGGGCCGATAAACAGCCGCCCGGCCATGATAGCGCCCGCCATGCAGCCGAAGGCCAGGCGCTTGCCGTTGCCCCAGCCGAACGGGTTCATGGCGTTGAGGATCGGAAACAAAGCGGCGGCCAGGCCCCAGAAGTTCAGGATCATGCCGGTATTGGATGCGGCGGCCAGCACGGGCGGCATCGGGCGGAAAGAAACAACGCCGCCCGCCGTGAAGGCAATGAAAAAGCCCCAGCCGTTCCAGGCGATGAAGGCGAGCCAGACCAGGAGCAGGGCGATAAACTTCTTCGAGGGCAGCTTCACGCCGCCGGGCGCTGCGTCGCCCGCCCCCGCCTGCCATCCCGAATGAGCATCCATCCCCGTATCGACTCCGCACAGCACCATGAGCAGAATGCGGGATTGAGGGGCTACCGCTACGCTCGCGCAACCAACCGGGGGGTGTAAATTGGGCCGTTACACATAAACAGTTCGGTGATGAGCGCGGTCAGGTCAACGATGGAAATCAGTCTGACAAAAGGCATCCTCACCGTGGTTAGCACCAGGCCGATAATATCGAGCGCCCAGCTAGGCAGCAGTTCATAGAGGCCCAGTTTACACAAGGCCGAAATAGGACGCTCACTATGTGCATAAGCGCCGTGCTTATAAGCCACACTACGGGGTCGGAGGAGGGGAGGGGCATTTCTTTGCTTGGTGGCTGGGGCGTTCCTTCGAGATTGTGGAGGAAATAGGAGGGTGTCTGCTCCACAGGATCGATGCCAAACATATGCACGCTAATCCGCCAGCGTATACGTTGAGCAGCGAAGAATCGCAGTGATGATCTGCGGCGAAAATCCTGAGCGCTTCGTAAATGAGGACGGCAGGCATGATCCTATGGCATACAGCTTTAGCAATTTGTTGAAATAGTTTTTTCATATGAATTATATTTCCAGCGTAATAGAGTTTTTATTAGAGTTTGATTCAGAAATACCACCAAATTTACTTGCACTTGATCTGGTATTATTATTATTTCTTGGCGGCTTTATGCCGTTTATAACATATAATTCGTTAAAAAAACAATTTCCGAATGGAAGGCGCGGAATATTAATTGCAATAACATTGATAATATATTTAATTTTGATGTCGTCTCTACTATTTAATATGAATAAATATAGTGCGTGTAGTGCAATAAAAGATTTAACGGGAGACATTGTTTATTCAAAATTTCCATGTTCTGATATTATAAATAATGAAAACAAATACATAACACTCGATAATGCATGGAAAAAACTATTAAGAGATTATGCATTGGATAGTGGAATTGACCGGGACAGGCTGGTCAGAGCAGTCACTGCCTTTCGTGATTCTGCCGATAAATCTCTGACGCCGGATCAAAGTCAGGAATTTGAGGAAGCAGACGCGTTTGCCGAAGGATGGACAAACCGTAGTATTAGTAAATGGGATTCCATCCTCTTGAGGCATCCTGCGGACGATTTGACGCCTCTTGCCAAGCATGAGAGAAATTTACTTTCTCCCATGCCCCAGCCGCAGTCGCCATCTGCGATAACAGGGCCGTCATCTTCTTCGCCACCGGCACCAGTTGCACCGGCACAGCCAAATTTGCCTCCCAGCCAACCACAAGATGTGGTCAGGGAACCAAAAGCGATTCTACCCCAGAGACCTACTCCCAGCGCACTCTTAGGTGCAGGGCTGATCCCAGGCAGTGCGGACGTCATTCACGATATATTAGGAATCGCAATCGGGATGTCATGCGATCAAGGCATAGTTTTGTCCAAAAACGTCTCTACTACGAATCGCTCCGCAGAAAATAATAAAATTATTAGATTTGTAGGAAGTCGAGGTGAAATAAAAATAAATAAATCAAAAACTGCATATTCATTTACAAAATACGAGGTGATATTGCATGCAGATTTGACATATGGTCGAGGTGGAACACAAGATGTATTGGATTTTTATTGTTTAGAAGATGGAGGTCGAAGACCGATCTTTGCGATTAAAAGACATATACGCTTTCTTGATCCTAAAACAGCGCCGACGTTAGAAACGTTGGTTGGAATTTTTCAGGAAAAATATGGTAATTTCTCTGTAAAATTTAGTCCAAGACTCATGGCAATAATGTTTGACCGTTCTGGTTTGATTGAATCTCAACAGAATGATTGTGCGAATTACCAAAACGGAAATTTATATACTAGAAAGGATGAAGGATTTGCAGATGCCGATGATAACAATTGCTCATATATAATGATATTTCATGCAAGTGAGGCGAGGGAGCCCCCTGGAGCCACTTCGAATCTGGATATAGAAATTACGGACTTCCTGCGCCTCGAGAATGCCGTTCGCTCTGTGGAAGCACACCGCCTAGAGACAACCCCAGTGGATAAACCAAAGCTTTGATTTCCATGTCTGTCCTTTGGTGGATCTTCCAGGTGCAAAAATCAAGAATTACGCACCAAAAAAACAGCTTTGAAAAGATTGGGCTTTTTTGTCGCGTAAGTCCGGTGCATAATGAAGGGGCGTTTGGTAGGTGAATCGGCTGCATTTTTGTGGTATAAGGGGGACATGGATCGAGAGGACATCATCGCGCGATTAAAGGAGAACGAGACGGCGCTGCGGGCGCGTGGCGTGGCTCATGCTGCCCTGTTCGGTTCAAAGGCCCGTGGCGATGCCCGGCCTGACAGCGACACCGATATTATGATCGAGATCGATCCCGATGCTCATATCGGGGTCTGGGGTTATGCCGGATTGAAGGAATACATCGCCAGCCTGTTCGATGGTTCGGTTGACGTGGTTGATCGCGAAGCCTTGAAACCTTATGTCGCCCCTGCCGCAACCGCTGATGCTATCTATGCCTTTTGATCCCGACGCCGTGCGTCGCTGGCTCGACGACATCCATCAGCACATCATTCTGGCCGAGCGGTTTGCCGACGGCATGGACTATGACGCGTTACGCGACGATCTCTGCAAAACTTACGCAGTCACGCGCTGCCTTGAAATTATCTCCGAGGCTTCGCGGCGACTGCCGGACGCGCTGAAAGACAGGCATCCGTCCATTCAGTGGCGTGATATGGCGGCAGCTGGGAATGTCTATCGCCACGAATATGAGGATGTGGCAGTGCGCGGCGTGTGGGACACGCTGAGGCACCATCTGCCGCCATTGCGGGTTGTTGTCGAGCAGGAATTGGCGATGCTTGGCGATTCATGAAATACGGTTACGCGCGGGTCTCGACCGACGGCCAGAGCGTTGACGCCCAGGTGCGTCAGCTGAAAGCGGCTGGCTGCAAGACAGTTTTTCGCGAAGTGGCAAGCGGAGCCAAGACAGACCGCGCCCAGCTTGGCCGGTTGCTCCAACAGCTCGGCGAGGGCGACGTGGTAACGGTGACGCGGCTTGACCGCCTGGCGCGATCGACCCGCGACCTGTTGAATACCCTTGGCACGATTGCCGATCGCAAGGCCGGGTTTCGTTCCCTCGGCGATGCTTGGGCGGATACCACGACATCGCACGGGCGGCTGATGCTCACGGTGCTTGGTGGGCTCGCCGAGTTTGAACGCGATCTTATCCGCAGTCGCACAGGTGAAGGACGTGAACGCGCCAAGGCGCGGGGCGTGAAGATGGGACGCAAGCCAAAACTCACCGCGCATCAACGCGCCGAAGCGATCCGACGGCGCGACAGCGGCGAAGCGGTGCGCGACATCGCCAGAACCTTCGACGTGCATCATTCGACGATTTCGCGGCTTGCGCTGTAACGGATGGAACGATCAACGATAATTGCTCTTCTTGGCGTTGTTATATCGATCGTTTCTCTATCCGTTTCCGCCGCCGCTTTTTGGTTCACTTGGCTTAGACGTGGGCGGCTGTCAATGACTAAGCCGACTGTCGTATTTTTCGGCTATGACTCAGGACCTCGGCTAACCCCCAAAGTGTTCTTGCGCACACTTCTTTACAGCACGTCTGCAAGAGGGCAAGTCATTGAGACTATGTATGTCAAACTCTGTCGTGCTGGTGCCGAGCAAATCTTTAGCTTCTGGGGATATGGGGAAACCAAGAACATCACGCCGGGAAGCGGATTATTTGTTGGGCCGACAGGAGTAGCACTTAATCATCATTTTGTTCTTTCGGTTCAGCATCCCAGCTATAACTTCGAGGCAGGACACTATTCTATACTTGTTTTCGCCCGCATAGTTGGGAGATCAACGCCGATTAAGCTTGATACGATTTCTCTGGCGCTATCAAAGGGAGAAGCGAATGCTTTGGCAGGACAGCTTGGAATTCTGTTCGAACTGGAGTGGGACACTGGCAAATATACGGGCCATACACGCGAATCTTCTACCTTATCGCGTGACGACGAGCTGATGAACTGACTCGTTTTACCGCGTCATTTTCCATAAAAATAACTCTGCGACTTTGACCGTCCGAGCATGGCTGGGCCTAGCAAGCCACATTATTTATCCGATCTGAGGTGCCCTGGACTGATAAAAACGTCTTCACTGAGCCGATCTGCTCTGCCAGAGCCTGTGAATTTGATGAGCAAGCAGAGTTACATCAGCGTCGGCGATAGAGGTAACGCGCAGAAACAGTGTCTTTGTTTCAGACACTGTTTCGTCTTTGGTCACAAAGCGAGGTAAGCTATTTTTGACCCACACCCGAACCCGATCCGTTTTTGTACAAGCATCAACATATTCGGCGTCGAGAAGATGATCGATTGTCAGGTCTTGAAGCGCAATTTCTACGTCCACTTGCTGCCCTCTATTCTGATAGTTCGTATTCAGTAATCAGATTGCAAAGAGCGTGTCGAAAGACCCAGTGCATCGCCACAATATACCTGGTTTGTTGAAGGTCATCACCTTCCCAGGTTGGCCCGTGGCTGGAAGATAACACGCTACTTCGAGTCGCGACCTAAAAATTTCCTTGTTCAAAATATCCCCCGGCTTTCGCCGGGGCAACGCCCCTCGCAGGGTGCAACGCGCGTCCGATCCGCGACTTAAGACGAATTTCTCGACGGGACTCAGAGGTTGAGGCATTCTAGGGGGTAGCGCGAGTGATTCGCCACCCGCGCCGAGTCGTCAATGATACGGAGATTTTAAGACCCAGACAGCAAAAACCCCGCTCGAAAGCGGGGCTGCCTATTCCGGCCGAAGCCGGGGAAACTTGGGACCTTGCAATTCCGAGTTTCCCCAAAATCAGGCCGCCAGTCAAGCGAAAACCTCGTTTCCGCTAACGGGCGTCTTTGTGCCGATTTTCCAGCCCTTTTCGGGCGGGTTTGCCGCTGCAAACCCGAACGGAGAAACCATGCCTACGCCCACCCAAAGCCCGAATCAGGTCACCGGCGCGCGCCGGATGAGCCTGCATATGCTCACGCTGATCGACCAGGCCGACCAGTTCCGGGGCCTGCCGCGCGGCACGGCCAAGCCGCTGCGCTTTCTGCATGGTTTTCAGGAGGCCGAGCCTTATCTCGGCCTGCCGGCGCATGCCTTCAAACTGGTGTCATGGCTGGTCAAGCAGACCCAGCCGCAGGATTGGGAGGAAGGGAGTCGACCGATTGCCTGGCCCTCGGCGCGGCTGCAAGCCGAGTTTCTCGGGCTGTCACCGGCGCGGGTGAAGGCGCTCAACCGGGCGCTGTTCGAAGCGGGCATCTTCGTCATTCGCGACAACGAGCAGGGCAAACGCTATGGGCGACGCGGGCCGGATGGGCGCATCGTCGAGGCGTTCGGCTTCGATCTCTCCCCCCTCGCCCAGCGCCATGACGAATTTATCCGGCTGGCGGCAGAGGCCAAAGTCGAGCGCGGGCGCATGAAAGACGGGCGGCGGCGTGTGACCCTTGCCCGCCGCGCGGTGCGGCAGATCGGCGAGCAGCTGGCGGCGCTCAGTGCCGTGCCGGGGGAATGGGAACGCATGGAGTCCGAAACCGCCGCGCTGGTGCGGGCGGCCAAAGCGGCGGAGCGATCGGACGAGCTGTTTCTTATTGCCGGCTCGCTGGAGCGGCGCAGGGACGAGGCCGAGCAGTGGCTGCGGCAGGCGGTCGAGAAGGCACCAAAACCTGTGGAAACGAACCCCGTGGGGCTCGAAAACGAGCCCCACACTATAAATACAAACTTAAATGATAATCTGAAAGATACTGTAATTGCCTACGAGGGAAGTAGTTCGGTCGAGACAGCAGCACCCCCCTGCCCTACCCCGGTGCGGGCTCAGACAGCGCCGCTAACGGCAGAGAAAGAGTTCCGGCTCAAGGTGGAGCATCTTCTTGATCTCGCCCCCCGGCTGGCGGCTTTTATCCTGACCTCGCT
>Ga0116231_10014460_pt1 | contig 10595 bp, 8 predicted proteins | sample S1TSphgellanicum_2_FD_89695 | JGI IMG/M metagenome (GOLD analysis project Ga0116231, IMG submission 89695) | Host-associated microbial communities from peat moss isolated from Minnesota, USA - S1T2_Fd - Sphagnum magellanicum MG | ecosystem: Host-associated > Plants > Peat moss > Unclassified... | reverse complement strand
AGACCCGAGCACATGATGGCGGGGGTGGTCCAGCCAGCGACGTTCCGCCGGCGTCGGTCGGGCGCCCGCACCGCGCAGAAAGCTCTCCAGGGCCGGAGGAACGCCGGCGCTGCGGCGCGCCCGGGAATCGGCGAGCAGGAGGCCAGCGCCGCCGCCAAAGCGCCGCAGGGCGCCGGCAAGCGCTTCGCGGTCGACCGCCGGTGCACGCAGGAGCGCGGCACCCGCCAAGGCATCGTCGCTGTGCGGCATGTTCGGCAGTATCCTCGCGCAGCCTCAGCCGTGCTTGTGCCGAATGGCGCCTGATCTTCGAGAAATGCCGGATCGCCGCACCGTGCGGCGCCGCCCGAAATCAGGGATTTTCGACCAAATCCCCGAGGTGAATCAAGTTCTTGGCTTCCATGATCAAGCCGAAACTCATGCGGTCGAAAGTCTTGAAGACCATATAGGTGCCGATACGCTCGTCGGGCAGGCGAACCTTCTGTTGGAACATCTTGTCGGTGCCGGACAAAAATCCATGTTTTTGTTCGTCGCGGATCACGTCGCCCGCCTTATAGATCGCCAGCACGTTACCCGCGACGAGCCCGTCACGGATGCCACGATTGATCGCAACGACTTGATATTGGCCGATGACGGTGATCCCGTCGGTCACGGCCATGAGTCGGCCGTTGACCTTGTTGCGCGGCGCGCTCGGCGAAAAATCCAGCGCCACATCGACGCTGCCCGGGAGTACCTTGTCGCCGGGCTCTGACTCACGATTCGATTCCGTCATGAGCAGCGTCGCCGGATCGCCGCCGCGGGTCACGCGGCCCGTGCCGGTATAGATGCCGTTGAAGCCGAGCAGCTGATTGTCGTCGGGATCGCGCAATTCGTCGCCGACACGGACGACGTTGTAGCGCGTACCAACCTCGGCCGGCTGGCAAAAGCCGCGGGCGTACAGCGTGTTGCCATCCGTGATGCCGGCGTGATCGTCGAGAGACGAGAGCACGTAGGCCGAGCACTTGAGCTGCTCCTTGGTCAGGATCGAGGGTTTGGACATGAACGCGGCGATGCTGTCGTAAGGAATCGTCGTGATCGCGGTCTCCAGCGGCTCGCTGCGCACGCGGGGCTCGACGCGCGCCGACTCTCCGCGCTGCAGCAGAATCTGGGGCTTTCCCTCGATATACACGAGGCGCAGCGTGTCGCCGGGGTAGATCAAATGGGGGTTTTGGATTTGCGGATTGACCTGCCAGATTTCGGGCCAATACCAAGGATCGCGCAGAAACAACTTGGCGATACCCCAAAGCGTATCGCCGCGCTTCACGACGTAACTTTCGGGTGCGTCCGGCGACAGCGGCGAGCCACCGCTGACGGGCGCCGGCGCTGTTGCACCGCTACTGACCGCCGCCTCCATCGCGGTACGTTCATCTCCGACGACGATCCCGGGGGGCACGTTGTCGGCGTCCGACACCGGCTCGGGCGGCGGCAGCGGTCGTTGCGTGCGGCAGCCTGCGAGCAGGGCGATCGATACTGACAGGGCGAGACATAGTTTCCGCGGTTGCATTCGTCAAGGCTCCCTTGAGTCACCTGGCATCGGGTGATGGGCTGGTATACTGATAGCCCTACCGCAACTCAATTAAGTTAAGCAGTGCCGGAACTTTAGCAACAAATTTGGGCCGAAAACACGATCCCGATCTCATAAATCCCATGACCAAGTTAGTAATTCTCGAGTATCCGGACCCGCGGCTCCGGCAGACGGCCGAGCCGGTGCAGGTGGTGGATGACGCATTGCGGAGGTTCGCCGACGACTTGCTCGAAACCATGTATGCCTGCAAAGGGGTCGGCTTGGCGGCAACCCAGGTCGATGTACACAAACGCCTCCTGGTCGTCGACGTCAGCGAGGAACGCAATCAACCGCTGCTGTTCATCAATCCGGAAATTCTGAGCGCTGAAGAACTCACGTCGGCCGAAGAAGGCTGTCTGTCTGTGCCCGGTATCTACGACAAAGTGAAGCGTCCGGCGCGCGTTCGCGTCCGCGCCCTGGGGCGCGACGGGCTGCCGTTCGAACTCGATGCCGAGGGCCTGCTCGCGGTCTGTATTCAGCACGAAATGGATCACCTCGAAGGCAAACTGTTCGTCGATTACTTGTCCGAATTGAAGCGCCAATTGATTCGCAAGCGGCTCCAGAAAGAACGTCGGCAACGTTCCTCGGTCGGCGAGACTCGCTCTACCGCACCGGCACTCTAAGCACTTGGCTGGCCAATCCAGGTCGCTGCGGCTGGCATTCGCCGGAACTCCGGCATTCGCGGTAGCCGCTCTCGATGCATTGCACGGCGCGGGCTTCGCACTCGCGGCGGTGTTCACGCAGGCCGATCGTCCGGCGGGCCGCGGTCGGAGCTTGCAGCCCAGTGCCGTCAAGAAGCGAGCCATGGAACTCGGTATTCCGGTGCTGCAACCGGCGAGTTTCAAGACGGCCGAGGCCTACGATTCCTTGCGGGGGCTCGCCGTGGATGCCTTCGTCGTCGCGGCCTACGGCTTGATCCTGCCAGCCGCGGTCCTCGGCATTCCGCGTCTCGGCTGCTTCAATATTCACGCCTCACTGCTGCCGCGTTGGCGCGGCGCGGCTCCCATCCAGCGCGCCATTCTTGCCGGCGACGCGGCGACCGGAATCACGATCATGCGCATGGAACCGGGCCTCGATACCGGCCCGATGTTGGCGGCGCGCGCGACACCGATCAGCCCGAAGGACACCGCACAGACTCTGCACGATCGCCTGTCCGTGTTGGGCGGCGAGTTGATCGTCGCGGTGCTCGCCGATTTAGGCGCAGGCCCAGTCCCGGAACGGCCGCAACCGACGAGCGGGGTGAGCTACGCGGCAAAGATCGACAAGGCCGAGGCGCGCATCGATTGGCGCGAGGATGCGGAAAACCTAGGCAGGAAAATCCGCGCCTTCAATCCTTGGCCGATTGCCGAGACCCGGTTCCGAGGGCGGCAGTTGCGCATCCACGAGGCCGAGACCGCGCCGCAGATTGCGGCGGCGTCTGCGCCCGCTGCGCTCGCTGCTGCGCTCGCGCAAGAGCCTTCGCCCTCGCCGCCCGGGACCGTCCTCGGCCTCGTCGCCGAAGGCGTGAGCGTGGCCTGCGGCCGGGGCGTGCTCACCCTCAAGCGGCTGCAACTGCCGGGCCGCAAGGTCGTCGATGCCCGCGAATTGGCGAACGCCGAGCCGCTGATCGGCGCGCAGTTCGACAGCGAATGAACGCCGCCGCCGGTGCCCGCGCCCGGGCCGCCTACGTCGTGGCGCGCATCGTGAGAGAGAGCGTTACGCTGGACACCTCCTTGCAGGATGCGCTCGCCGCTGCGCCCCCGGAGTTCCGCGCGGCGGTGCGTTCCCTGAGCTATGGCGCCGTACGCGGCTACTATCGTCACGAGGCGATCCTCGGCCGTGTGCTGTCTCAACCGGTGCGTGGCCTCGAGCCGCTCGTACGCTCGATCCTGTCGGTCGCGCTGTTCGAACTCGAGGATGCCTTGACGCCGCACTACGCGGTCGTGGATGCGGCGGTCGAGACCGCCAAGGCTACCGACGCCGCGCGTGCAAGCGGTCTCGTCAACGCCGCACTACGCCGCTACTTGCGCGAGCGCGCAGCGATCGACACAGCCATTGCAGGCAATCCGGCCACTCGTCATGCGGCCCCGGCCTGGCTCGCCGACTTGATGCGCGCCGACTGGCCCGTGCGCTGGACCCAACTGCTAGCCGCCGGGGATGCTCAGGCGCCCATGTGGCTGCGCGTCAATTCGCGCCTGACCACCACGGCCGCTTACCTCGAGCGTCTGACGGCAGCGGGCATCGCGGCCCGCTGCGCAGCGCGCGTGCCGTTTGCGCTGCAACTCGCCGAGCCCTGTGACGTGCAGGCATTGCCCGGATTTGCCGAGGGCCTGGTTTCGGTTCAGGACCTTGGCGCGCAGTGCGTCGCGTTTCCACTCGACCTACGTCCGGCGGGTTTGCGCGTGTTGGATGCCTGTGCGGCGCCCGGCGGCAAGACCGCGCTGATCGCGGAGCGAGTCCAAGCGCCGGTGCAGCTCACGGCCGTGGACATCGATCCGCAGCGACTCGACCGGGTTCGCGGCAACTTGGCACGCGCTGGCCTCACAGCCACCGTGGTCCTCGGCGATGCGGGCAGTCCAGATGCGTGGTGGGATCGGCTGCCGTTCGATCGCATTCTAGTGGATGCGCCGTGCTCGGCGCTCGGGGTGATACGCCGTCATCCGGACATTCGACTGCGCAAGTCGCCCGCGGAAATCGACAAACTACCCGCCGTGCAATCGCGGCTGCTGCGCTGCGCGTGGCGCCTCCTCGCGCCCGGTGGCCGCCTCGTCTATGCGACTTGTACGGTCACGCACCGCGAGAACCGGGAGGTCTTGGCGAACTTCCTGGCGCAGACGCCGGACGCCGAGGTCGCGCCGGCGGAAAGCTGGCCGGACTGGCCGGGACTCGGTCAAACCGATGCCTTCGGTCGCCAAATCCTACCTGGGGAGGCGGGTGCCGACGGCTTCTATTATGCTGCTCTAAACAAACGATGAAAGCCCCATCACGTCAGCCCGCAATGATCGCGCCATTCGTGCATTCGAGCGTCGGCGGGCGGTGCCGGCGCACACGGCTACGGCGCTCGCGCCTGGTGCTGCTGCTCGCACCCCTGGCATTGATCGCGGCCGCGAGTGCGGACGGTCTGTCCGGACGCTGTGAAGTGCGTTCGGCCGATCTCGAGTTGAAGGACGGCGTCTATCAGTTGAATGCGCGCCTCGAACTGCCCGTGGAGGACGCGGTCAAACAGGGCCTCGCCGAGGGCGTGCCGCTCAGCCTGGAACTCGACCTCGACATCGCGCGGGTCCGTCAGCTCTTGCCGAACGCGACGGTGGCGGAACTGACCCAGCGTTATCATCTACAATACAACACGGTGAGTGCGCGCTACATCCTGCGCAATGACAACAGCGGCCAACAACAGTCCTTGCCGACCGTCGACGCGGCTCTCGAACAGCTTGCGCAAGTGCGCGGCTTGCCGGTACTCGATCAGGCGCTGCTGCCCGAAGGCCGCCGCTACGAGGCAAGTGTGCGCGCGAAGCTCGACTACGGCGCGGTGCCCCTGACGGTCCGAATTCTCATGTTCTGGGTCAACGAATGGCACCGTGAAAGCGACTGGTACACATGGACGCTGCAGCCCTGATCCGCAAATACGGCTCGACCGTGCTCGGCGGCATCGGCATCGCCTTGTGGCTGATTGCGCTCTATCTCCTTGCCTCGGCAGCGCAAAACTCGGCGATGTTCGATCGCTGGCTGCCCTGGATCCTGTTCGTCAACATCGCGGGTCTGCTGACCTTGTTCGTGCTGCTCGCCGGCAAGCTGTTTCGCCTGGTGCGAGAATATCGCCGGCATGCTCCGGGCTCACGCCTGAAAGCCCGGACGGTCGCGATCTTCAGCGCGCTTGGCGTCGCACCGATCCTCGTCGTTTATTACTTCGCCTTGCAATTCCTCAGCCGCGGCATCGACAGCTGGTTCGAACTCGAGGTGAGCCAGGGTTTGCGCGATACCCGCGAGTTGTCGCGCGCCGCGCTCGATGTACGGGTCCGCGAATTTCTGCAGAACACGGAATCGGTGGCACGCAGCCTCTCGGCGCTGCCGGACTTCGATCTGGTGGGCCCGCTCGATCGCGCGCGCCGCGAGAGCACGGCGCTCGAGTTCACCGTACTCGGTGCGCAGACCCGGATTCTCGCGACCAGCTCCGACCGGCCGATGGATTCGGTTCCGCTGCCCGCGACCGACGAGATGATGCTGCAGGTGCGGCGCGGTCGCTCCTACGTGAGCCTCGACACCGACGCCCAGGGCGGGTACGTCATTCGCGCCGCCGCACCGCTCAACGCAAACGGCAATCCGGGCGGCCGGGTGTTGATCGCGATGTATCCGGTTCCGGAACAGCTCAGCGAGCTCGCCGACACCGTGCAGCGGTCCTACACGCAATACGCCAATCTCGTCCAGCTGCGCCAGCCCTTGAAATCGACGTTCGTGCTGATTCTGAGCTTTGTCGTGCTGCTTTCCTTGATCGCGGCGGTCTATGGCGCCTTCTTTGCCGCGCAGCGGCTGGTGCAGCCGGTGCAGGATCTGATCGCGGGCACGCGTGCGGTCGCGCGCGGCGATTACGATACCCAGCTGCCGCTACCCTCGCGCGACGAGCTCGGTTTCCTCGTCACCTCGTTCAATGACATGACCAAGCGCCTGGCGCGCGCCCGGGTCGAAACGCGCCGCAGCCAGCAGGCCGTGGAGGCGGAGCGTGCCGGGCTCGCGGTGATTCTGGCCCGCCTGTCCACCGGCGTCGTCTCGCTCGAGGCCGATCTGACTGTGCGCACCGCGAATCAGGCGGCAAGCGCCATTCTCGGGGTCGACCTCGAGGGCGTGGTCGGCAAGCGCTTCGACGAGGGTGTCAGCGACCAGCCGCTGTACACCCAGTTCCTCGCGGCGGTGCGGGCCCGCCTCGATCCGGACCGGCTCGATTGGCGCGAACAAATCGAGCTGCTGTCCGATGCCGGTAAGCGCGTGCTCATGTGCGCATGTACGGCCTTGCCGAATGACATGGGAGCGGCGGGGATGGTGCTCGTGTTCGATGACATCACGACCTTGCTGCAGGCGCAACGCGACGCCGCCTGGGGCGAGGTTGCACGGCGCCTCGCGCACGAGATCAAGAATCCGCTCACGCCGATTCAGTTGTCCGCCGAGCGCATGCGCCGCAAGTTCTTGGGCAGCATGAATGCCCAAGACGCGCAGATACTCGAGCGGGCAACCCACACGATCGTCGCCCAGGTCGACGCGATGAAGCAAATGGTCAACGCGTTCAGCGAATACGCGCGCGCGCCCGATCTGCAGTTCGCGCGCTTCGATCTGAACCAACTGATTATCGAGGTGGTCGATCTGTATCGGGCGCAGGACAGCAGTGCGGATCTGAAGTTGAACCTGGATTCCTATTTGCCGGAAATCGCCGCCGATCGCGTGCGGATCCGGCAGATACTCAACAACCTCATGACGAACTCCTTCGAGGCCCTCGAAGCACGCGAAGGCGGCGCCATCGAGATCGAGACCCGAACCGCCGAGGACGGCGGCAAGCCGGTTGCCTCGATCGTGGTCACCGACAATGGTCCGGGCTTCCAGCGGGATTTGATCGGCACGGTGTTCGACCCGTACGTGACCAGTAAACCGAAGGGTACGGGACTCGGACTCGCGATCGTCAAGAAGATCGTCGAAGAGCACGGCGGGCGCATCGAGGCGGATAATCGCCGCGGCGGCGGTGCCCGGGTCAGGATCCTATTGCCGCTCGGCGATGGCGGGCGTTCCTTGGGGCTGCGCGAACCGCGAAAAAATGAACAAAGGAGAGAACGCGTATGACCGCTTCGAGAATACTGGTTGTCGACGATGAGGCCGACATCCGCGAGCTGCTGCAGGAGATCCTCTCCGAGGAGGGCTACGAGGTCGAGGTTGCCGCCAATGCCGCCGAGGCCCGCGCCGCGCGTGCTGTCAATTCCCCCGATCTGGTCTTTCTCGACATCTGGATGCCGGACACGGACGGGATCACCTTGCTCCGGGAATGGTCGACCACGGAGGGCTACGACTGCCCGGTCGTGATGATGTCCGGCCACGGCACCGTCGAGACCGCCGTGGAGGCGACGCGCCTCGGCGCCTTCGATTACGTTGAAAAGCCGCTTTCCCTGACCAAGCTGCTGAAGACCGTCGAACGAGCTCTGGAAGCCGGCCGCCGCAAGCGCGTCTCGGCGCGCGGCCATACCAATACGCTCGCGGTACCCATCGGCAAGGGCAAGGTCACGCAAGCATTGCGCGAACAGATCCAGCAGGTCGCGCCGAGCAATTCGCCGGTCTTGTTCGTCGGCGAAGTCGGCTCCGGTCGCGAAGCCTATGCGCGGCTGCTGCATTCCTGGAGTGCCCGCTCCGCCAAGCCGTTCACGATGGTGATTGCGGCAAGCCTCGGTCAGGATCCGGCGGTCGCCTTGTTCGGGGCCGAAAGGGAGGGGAAGATCGAACCCGGCTTGCTCGAGCTCACGGCCGGCGGGACGCTGTTCATCAACGGCATCGAAGACTTGAATTCCGCGGCGCAGCGAGCCCTGATCGGTGCGATCGAGCAGAGCAGCTATGTGCGCGTCGGCGGACGTCAGCGCCTCCCCGTCGACGTTCGCTGGGTGAGTTCCGCCGAGGACGGCTTCGATGTCAATAATCTGCCCGAGGCTCTGCGACGCGACCTGGTCGCCCAGCTCAACGTGATCACGCTGCGCGTGCCGCCGCTGCGCGATTACGCCGAGGACGTTCCGGACCTCCTTCGGTACTACGTGGACCGCCTCGTCGACGACCAGCATTTGCCGCTGCGCCGGTTCAGCGTCGCCGCGCAAAACCGGCTGCGCAACTATCCCTGGCCGGGGAACGTCGGCGAACTGAAGAATCTCGTGCAGCGGGTGCTCATCCTCGGCGCGGGCGAAGAAATCCGGCTCGAGGAAGTCGAACGCGAACTCGCGGAAAAATTCAGCGTCGACGAACCGCTCGTGAAACAGGATCTGCTCGCGCTGCCGCTGCGCGAAGCACGCGAGCAATTCGAGCGTGCCTACTTGCAGCAACAACTGCAGCTCTGCAACGGCAAGGTGGGTCAGCTTGCCAAGCGCGTGGGCATGGAGCGCACCCATCTGTATCGCAAGCTGCGCGCGCTCGGCGTCGACTTTCGCCAGCTCGGCGAGGACTGAGACTTGGGCTCAGGGCGGCATCGGGAAGCATTGCCCCGACCCGGACCGGCCGTCTGTAACACTGCGCACATCGGCGCTGTCATGCGAATGCGTATCCGGCCGCGGTCTGTTTCGCCTCGTACATGGCCTCGTCCGCGCGCTTGATCAAGGCCGCCGCGCTCACCCCGTCTTTGGGAAACACCGCGATGCCGATACTGGCCTCGACCCTGGGGCTGAGCTCGACCTCGTCGATGCGCAGGTCCAAGGGTGCTTGGATCGCCTTGCGGATCTTTGCGGCAATCATGGCAATGTCCCTTGCCTCGTGCAGCGGTGCCAGCAGGCACAAAAACTCGTCCCCGGCGTAGCGGCCGACCGTGTCCTCGGTGCGCATGCTGTGCAGGAGGCGCATTGCAACCGCTTGCAGCACCGTGTCGCCTGCCTGATGGCCATAGGAATCGTTGATGCCCTTGAAATTGTCCAGATCCACGAACATGACCGCAAGCACCCACCGATGGCGTGTCGCCTGCGCGATGCCGTGCTCCAGCCGATCGAGGAACAGCACGCGGTTGGGCAGTCCGGTCAGATTGTCGTGCAACGCGGCGTTGCGAGATCCCTGCTCCTGTTCCACGGCCGCGGCCAACTGATGATCGACCAGGATTCGATCCCTGACCTGCGTCTGCAGGGCCTCGTTCACCACTGTCAGGCTTGCAGACGCATCCTGTAATCTCCTCGTGACGGTCTCATTTTTGGCCAGCGCCATCTTCACCTCCGGTGTGAGCTCTCGGCCGGCAAAATGGCGCATGAGTTCGCCATTGACCAGGATCAACTCCTCGACAGACTGTTTTACCAGCGCACTGATGTGCGCACTTTGGCCGAGCACCCGGGCGAGCAACTCACCCGACACGGGCTAGGCCACGTGGACTACCCAGACAGGCTCGTGGCGTTCCGCATGCAGATCCGATGATCATGGGGGTCATCTCGAGGCGCGACGTGGCAATACCGCCGCCACAGTGTACATCGTGAATGCTTGCGCCACCGTTACGGCAGTTTGCGCAGCGCAACCTGCGACCCAGGCGTCGCCCCTCAGTGGTCGTCCCACTCCGCGACCTCGGGCAGACCCAAGCGCTGCAAGTTGTCCCCGGACATCATCCAGATCAGGATCTGGGCGGCCCAACTCGCATGCATCGACATGTTCGGGTGGCCCTTGGGGTCGATCGCGCAGGCGTCGGCTTTGCCCTTCTGATCGTATACCGGCAGGACAAACATGCGCTGCCGTTCCGCCTCGGAAAACAGACTTTCGATCTCGGCATAGGCGGGCCGCCAATCCGGCTCCGTGACATCGACGTAGTCGAGCAGTACGACTCTGACGTCGGGGTTGCGCGCGAAGACCTTGGTGAGCTGATCGAAGATGCCACGCTCGAACGGACTCAAGCGGGCGTAGGTCACCGGTTTGCCACCGGCCAGATCGCCGCCGCCATGCCGGTCGTTGCCGCCTCCCCACATCAGGACGAGTGAGGCATGTTCGTTGCCCGGCAGCGAATACTGCGCGAACTTGGCATCGCTGAAGCCGGGCACTGCATCGTCATACGAGTCTGCTTCCGATCCGGCCGTCGACCCGGATATGGCGAGATCGACCATGTCGACCGGATGTCCCACGTCCGCCAAGCCCGCTTCCAAGCGTCCGACCCAGGAATCGGCCTCCGAGGCCCAAGCCGATTCGTTGATGCTGACGGCGACCGCGGGGCTATCGGGGCCGAGCACGCAAATCCCGGTCGCATCGCTGTCGCCGATGACCTCGGCGATCGGCCGATAATCCGATATCGAGTCCCATTGGCCCGACAGCTCGAGCCGCGGGT
>Ga0116231_10014459_pt1 | contig 10596 bp, 5 predicted proteins | sample S1TSphgellanicum_2_FD_89695 | JGI IMG/M metagenome (GOLD analysis project Ga0116231, IMG submission 89695) | Host-associated microbial communities from peat moss isolated from Minnesota, USA - S1T2_Fd - Sphagnum magellanicum MG | ecosystem: Host-associated > Plants > Peat moss > Unclassified... | reverse complement strand
TTAAAAAAAAAAAAAAAGGTTTTTTTTCCCCCCAACCCTCCCGCTGTGTTGTTGACAAAAGAGGGCCCCCCCCCCCCCCCCCCTTCCCCCTAGCCCCTCCTCCAAAGGTGTCACAACTTCTTTTGAACCTATTTATAAGTCTCGTTGACAAGAATGGGGGGTTTGTTCATTCTATCAATGCATTTTCATGAAACTTTTGAAACTCCCCATAGAATTTCATATGTTGGTTGATGAATATTTGATTATATCCCCAAACCTACTGAACATCCTATCTAGAAATGCATATGTAACACCCTCATTACTATGATTTGGCAATGGCACCAACTTTAGCCATGTCAAAAAAAATTCAATCATAACCATAACATACCGGTTTTATTATACTATCAAACTCAGTGGTTCAATAAAATCCATATTCCATTGATATGCAAACCCCATGATGGGCAATGGTTATAAATGAAGTGTAGGTGCATTGAATGATGCTCACGCTCTATCACACATCATGTACCAAAACACAAATGATTGAACTTGCAATTATATCCATTGCCACCAATATTATTCCTAAAACAAACTATAATTTTGATGGACACCAAAGTGGTTCAAATTCTTGTGGACATGTCGCATAAGGCCCTCACATTTTTTTAGCAAAATATGACCCACACTCATCCATCTATCCACACATGCAAAAGGGAATTACCTTCCCATTTGAATCATTTGGCCTTACGCATAACACAATCCCATTCCTTGAGTGTTAATCCAATCAAAACTTCACATGTTGCAAATATGTAATGACAAGTACATCATCATGTATGTCCTAGGCACCATCACCCTTTGGTTCAATATCCACACCATGAAATCCCCTAGTACTCATGTCAATTTAAGGTGCATCTCCAAAGCACCCCAACAAGGTACATAGGTATGTGGAGGATGGCATCTTGATACCACCTCCAAATTTGCATCCATGGGCCAACAAAACCATGTAATATCCTCCTCAATAGAACTTGGGTTATGATTCAAACTATTCACATCTTAGTTGACTTTACTAGGCTTATGGAAAATATCAAATCATATTCTTGTAAAATAAGGGTCTATTTTAGCCAACTTTTTATCCATTTAGGTAAGTAGGGGAAAGGAATGAAATAGTTACGCCTATAAGTACCTTTGGACTTATATCAAAATAATGTATACACATAAAATGTATAGAACAAGGTTGGTAGCTTAAACCATACCCCTAAAATCTATATGCAAAAGTTTTAGACCTTTACATTCATATTTGAAAATACTTTACCATGGTCCATTGATATTTTATGTTGTATATACAAAGATTATAGTTTCAAACCTAATTATGACATTTACATTATGTATAATGTCAACAATCCACCACATGTAAAAAAACAATTCTACTAATAGGAAGGGTTGTGACTAATGATCTTTTTGGATGTTTTTTTGTTATTTCAACAAGGACACTGGGATGTGTTTGGGAAAATGTGTTTTTTTTGTGTAAATTCAACTAATTTAGCTAAATTTTTGGGAAAAAAATTAAATGATTCATATCACAATTTAAAATTTAAAATAATAAAATAATAAAAAAATTAAAAAAACCTTGGTTGTGACCAAGGTGGATGGGCTTATCAATTTTAATATATCAATTAAATAAAGGTCAATAATTTTATATATATATCAATCAAGTAAAAGGTATATAAGTTGAACATTTTTTCCAAGCCTAGTAAGGTGAAAGTTCTCTAGGCTTTGAAAATTTATTAATCCACCTTAGGGTAAGGGTAAATTACCAACAATTATGATGTTCATAGGGGTGAGGTTAAGGATGAACACTTTATTGTTTACAATACGTTTTCCTTAAGGATTTAAGGGGGTGACCATAGGGTAAATCAAAATATGTACATGAAAATGGCACATTGCCAATTTCTTGTGCACAACAAACATACCTAGGGTCAAATTCATCACTAGTAAATTGATTTTTTAATAAAAAATCATTTCATATTTGCATAATTACTTTATTTTATTTTCATTCATGCAAACTTTGAATTTTTAAAAAAATTGTCATATGTTGGACATACATATAAAGCCATCGAATGTACTATGTGGCAAATGGTGGCAATGAATGCATGGTTAGATGTTGCACATTCATGCTCATTTGTGTTTTTCTAGTGTAGGAATGTTTCATCTATTTTTTATTAAACATGCATAATCCAAGTTATCTATCAAACATGATAAAGATCAACACCTATCATAATTTTGATGCATATAAAGGATGAAAGATGACAAAATAATCACCAAGGCTTTTAATTTCACTTATTAAAAGAAAAAAAGTCAAATGGATTGCTTGTAGAAGGTGGTTGCTTATACAAATTCTTGTATTTTATGTTCAAATTTTTCATCACTAGGGAAGTGAAATATTCAACATTTTTATCACTGTCACTTGGACATTTTTAAAAATTAAATTTTCATGATTTTTTGGATTATTTAATTGACCATAGGCTAGGCGTTGCAAACATGAACCCATGAATTTTTTTATTAAAAAAATTTAATGAAAGCACAATGAAACCAATCAACATGTTTACAAACACATTTAAATCATTCTTATAATAACAAATGGGAGTAAAATCTTACTTTGGGTTCCAAGAACATGTGTTAAAAATATTGTCCTAGGGAATTAACTTAATCATCATAAATGAAATGTAAAAAGCAAACATATTCAAGAGTTAGTCACCACAATTTGAAAAAACTCATTGTCATCACACGCTTTACAAAATATGGAAATGCACGTATATTATATAATGATTTTAACATATTCCCTCTTTTTATCCATTTCAAAACAATTACCCTCCCTTAGGTAATGGAAAACCTTGAATATATATTGGTTATGACTCCAATTTGATAACCCCGAATTGTAAAAAAACTCCATGGAGCTTTGCCAAGGCTCCAACTAAAAAACATTCTCTAGAACAAGTAGGTCATTTCATCATGGCTATGCCTTTTCAATGACACCCATGAGGATGTTAAGAAACCCATAAGGATGTTAAATATTCAACATACTAAATTGGAAACACATGGTGGTTAGCATGGTAAAACCCATGCCAAGTGGATCCTTTAGTTATGCCATAAATGTTTTTATAATGGACTTCACATGACATTAAAATGTAGGGATACAAAGTTTGTAAGGTACCAAACTTTGGCCATTTCTAGGTGCATCACAACATCTCTCCCAATGTTTAGAACTACAAGCCAATCTAACTTCCATTTTGTACTATATTGCACATTTAGACAAGGCACTTGAGGCTATAGAGGGGCAACTAATTAATCCCCCAAGCTGAAAACTCTTGTGTGTCTTTATAAGATTTTTGTAGAATAGACTCTTTGCAAATTGACTCCACAAAGTTCAACTTCTAAAATAGTCCACAACCATACATGGGTCAAATATATTTCCATTAAAACAAAGAAAAATTGGTTATTGCACTCAAATGCATATTTGTGCTCCTTTTTTGAAGAGAATATATATATATATATATATATTATACATGTGTATAGAGAATATGTGGACTAAATGAAGCTTTCTTTAGTGAAAAATAAATACCCAACATTTTATGTGCACATAAAGGGGTGTGTTGTTTTAATTTAATTATTGTTATTTTTCTTATGTTTCCTTGTCTACCCTTGGCCCAGTCAATCTTTTCATCAAGAAAAGCTTGATGGTGCCAAGACACACTTTAGACCCCTGTTACAATGGACACTAAGCTGTCCATTATAAGCCCAAAACATGCATAACAAAACTTGAAGTGTGTATGGACAACACCAAGATGCGGTACAACACCATTAAACACATTTTGGGCAAGGAAAAGGGTAGCTAGGGGGGAAAAAAAAGGCATGCATTACAAAAGTGTTGCATGTTGCAATAACAACAAAGAAAAAAGTAACCAATAAAATATCAATGGTCAAAACCATAACAAGGGAAGGCCAAAGAAAGGCCAAAAGATGTACAACCCGCATGAACCAAAAAAAGGGAAAAAGCTAATCCTTCTTGTGGTACGAAACTATCTCACCCACAGTCCTTCTAATGTCGCATGCATGTAAATTGTGAAATCTAATAGTAATGGGAGGTCTAGAACAAGCATCACCTGCCAACATAATCTTCCTTTCTATAGTAGAGGCTAAAGCATGTTGAAGAGCAATAGTAACATGCTACTTGAAAAATTGAATGCAAAAAGATAAGGATAAATGGCCTCCCAATCGTCTATCATGGAAAAGACAAACACATTCCTTAATGAAATGATTCATATCACACATGGGTGAACAATGCACTTCCATGGCCGTAGGAATAAAATGGTGCCCCTCATGAAGCCCTCTATACTTGTGGATTTTACCAATGGTGTTAAATTTTGTAGCTACACCTATTGGTTGATTAATGACATTTGAAGCTACCGTTTCTCGCATCAAGTTAGTAACCAACACATCAACAACAAAGACCTAGTCCTCTCAAGTCATGTAAAGATTGGCTCGAAATGAAATTCCGACATGAGGGCATACCATTGTTTTTTCCATACAGTATGCCCACTCTCTTGAGCAAGGGCATACATGACATCTCAAATGGCATCATGTTTGGCTATCCATTGACCTCCAAACGAGCAATGAATTAAGTGTGTGCTAGATGCGTCCAACTTATGTCCACATTCACATGTGAAAAAATTAGATGCTAAAGGTTGAATCAAACCGAAACAAAAAACACAATGTTGAGGTGAAAGTAAAACGTGGGATGTGAAAGGAACAGATAGATGGTTTAATAAGCAACCATAGCCCTACCCCCTTATTCGAACAATAACAAATGCAAGCTCTGAATGTTGAGGAAATGGAATCATCTTCCAAAATAAATTTAAGGGATGTGTCGTGGTGGATGTCCATCCAAAATGCATGTAGACCTGGGGTGCTCGTAACTGTCAAACTTTCAAAAAATGGTGCATTATCCTAACTACAGGAGGAAGACCATCTTGTGTTACATGTAAGCATGACTAAAGCAAGTGTGAACCCCCCTCAATTTGAGAAACATACTTTTCCAAAATGGGTCTATCAAAAATACGAAACCTAATGCACAAATATGGAGCCACCAATGCCCAATTCCATATAAAAGCAGATGGGGCACAATCCTCCATAAAAAGAAGCCTTATACCACCAAAGGATATCAGTAATTGAACCTAACGCCTTGTTAAAGAGCCCTTAAAAGATTCCCATGATCCTAAACCCATAATGTCCACACATACCTGCATAATTCTCTCGTCAAAACCCACCAAAAGAGATGAGAAGGAAAGAAAATGAGGTATTGTTCATGTGAAATAAAAAGGTCGACGAGCTACACATGAAAACAAAATGCCCAAAACAATGTGGGCATTTCTTAAAAAAGGAAGATCGTCAATATGTACCACATCCTGAAATAAAACCTCATCCAAAAAATGTGTGGCAAAGTCCTGAGAACCCACTAGCATACACAAAAATGTGTAAGCCATTTGTGACCAAAGTTTAATCTTGAAAAATCTCTATGCTTGAAGAGATCCCTAATGGACTCTAAAGCTTACACTTTGACATCTTAACCTTAAGCCCAAGCAGGCTTAATTAGGTCGAAAGGTGGTCAAAGGCGCAAGTAATTTCATTCATAGGCCCCACAACATGGGTATTGTCCACTAGGGATGGAAAGATGTAACTAAAGGCCCATAAAATGGTCTCTAGGAAAGTTCAATAATGAGCCAAAACAAATAAAAGACTTTTTAGGGGGTCACCCTGCTTCATGCCTAAAAATGGTCCAATAATGGTGACCCCCTCCACATGCCGCCCATGCTAGTAATAAAAAGAAGAATGAACACCATAAAATAACTTGGTAAACAGGACAATGCTTGCCAAAAGCTCCTCAACATCACACAACTCTTTAAAAATAATAGCTTGAAAAATGTTATTAAAAGCATTTTCGACATCGACTTACATCATGGCCCAATAAAGGTGTAAGTTGAGGAGGGCTCGAATGCCAAAAATGATGGCCTCATAACTTCTAGGAATCGATACTCCAAATTGATGAAGGGATAAGTGCTCCTAAAACGGCCCCCAAAGTTGTAAGATAATGGAACGACTTATAAATCAAAGAAACATCTATAACAACTATGTGCATATATAATTATGTTAGGGAATAGAAATCAATGATCAATGATAAATGGAGATGCGCATTTGTACTTATGTGAACCCACTATTGATGCCCACTTGTGTTTGCTTAGTACTTGGGCACAATTGATATTGGTCATATTACTTTCATTTGCGCACCACATTGTTACACAATACATGTGATGATCAACTTATTTTTTCTTTTTTCATATGGTTTTCAATAATACATTGTTAGTCAAGTCGATGTCAAATTGATTTGATTTAATATAAATTCTATGGACATGAAAAGACACATGTTAATTCCAATGATGATGATTTCATCAAAGATATTTTAGGTGGGATGGGCTATAGTTGTAGGTCATAAAAAAAAAATTCCAAATTGCAAATTTATTAGAAGTCGAATCCAAACTGGAATTTCTTTAAAATAAACATTTTACAAGTTGTAATGTTTTAAAATGTCCTTATGGATCCTAAGATATCAAAAGAAGAACAAATCTTTGTATTTTTTTCTATTTTTTGGGAATTTTGGTGTCCTTTCAAAATAAAATAAAATCTTTGTGTCTTTTCCAATTTCATACACATATTTACATGTAAGTTCATACAAATGTAAATATGTGTTATTTCATTTGAATATGTTGAGATTATTTCAAGGGATTCACATGTTTTTTTTTCTTTGAAATCAAGTTAGTTTATAATAATAAAAATTCCCTTAAATACCTAATTCAAGGATTTAATCCCCACTTGCTCAACTGATTTAATGTTTATCCACCCTAATTGCTTCCAAAATTTCAATGAATTAAAAACAAAAGACTAACTAAATCTCCCCTTGGATGATAACTGGGCAATATTTTATATAATTTGTATCTTATATATATAACAAAATTTTCAAATGTAAATCATGTTTTTTTGGTCATTTCATTATCACTAGCAATGCATAGCAACACAAAGGCCAAGTTTGTTTTTTCTTATCCATGTTGGTGGGTAGGGAAAAGAAGTGAAGTAGTTTTTAGGAAAGATGGGAAATAATTATTTTTAAAAAAGTAACAAAAAAAGTACTTAAACGTTGGAAATGAAACAATTATATATGGAATTTTCTCTTTAAATGTCTAGGGATGACCATACCATAGATTCCAAATCTTTACATTTTACAAAAACAAGCCTACGAAAGATTATAAAAAACCACCCATATACCAATTCCTTGAAAATTCTCATCATTAAAACAATAAATACTTTGGTAGAATTGATGCTAATTATATTATTTTCATAACTATTGATATTTTCAAATAATACTTTTCAAATAACAAAATTTTGTGACGAAAAATATTGAATCTTCAATAATTATCTACTTATTCTTATATATGGATTGGAGTTGTGCTGATTGATAATACAGGAAATCGTTCTATTGTAGTGTGCAAAGTTTATCTTACAAAATGAAAAAAATTGTTAAGACTTACAATTATTTTGGGTTGAAAATTTTGTGGTTTGAATTGAGGGGTTTAAAAGAAACCCATTGATGCAAAAATAAAGAAATTTCTACCAAAGTAGATGATAATGAGGTGTTTGAGTTTGTTTATCATGTGTTTGAAAATTGGGTTGGGATGATAATTGGCTAGCACTCAAAAAAGTTGTTTTGTTTTTTTCTTTTGAATGTTTAATGTTGAAATATTAGTATTTTAATTAAAAATTTTAATTCTTCCTTTCTTTTTTGGGTTCTTAGCTTAAGTTTATTGGGCCAAAAATCTATTTCTTCTTCCTCTTTCTTTCTTTCTTTTGTATTTCTCAATTTCTACAAAATCAATTAATTATTGGACTGACATGTAGAGTTGTATGTGGACCCATTGATATAAAGTACCCAACTTTGTCAACTCTCCTATTGTCAATGGCACACAATCACACATTTGTCCACAAATGGCACACATATCATATGTCATCTATATTTTCTTCCTTTGGGCATCCCCACCAATGCACCATCATCCACTAGATGCCTATTATTATAAGGTTGTGGATGAACTTCAACTGAGTTAGTATATGGTTTCATTTTGGTAACCAATTATGTAAGAAATAGGTTTCATATATATATATATATATATATATATATATATATAGGAAAGTAGATAACTACCAAGTAAGTAAATGATTTATATATAGGTTGGTAAGGGTTGTTTTTAGTACGTACCTACTAACAACCTACTATGGGTTCTTAGTAGGTAGATAAGTAGGTAGTTTAAAAAAGAAAGTGAGTTAACCACCATGGTTAGCTACAAAATTGAAATTCAATAGAAAATTATTTCCTAACCACTTATCATTCATCCTTCATGGTGTGCTAGTGGGTGTTAGCTCATTGTGTGCCTTTCTTTCATTATTTTCTTTTTTTCTTTGTTTCTCTAACGAACAACTCGCACATTTCTCAGGCCTACTGCACTTTTTGAAGGAGGAAACATGGTTGCTTTTTATTGGTTCTATCCATCCAAAAGATAAAGACTTTTGGGAACCATGGAGTTTTGAATTTGGCCTTTGACATTTTGATGAATGTCACCAAGTGTTATGTAGTATGAAATATCACAAGTTCTTTCTTTCTTCTTGAATATCATGTTGCTTGCTATAAAGGGGGAGAAGGATAACCAAACGCCAATGATCAACTTTTGTTTTCTTTTCTTTTTTTCCATGTCTTCCCAATTGTTTTGTGCACACTTTTGGTTTTCATGCGGTTCTAGCAAACCACCCAAGAGTTGGAGAGTTGTTTGTATGATTATTATTTTTATGATCCATCACACAAACCCAAATAATAAGGTTCAAAACCTATTACAAGCTCTTCACCCAAGAAGTGACAAGCTACTTGTGTGATTTTTTTATGATCATGACGTAACCCAAGTAATATGGTTTGAATCCTATTTACAAGCTTTTTGTTTTCATTCTTATGTTCTTGACTTTGAGCTACAATTTGTGAAAGCAACCTCTCAACCTCTTTTAGTGCTATAATGTGTTCTCCAACTTTGGAACATTTTTATTGGGCATTTGAGACTATTCTTACATATGCATGTGGTCAAATTATGAGTTTGTCATGTAAAATTCTCATAATGTTATTATTTATTTTGAAAAACTTTTATATTAAATGCATTCAAAATCAACTATTCAAGATGTGCATGTTTTTTAAATTCTATAAAAGGGAACAAGATTTTGTGGACTCTTCAATTGTTTCTTTTGTTTCTCTTTGTAAAATCATGGATTGTGCAATTCAAGTTTGAATGATTAAAATGGAGTTTGACCTTGGGGTGATGGTTCATTGGTATAACCCTTTTTGGGACATTGGGACCCCAAAAGGTTTTAGGTTCAAACTCAATGGTGCACAAGTGAAACTCATGTTGGCCCTTTATTAATGAGCTTGACTTGGGGGTGCCAACAACTTGTCAAATCAACTTCATTGTTGTCAAAAGAAGAAAAAAAACATGAAGTTTATAATTGTAATTATGTTTACAACTCTCTCTTTCTCAACCACTAGATCAAATGTCAACCATCATAAGTAGACTAGACATATAAAAGTTATTTGAATTTTCAATAAATTTTTTCATCCTTTCTTCTTTATACCACATACTTGTTCTCATCAACTAATTATAATGTTAACATAATGCACTTGTTTTCTATTCAACAAGTTACCTAAGATTTGACAAACCATAAAGTTAAATCTTAAACACCAATTTTCAAAGGAATTTTAAAGGTTTTAAGGTGAAATGTCAAGACAACTTGAGAATGGGATTGTCAATTTGTTTCAAAAAAAGGCCCCCCAATTGTAGGCATTGGTGATAACATTATTTGTAAATATTGTTATCACTCTTGTTTACATAAGGTGGCATCATCCGCTATGTGGAAAGAACAAAGGGCTCAAAGTGTACATTTATAAGCAATATTATACAATTGTTATGGCATCAAAATAGTGTGTTGGATTTTATGACATATCACATCAAAAACCAACCCACCATGATGATCCAAAATATTTTTCTTAGTGGCTTATGTGTGTACATCATAACAAATCCTATGAATGTGGAGTACATCTTGAAGACCAATTCTGATAATTACCAAAAAGGCCATTTCATAAAACACATTTTTGGTGAAATTCTTGGGAAAGGGATTTTCAATATAGATGGAAAGCATTGGAAATTACAATGAGGCATTGTAAGTTGTGAATTTACTTCAAAATCATTTCAAAACTTCATGCGTGCTATAATTCAAGTAGAGTTGAATGATTGACTTATCCCGTTGCTTGCAAAAACTTGCAAAGTAAAAGTTTCAATTGATCTCCAAAACTTTTCATGCATTCTGTGACGCGCTCCCAAGTCACGGGGTGAAACCCATTTGAGGGTTTCACAAAGTCAAGTTGCGGAAAGTTGAACTTGGTAGCACGCTCCCGGCTTCCAACTCTAGAAAGGGGTAGAGGGTCGAGTT
>Ga0116231_10014457_pt1 | contig 10597 bp, 9 predicted proteins | sample S1TSphgellanicum_2_FD_89695 | JGI IMG/M metagenome (GOLD analysis project Ga0116231, IMG submission 89695) | Host-associated microbial communities from peat moss isolated from Minnesota, USA - S1T2_Fd - Sphagnum magellanicum MG | ecosystem: Host-associated > Plants > Peat moss > Unclassified... | reverse complement strand
ATGATGGAATTTTGGGTTTGAAAATACATAATTTTAAAAGAGTTTGCGGTGTTTTTTGGTTGTGGGTTGGGGGGATAGTGTTTGGTTGTTTTTGGGGGGGGGGTGGGGGGGGTAGTGGGGGGGGGAGGGATTTATGCAAAAATTTCCCAAGCAGATACCTGGCAGGTTAAGTAGTCATCATGCAAGCAATGCCATAGGATCTTTAGAAGTAGAGTTTACAATTTCGAGCATGTCAAGTGTCCAATAGATCGCATAAGCAACCAAACTTGAAAGGAACAAATTGGGAACATGTTAAGAAATGCATTGGGAATTCTATGCTACAAAGATAAAGATTGCATTGTGCAGTCTTGTTGTTTTGGAGAGTGTTACAATAGCACAAAGAAAATGCAAGAAGAAGAAGAAGAAGAAGAATTGTAAGCTTCTTAAATTGTACAAAATCTTCTTGTTTGTTTGCAGAGGGTCTTAGAACAGCGAGTAAATACTCTGCTGGATAAACTCCTACTGAAGCCTTCTCTTGCAAGTCCTCCTCAGCTTGAAGATGGGGGCTTACAGCAAGTAAGTAGGTCCCCCTGACTTGTGACACCCACTAGCAAGATCTCTCTTTCCTTTTCCTTTTTTCTTCTTTTTGTTTCAAGACCCACCAGGAAGATCTCCATTTTTTGTATAAATTTTTGAAACACAACAGCAGACCCAACTGACAAGCTGTTTGCATTAATTAAACCCCCAAGTCAGGCCCACTGACAGAGGACACAACAGGTGCTTTTTTCACCTGGCTCACTGACCACTCAGTGGGTTTGAACATGGGACTTTTGTGCTACCAAACATGGGCTATACCACTGAGCCATCACTCACTCCCAGGGGGGGCGCAAGATCTCCCATTTTTCTTAGTACTGTTTTTTTGTGGGTGGCAGTATCTATGTATTCTTGCTGGAGCTTATGAAAGGACAAAGAAGCTTGCAGATGAGCTTCAAGCTCTTGGATGTGGAGATTTTAATGCCCAGGGTATGTATGTATCACTACTATCACCGGGCTTGTCAATCATCACCAATTTGGCCATGGTATGAAGTAAACACCTTTCTTAGAGCATCTCCAGCAGTGCTCAGTATGTGACCCTGCAATTAAAATTGGATAAAGAAAACTTTGTCAAAACATGTTGGTTTGGCTTCGCAAAATGGTTTTGGCCCAGCATTTTTGCATAGTTTGCTGAGGCTGCTAAAAGGCACAGCAAAGCCTAACAGCTGCCAGAGAAGAGTGTAATAAATGTGATCTGACTACTGCTCCATGTTTCTGATTGGCCAATCATAATAATGACTGGTCCGATTGCTTCGCTATTAGTAGTCTCCCACCTATTTGCAGTCACAGTTCTAGTTTTATGGGTGGGTTGGAACAAAAAGTAAATTACAAAACTTGGATGTGAGAAATGTTTTTGCAGGGTCACATACTGAGCACCCACCGCTGGAGATGCTCTTAGTAGTACAAGGAACTTTCTCATATAAAAGAAAGCTAAGCTTTTGATGAGAGAAGTCTTTGTCACAATGGGTAGTAAAGTATAGAATTGATACCAACGTTTTGCAGTTGGTGTCGTGAAAAAAGTTGCTGTTGATGATTTGATAGATGTGCAAACAGCAGGTCTATGAAGTTGAGTTCTTCTGATCAATTACCCATCGGTGGGTGTGTGGAGCACTTGTACAGATCTTGCAGAGTCATTGTTCTCATCGCACATGGAGGATTATATAGAGTATGAACTGGCATCACTTGGTCAGCTTTTCAAGGTCAAGGTATGATGAAGACTCTGAGCGGTTGTGCAATCCATCTTCAGCAAATTGGCGAAAACATGAGTCAGAGTTTAACCAAGTCTCAAATGGGTACCTCATAGCAGAAGATCAATATCTGAAGCTTGCAGTTTGAACTTTGTTTTGTAGAATTTTATCCTGGTGGTGGGTGTCTATGAAACTTCTTCTACAGGTGGCAGAGCTGAAGGATATGCAGCTTAACCTTGATGCAGTCTCATCAGGTCCACACAAAAAAGGATCCATTATGGCATCTTACATGCAAATCTCTGACACAGCAGTCCAGGAGTTTGTCAAGTGGAATGAAAAAGCTCTTGGCCGCTGCTGCACCATGCTCACTCTGGCTAAGGTGAGTTGAGTGTTCACTCTTTTTCTTTCCATATATATAATGTTAAATGTCTCATGTCAGATTCAACCCAATTTTTTGATCTGACCTCTTCTTGAGTTCTAGATCTGTACCTGTAACTAGTGCAGATTATGATCAAGCTTTTTGTTTTGTCAGAAAATCTCTGCCCTTGGAAATGCATGCATGCACTTGGGCAGGGGGGGAAGGGGCTATTTGGAGTCAGCTTTTTGCAGGAAGGCAAAAATTGACTTGAGCACCAGATAATTCCATATATATGATGCATGCAGGCTGGACCTTTGGCAACCAATGCAAATTTGATCTTCACATGCCTACTCAATGAGGTCAAGAACTCTTTCTTCCCGAATCAAAATGAATTGCTTGCATATGACAGTAAGAGAATAATATATCATCAGTCATAGATTTTATATCCTGGACTTATAGATCCCATCTGATGATGCTTCTTGTGGATCCAAGATGAGGTCTACCAAAAGATCAAAGGACAAGATGACACCCAAAAAGTGCTGGAAAAGTCACACAGAAATCACATAGTCATCATGTTCCCATCCAACCCATGCCTTGTGGTGTCCTAGGATGGATCTTTTCAGCATGCCCAATTTCCCATAAACTGTAAACTCTTGCAGGTGAGCCAGTACACAACAGAAGGGTTGGAACGAGCAATGGATGCATTGCAAGAGGCAGCAACACTTCGTGCACGCTTCACAATTCCTTCTACTAGCAACCGACGTGTGGCAGTGGCAGCAGCTGCTGCGGTATGTGGGTGGGTGTGTGTGTGTGCAACGGCCATAAATTGATTCTCTTTGTCTCTTTGAAATGGCACCATATATCCATCCTCCCTACCAAAGAAAATAATCTGTGTGTTTGAACTAAAATTGAGTTGCACCCACCCACTCTTTGACAAGAAACAGCAGATTCTGAAGATTCATTGACAAAAAGGGTGGGCAGGGTGGCAGGGTGGTGCAGCAACAATTGCAGGAGAGAACAGTGTCCGTGTGTTCATGGTTGCCATCCAAAGAGCCACCACCAATGTTGCCCTGGTTCAGCAAGTATAAAAATGCCTTCTCTATCCCTCCTGAGCTCTGATTCTTATTATTGCAAACAGGGTTGGTCCTCTCCAGCTTCAGACTGATGATCCCATGCCATGATCCAGCCTCCTCATTACTGAAATTACATGACTCACCATGAATTATTATAGAATAGACAAGCTTCTTTTTTTTTTCCTTTTTCTTTTTCCAATGAAGTTGTTGATCCACATGCGTTTGAAATCTGGACAGCATTTTATGAATACAGTATTGAGAATGCTCCTACCAGTGGATGGAGCCCATTCTGCTTGCTGTGAAGAGATGGCAGCAGCCATGGCAAATACTGAAAGAACAGCTTTGAAAGGCCTGCAGAGCTGCATCAATGCTATGATTGCTGAGGTTAAGTGTACAACACTCACAACTGCATCCATCATCTGAGCCCCCTCCTGCATGCATGAACCCGAACCCTAAATCCTTAGCCCATGCATGAACTCACTGGTGGTATCTGGAACAGTAGCTCCTTTGATCATGTTGTTGTTGTGCACTCTGTATGTATAAATGAATCCCACATCCTTCCTTAGCGCCTGTTTTTTTTTTCACCGCCCACATTGTTGATTTTTTATGCAATTTAAGAAGCCCCCGGGGGCTTCAATTGTTGGGATTTTGGGTCTGCATGCAGCTTGAGCGATTATTAGTGGCAGAGCAGAGAGTGACAGACTTCAACCCACCCAAAGATCCCAGGACATCACCTGATCATCACCCCACCAAAGCCTGTACCAGGTGGGTGGGAAGTGCTCAGATCTTTTGAATCTCAGTTAGATCATATACATTTACTACAGCCCATAAGACCACTATTGAGCTTTCTGGCATTGCTTTGGTTTTCATACATGTAAACAATTTAGACTTGTGAGAAGGAAGGTCACATGAGGATGGACAGACACACCCAACTGAACTGGTTGCTTGCTGTTAGCGTTGTTCTAGAAAGAATTCAAGTGGAACTTTATTCTCATGCTAAAAATTGAGCTCTCCTCTCATATGACTACTCTCTCTTCTCTCTGTGTCTTTCTTTGCCAGTGTAATGAACTATTTGACACGGATGCTGAATGTGGTAAGCAACTCTTTGGAAGGGTTCAACAAACAAGCTTTTTTGACAGAGCTGGTTAGTAATTATGAACTGCACTGTTACCAGTTAAAATTGCTCATCAGGTCTTGTTGCTCAAGGGGGATGGACTCAACATCCTGCAGTTAGTCATGGGTCAATTTGATCAATCGTGCTTTGTACTGGTGCTTGTTAGATTACAACCACTACAAGAGAAAATGTGGTTGTTTTTTGCTCACACAAAAATCCGTGACTCATGCATGACCCATGTGTGAGGTAAACTGTTGTGGCACCACCTATTGTATACATTTACCTCACACATGTGTCATGCATGAGTCACGGATTTTTGTGTGAGCAAAAAACAACCACATTCTCTTCTTGTAGTGAACAAATAGACTGAAAAAACAACAAGTTGTCATTGCTGATTTTCAAACACGGATGTGAACAAAGTGAGAAGAAAGGGGACGAGTGGCAATGTACAGGGGAACCGCATGTACAAGGCTCTTCTCTTACATTTGCAACACTTCACCCTCAATGCCAGGTGCACTACTGTAAGAGTGTTGTTACAAGTTTCACCCGTTGAAGAGCAATTCATGAATTCCTCACAATATGTATGTATGTATCTATCTAGGTTTAGGCAGAAAAGTTTTGGGACCTTAAATTTGGTGCCTAACTAACATGAGAACTTTGAGAACTTAGTTACACTGAGACTCCGCAAGGTTGGGGCAGTGGGGGTCTGCGGTTGAAACATGATATATCAGAATATGCTGACTATATAATTCGGAACTTCAAGGCCCCTGAAGTTGAAGTGAAGTTCAGGTTACTGGGCACGTAAGTAAAGCAATTTGACATGACATTTTCTTCTTCATATTGCCAACCTTTTTACATTACTCTGGGCATCAAGAGAGTTTCAATGCACTCTAGTGTCGATTACTATAGTGTGTGTGTGTGTGTGTGTACTAAGAAGAAGTCGAAGAAGATTGAATGTAGTTATAATACTATATGAATTTCATACTTGCAGGCAAATACCCAAATCCATAAGATGTCTGGGGAAGTCATTCATTCTTTGAATATTTTATGAAACATGGAACATTTTTTTTAAAAAGAGGGTTGGGGGGGATTTTTTTTGGGTATGTTATGAAATAATAAAATAATAAAGAAATATTCTATTAAAATTGAGATTATTAGAATTATATTTTAAGTATAATATTCCCATAATCAACTTTTAAGCATCTTATTTTACGTAAGTTTTATTTATTTATTTATTTATTTAGTTATTTATTTATTTTTAATTTAAGAAACATCAGTTGCACCAAGTTTTTTTTGTTGGCACACTATTTGAAAGAAAATGAAAGTAACTTCCCCTAGATAGGACGAACATGACATTTTTATTTTTATTTTTTCGGGTTAAATTTTCACATTGTGGTGACCAAGAACATTGGAAATTTGTGTAAATTTTTTTTTAATTGCAATTCTTTTTTTTACAAGACCCAAAAGTTGGAAATTTTGCCAAACTTTCCAAACCACAAAACTGATGGCTAAATTTTTTTTTCATATTATTATTATTATTATTATTATTATTATTTATTTTTTAAATTTTAAAAACTCTTGGTGTGTGGCAGGTTGGTGAATGTGTTTGTAGTAGCACCTGAAAGCTTGCCCACTTTGATAGACAGCAGCCTGGGAGAAGCCAAAGAAGAGGCCATGAGGTCCCCCCAATCCTGCCAAAACCTATTATTACACACTAACTTTGTTTTTTCATATATCCGAGGGCACGGGTATATTGGGACTCCATTTTTTCCCCCATTGTGGGTAGGGTGTGGGTAATCCTCATCATATATACCCACCCCGGGTTGGGGTAAGAAAATGGGTATGTACTTTTTAATTTGTTTTATTAAGAATAAAAGAATGTTCACACTTTGAAAGTATAACTAGGACAATTTTCAAATACAATTGAATTCACTCTTTTTTTTCACTTTTTTTTCTTAACCCTAGCTATATGATCTTACATATATTCAATGGGTATCAATAGGGTATTATTTTTTCAGATGTATATATTTCGGGCATGCACTTCATTGGTTATATTATTCTTAAGAAAATAGGTTAGGGTAAGAGATATACCCTAACCATACCCGATGAGTATATCTGGGTAAAAAATATACTCATGCAACACACTGACACATACATGCATGCATGCATACTCTTAAGGGAACTGTGGAGTGGGAATGGGGTTACAAACTTTTGGATGATACAGGCTGATTGAACAAAGGGAGGATTATAAGGTGGCAAAAATAGCCAAGCTGTTCACTCTCATGAATCATCAACAATGAAGACCCAAAGAGAGGTTCCTTCCCCCGCCCCCAACATGATGAACTTCAACTTCAAGATTTTTATGAAAGAGAAGGGACTTTTCCATTTTGTAAGATTCTTGATATTTGAAACTTGAAGTTCAAGATGTTCTATCTTGGGAGGTGTGTTGAATTATATAGAGATGAAACCTAAGAAGATCGTTAGGATGTTGGAAGATTGTGGAACTTCATTTTATGTGGCTTGTACACTTTGATTGGCTATCATTGTTGTTCACTCACTTGGAAAATTGAATGTCACACATCCAAGATGCAACTATATCACACACAATGGAAATAACATCATTTGTTAACATGCAAAGGTCAAAGGTGTAAGAGATGCTCTAGAAGCTGGAACATTAAATAGCCCCCAACAAGCATTATCTAATGCAAACATGGCATCACAAACACGCTAGCCTTGCCAATATATAAAAATAATTCAGGCAACATGTTAGTATTGCTCTTCAATGTGTTTTAGCTTTTATTATAAAAAAAAAGATTGTGTTGGTGGGAGATGCTTGTTTTAGACTTATTATTATTATTAGATCTCACAATTTGCATGTTGGCAACATTAGAGGGGTTGTGAATGAGATAGCTTCCTAGCACGAAAGGGACCAGCTCTCTCTCTTTTTTGATTCTTATGAATTGTGCATCTTTTAATGACGCGCTCCCAAGTCCCAAGTTAGGCCTAAGTTGGGCTAAGTCACTCAAGTTGTGGAATTTCTGGGACTCGGGGCACGCTCCCAGCTTCCAGCACTAAAGGGGGGGTGAGAGGGGCGTGATGAAAGCTCCGGGATAGACTAGGAAGAAGGACAAGCTTACTCAATTACACGATCATGCATCCAAATCCAACCAACAACTTGGTTAGAACTCATTCTGCACCCTTTTGGTGTTGGGACAAGCCACGGGCTACCTTGGACTCACTTGACTCACCACGGCCCGGACTTGGGAGAAGCCACCACCTTCCCCCATATAGTATTCTCTGTAGCTCTCCACCGCACTTGCATCCAAATGGTTTTTTTTCCCGGGACTCCCAAAGTGGAGTCCCGAAACAGTCTCGGTTTGGACTCCTGGGACTTTGGACGCTCATAACTCCTCGCCCCAAACTCGGATCGGGACGAGGTCTAAACCAAAGTTGTAGCTCTCCTCGAGACCTTTCCAACGGTGTGCCACATTTTACCTGCACGCACCGGAATCGGCTCGATTCCCGACTTTTAGTGGTTGGGAGTCAAACTGGCAGTTTGACTCCCGGCCCTTCTTTCGACCATAACTTGTGCTGCATATGTCTAAATGGCTCATGCGAGGCCATTTTGGACATCTACACTTTAAGACCTTTCCAATGGTATAAATAACTCCTCAATGCAAGGTGTTTTGACCCCTGCAATCGCGCTCTAAGTTTTCAAGAGTCCCAGAGGACTCCCAAGTCCCATTTTTGGGAGTGTGAGTGGTGACCTCACAACTCCCTCAAAGTGGGGTTGCGACATTTAACCTTTTTTTGGCCTTCCCTTTTGTCTTCCATGTGATGGTTTTGACCATCATTTTTTATTAGATTTTTTGTCGTGATAAGATGTTGTACATCTACCTATTATGTCCACACCCTGAACACCAAAAAAATCCATTCCCATCTAAACAATGTACACTTTCACCAAAAAAATTGATTCACCTAATGTGAAATTGGTTTTAATAAAATAAAACTTCCAAAAGTTAGATCCAATATGATAGTCTTTGTCTTGGTGGGGCCAAGGCCCAAAAATGGTTGACCATGCTTCATTTTGTGTACAATTCCATGGTTCTATCTCAGGGTGTGATTGGTTTGACTTTTTTTCTATAATAAATTAAAAACATGACTACTCCTTTTTAATGTTAAAATTTATGTTGTTAATTGGTACCTTCCTTTTTAAAATACTTGTTGGGTTCAAATTTGGCCTTAAAAACATATAAAACAATATAAATAATGTTTCTTTTTATAAAACATGCAAAACATGAAAAATTAAATAGAACAATTTGACATAAAATCACAAAGGCCACAAAAAGATAAGCATAGAAATGTGATAGATAGAACTTGTTGGGGAGTATTTAATGTCTTTTTTCAATAAGAAAAAGGTTTGGTTGGGGATGTTACTTTTGTTGGAAAGGTCAACTAGGACAACAACATCAAAGATGGTGGATACTATACCAATGTACTCAAACAATCCATGAATTTTGTTGCGAATAAACATTTGGGAGTGTGGTTCTCTTCATCATAAGATTTGGAAAGACTATTTGCATAAAGGGTTTTGACAAAATAAAGTTATCCCTAAAGTCCCCCTATTAGGGGGTGAACATGATTGGTTTTTCATATTTGGGGATGAAATGAATAGCAAAGGGTGACAGCTATAGTTACAAAATAACAACATGTCAAATTTTTTTTGCATTTATTTTGGTGGTAAAACTATTTTTTTGTGTGAAGACCACAACCCTAGGTAACAAGTTCAATGCTCATGTGTAAAATGTGAATGTTTTCATGAAAGTGTGTGATTTTTTTCATAAACATGAAAAGGGAAAAAAACTCTGACGTTGAAGCTCAAAGAGAAAGATATATAGAATTTCCAATTGTCAAAATAAGCACTTGAATGCATCAAACTCACAAGCAATCCACAAACTTCCTTATTTTTCAAAACCAAACTCCTTCAATTTTGCAAGCAATGTTATGAAAAGAAAGTGATGTAATAACTTAGTATGGATCACAAATCTCCATCATTCTCTTCCCACATAGACTACCAAGCAACTTCAAGTACATTCCACGAGCAATGATCAATTTTTTTGCTAATATTAGAATCATAGTTTCATTAGTTCCTCAAACTATTTCTCTCCCATGAAATTTTAGAGGTCATAAGAGAGTCTAGTTTGTATGTGGACAACCTATGCCTAAAGTTGGAGTAGTTATAAGAGTTGAAAGATCTAGAGCCTTTATGATGAGAAGGAGCTCCTTTAGATGAAGAAAGCTTCATACAAAAGATTGATGATATTTTTAGATGGATTCATTGTTGTTGTTGTTGCATTTTTCTCACAAAATCTTGTCATGTTAACTTTCAAAGTTGGTCCTACTATTTCTCATATAATCTCCTTCTCCCACTACTTTTGACGAAACAAAACATCTTGAGAAAATTACAAAATTACATTTACACTACAATGTAAATCCCGTACTTTTGCTACAAGCTCAAAATTTTGTCATCCCTATTTTCATCATTGGTCTTCAATTTTCAAATTCCATCCCCAAATTTGATAATTTTACAAATAATAAAAAAAGGATATGAAATTGGGATAAAGGATGGATAGGGTATGGGACTAGGGAGGACTTTGTGCATAACTTTAATATTCATTCCACCTTTAAGGGTTTTTTTTAATTGTAAAAATGTCATCCCACAAGGTCATCAATAATTATAACATGTCAATGTCTCATGTCCATAATTTAACATAATAGTTAAATTTCTTTGCCAAGAACATAATTTAACATAACTTTGTTTTCGCAAAAACATATGAACTTTAAACATCAACAATCATTTGATGTTCAAAGTTCAAAACCTAGATCAAATTATTCATATAACATTACTTTGCAAAGGAGATCACAATGATACACATCCTTTCCCATACAAAATACCTATTCCTTAAGGTCCAAAAATTGTCGAGAGGTTTAGTTATTTGGAAAATCAGTCACCAACATGTGTTTTTGGAAATTGCTTGACCATGTGAACAATCTTCAACCACATTAGTCTTTTTCTTATTTTGCAAAAATTTGTTAAAAGGTGACATGGTCTTTTGGAAAGGGAATAGTTTGTTGCAATTTTTTTTTCTTTTTAAAGCTAGAATTGTAAAATTGCAATAGAAAATTGTCTTGGGTGGGGGGGGGGGGGGGGGGGGGGACGAAAAACAATAAAAAAAAAAGATACGGGAGGGCGTGGGGTTATCATCCTCAAACGAAGAAACAAAAATATTTT
>Ga0116231_10014456_pt1 | contig 10597 bp, 10 predicted proteins | sample S1TSphgellanicum_2_FD_89695 | JGI IMG/M metagenome (GOLD analysis project Ga0116231, IMG submission 89695) | Host-associated microbial communities from peat moss isolated from Minnesota, USA - S1T2_Fd - Sphagnum magellanicum MG | ecosystem: Host-associated > Plants > Peat moss > Unclassified... | reverse complement strand
TCGTCCAGAACCGCCACATCCACCGCGCCCACCGCGCTGACAATTGTTTCTTCGCTCATGCGCCTGCCGCCGGCAGCACTACCTCAAGCGCCGCCCCGCCTTCCGCCCGGTTAGACGCCGAAATCGTCCCGCCATGTTGCGTCACAATTCCTTCCGCCACCGTCAACCCCAGCCCCGTGCCGCGCGCATCCAGCCGCGTGCTCACAAACGCCTCAAACAAATTCGGCAGCACATGCGCCGGAATGCCCGGCCCGTTGTCAATCACCGAGCAGCAAACCCACCTTTGCCCGCCGCGCTGCATCGGCCGCGTCTCCACCTGAATCACCCCGCCCGCCGACACCGCCAGCAACGCGTTGCGCAGCAAATTCACAAACACCTGCACCAATCGGTCCGGATTGCCAATCACCTGGTCGGCCGCGCGCGCCCGGTTTTCAAACGTCACCGCCGAAGCCTTTTCGTCAATCGCCACCAGGCTCCAGCTTTCGTCAATAATGGAATGCACGTTGACAATCTCGTTCTCCTGCTTGCGCACGCGCGCAAAATCCACCAGCCCTTCGCTGATCTTGCGCAGCCGCTGCGTCACCCTCAGCATCCGGTTCACGCGCTCCATCGTGTGCGCGTCCAAATGGCTTTCCAGCAGCTTCTCAATCGACCCTTGCAGCACCGCCAGCGGCGTATTCAGTTCATGCGCCACGCTGGTGCTCAGCAAACCCAGACTCACCAGACGGTCCTGCTCCTCCAGCTTTTGCAGCGCGCTTTCCAGATGATCTTCCTGATGCCGAAGCTGCGCCACCGTCTGGTTGCGCGACCGCATAATCTGGCCAATCTCATCGTTCAAAATAAACTGCTCGTCAATCATCTCGTTGATGCGGTCGTCGCACTGCGTGGCTTCATCCGCTTTCAGCATCAGCGTCAAGGGCTGATACACATACTGCGGCATGATGATAAATTCCAGCACGATAATCGATAAAACATAAATTGCGCCCAGCGTGGTGAACAGCAGCACCTTGGCCTTGTGAACCGCAACCGCGTCCTCCTTGCCCAGCCATGCATTCATCGCCGCATCGCGCGCCTGCTCATTCGCCGGAATCATCTGCGCAATCATCTGCGTTTCACGCTGCTTGGTGGCTTCAATCTGCCGCGAAAACAGCGGAATCACCGAAAGATAAACCGACGCCGTCAGCACAATAAAAAAAAGATTGTGCAAAATCACCAGCTTCCGCCTGACGTTCAGCCCGCCAAAAAGACGGAACACCAGCGTCGGCGGCTTCAGTGGCTTATCGTTTTTGCTGCGCCAGCTCGGCTTGTTCACCCGATTCCTGCTCCTTATATTGCAGTTGGTACAGCTTCCAGTAAATACCCTTCAGCGCCAGCAATTCCTGGTGCGTGCCCATTTCGCGCAACTGCGTCTTATGCATAACGATAATCTTGTCCGCCCGCTGAATCGTCGAAAGCCGGTGCGCAATCACCAGCGACGTCCTGTTTGTCACCAGCCGCGCCAGGGCTTCGCGCACTTTAAACTCCGTTTCGGTGTCCACGCTGGAAGTGGCTTCATCCAGAATCAGAATCTTCGGGTTATGCGCCAGCGCGCGCGCAAAACTGATTAACTGTTTCTGCCCGGTCGAAAAACCGTTGCCGCGTTCCCGCACGGCCGTGTCAAAATGCTCCGGCAGCGTCATCACAAAATCCGCCAGGTTCACCTGTTCCGCCGCGCGCCGAACGTCTTCCATGACAATGCCCGAAGTGCCCAGCCGGATGTTGCTCTCAATCGTTCCCGTGAATAAATAAGGGTCCTGCAAAACCACCCCGAAACGCTGGCGCAAGTCCAGCAATTCAAACTGGCGCACATCAATGCCGCCAATCCGAATCGCACCCTTCTGCACATCATAAAAGCGCAGCAGCAAATTCGTCAGCGTCGTCTTCCCCGCCCCCGTGTGCCCCACCACCGCCACCGTCTCGCCCGCGCCAATCCGGAAGCTGACGTCTTTCAATACCCAGTCATCGCCGTTATAGGCGAACCAGACATGATCAAATTCCACATCCGCCGCGCCCTCCGGAAACGCCACCGCCGCCGCCGGACTCACGATATTCGCTTTCGTGTCCAGCAATTTGAAAATCCGCTCGGAAGCCGCCATCGCGCTCTGCAAAATGTTGTACTTCTCGCTCAAATCCTGAATCGGCCGAAAAAACCGCAATCCATATTGAAAGAACGCCACCAGAACACCCAGCGTCAGCGCCCCCTGCCGGATCCGGAACCCGCCATAAGCCAGCAGCATCGCCAGCGCCAGCATGCCCAGAAATTCCACCACCGGATAAAACCACCCGTACGCCGTCACCGAATCTTTGTACGCAATCATGTGGTCGCGGTTGATGCTCTCAAATTCTTCCGTGCTGCGCTGCTCCCGGTTGAACAATTGCAGCACCACAATCCCCGCCACATGCTCCTGCAAATAAGCGTTGATCCTGGCTATCGCCACGCGAATCCGGCGGTAGCTCTGCGACGAAACCTGCCGGAATTTAATCGTCACCATCACCACCAGCGGCATCACCGCCAGCATGAATCCCGTCATCCCCGGACTCAGCCGCAGCATCGCCAGAATCACGAACGAAAGCATCAGCAAATCGCCCACAATCGTCACCAGGCCCGAAGCGAACAAGTCGTTCAAAACATCCACGTCCGTCGTGACACGCGTCACCAGCCGCCCCACCGGATTCTTGTCGAAATAGCTGACATCCAGCGTTTGCAGATGCGACATCAACTGCTTGCGCAAATCAAACATCGCCTTCTGCCCCGTCCACTGCATGAAATAGGTCTGCCCGAAATCGAACACAAACCCCAGAACAATCACCGCCAGGTACAGCCCGGCCAGTTGCGTCAGTCCCGTCACGCCGTCGTTCGAAAGCCACGCATCCAGATACGGAATCATCGCCTTGTGCTTCACCGGCAGCAAATATTTGTCCACCGCCAGTTTCGTAATCAGCGGTCCGATAATCTGTAAGAGAGAGTCAACCAGCAGCAGCACTAACGATACAGACACAATCGCTCGATAAGGCTTCATGTAAGTCAGAAGCCGCCGCATCAGCCGGGAATCGTACGCCTTACCTAATACTTCTTCTTCCAAGTGGTTTTTGTCCCTGTCTCAATCCAGCCTAACGCGCGACTCACTCCGCACTGAATATGAATGGCCTCGTCCTTATTGATAAACCCTCCGGCTGCACCAGCCACGATGTCGTCGCCCGCTGGCGCAAGCTCGCCAAAACCAGGCGCGCCGGTCACCTGGGCACCCTGGACCCCATGGCCACGGGCCTGCTGATTCTTGTGACGGGCAACGCCACCCGTCTGGCGCAGTTTTTTAACAACGACGAAAAAACCTACGAAGCTTCCATTCATTTCGGCGCTGTCTCCAACACCTACGACGCCGAAGGCGAAGTCGTTCCTACCGGCGCGCCCGCGCCCCATCTGCCCGCTATCGAATCCGCTCTCGAAAACTTTCGCGGCCACATCATGCAGACACCCCCGCCCGTCTCCGCCAAAAAAATCAACGGCGTCCCCGCTTACAAGCTCGCCCGCCAGCACATCGCGGTCGAACTAAAGCCCGTCCCCGTCCATATTAAGGAACTGCTCGTCCACCGCTTCGAAAACAACCGTCTGGACATTCGCGTCGTCTCCTCCACCGGAACCTACATTCGCTCCATCGCGCACGACCTCGGCCAGGCCCTGGGCTGCGGAGCAATCCTCACCGCCCTGCGCCGCACCCATGTCGGCGATTATTCGGTCGCCGACGCCTTCACCCTCGATGCCCTCGCCGCCATGGCCGAACAGGGAACCCTCGATTCCGCCGTCACCCCCACCGGCCGCATGCTGCCCGCCATCCCCGCCGAATATTTCGACGAACAAATCGAGACCCAAATCCGCCAGGGCCGCGACTTCCGCACCTCCCCCTTCGTCGTCCCGCCCGGCGCCCCGCTGGTCAAAGCCGTCTCGCGAAACGGCGACCTCATCGCCATCGGTCAGTTAAAAATCCCTAATTTATACCACCCCGGCACCGTTTTATAGCCGCCATCATCGTTAATAGAAGGTGGCTGTGTTACACAGGGAAGGTCGGATGTTTACGGAATGAAGCGGCGTCTGTTTTTGTGTGCCTGCATGGTGCCTCTTCTTCTATCCGCGCAGGACGTGCCGCCGCCCGACGTCCCCAAACCGCCCAAGCCCCAATTCTTCGCCGGCGTCGTCGTCGAATACGACTCCGAACACCTCAAGGTCTCGCGCAGCCTCGTCGGTCGTCCCGCCGAAACCCACGTCTTCGCCCTTGATCCTAAAACCAAAATCTCCAAAGGCGGCATCAAGCTCAAAAGCCGCGTCACCGTCCGCTACGAACACTCACCCGAACGTGACCTGGCCCTCGAAATCCAGGTCCGCCCGCCTAAATCATCACAAAAAAACACCTGAACCAGAGTGCATGGAAAAGGCGGTTGTCGTGTCGCGGACGGAACCGAATTTGCATAGGGCGGATTGCACGCTACAGCGCAAACCAGTTGGCTGTTTTTTGCTCCACCTGGCGCGCCGGCTGGCCCGCCATCTCGCGCATGGTGTCCTCAATCGAAAGCGACATCATTTCCAGCGCCAGGTCGTTTTCCGAAACACCGAACGGTTCTTCAATCTCCGCCGCCAGGCATTCCAGCGCCATAAATGTGTAAGCCACCAGCACTGAAATAACGGGTGTCATCACGCCAATGCTGCCCACCAGTCCAAACGGCAGCAGGAAGCAATAAAGATAAACCGTGCGGTGAATCATGATGGCGTAAGGATAGGGCAAAAGCGTATTCGCCAGACGCTCACAGCCGCCCAGCACATCGGACAGAATACTCAAGTTTTGATCGAAAGCCGCGGCCGTGATTTCACCGAAAAGACCTTCATTTTTGCGCTCACGCACCCACTGTCCAAGCCAGGCGAGAATCATGGCGGGACGATAGCGCAGGCCGGCAAGCTGTGTCTGGCGTTCAGCGGGCAGGAGACGTTGCATATCTTCCACCGGATTGGACTGGCGAAGCTGATGCCGCAGCGCATGGGTGAAGGCGGCCAGAAGATCCACCCACTCCAGGATGCGCGCGTCGTCCGCGTTCAGCGGCGTCAGGCTCAGGCTTTGGCGCACCAGCGACCGGCCCACGTTCAATAGCGTGCCCCAAAGCTTACGGCCTTCCCAGAAGCGGTCATAACTGGCGCTGTTGCGAAAGCCCAGGAAAATGGCAAGCGAAACGCCCAGCAGCGTAAATGGCGTGATGGTCAGCGGGACCAGGAAGCCGAAGATGCGGCCGTGCGTCCAGGTGACCACGCTCGAAATGGCCAGCACCACCAGTAACTGCGGCGTGATCACGCCGAGCACCGATCCGCGCCAGATGAAGAGCGTACAAAACCAGTTCAGCTTGGGGCGGACAATCACTTCTGCACCAGCCAGGGGCTGGCTGGCGTGGCGAGCGGCTGGGTTTCCAGATTCAGCCCGCTGTGTTCCGGATCGCTGTAGCGCGCGAAAAATTCGTTCAAAGCGTTTGTCATCTGTTGGGTAACAGGAGAATCGCGGTAGATGTTCACGGTCTCGCGCGGGTCGGCTTTCAGATCGTAGAATTCGTTGGGAAAGGTGACGCCCCGATACGGATAGCGAAGAATCAATTTGTAGCCGTTGGCGCGGATCATCCGCGCGTTCCCATATTCGCAGATGACCTGGTTCCGCCAGTTGGCCGTGCCCCCGCGCAAATGTGAAAGATAAGACTGGCCGGGACCTTTGTAATTGCCGGACGGCACGCCTGCCGCCTCCAGCAGCGTGGCGAACAGATCGCAATGGTTTACCGGCAGATCCGATTCCAAATTGCGCGGAATTCCTCCGGCCGGCCAACTGAGAGCGCAGGGAATGCGAATAGATTCTTCGAGGAAATTTTGCGGAACCGTGGCGTTGCCTTTCTCCCACATGCCATGCTGTCCGGCGTTCAGGCCGTGGTCGCCTGTGTAAACGACCACCGTGTTGTTCAGTTCTCCGCGCGCGGCGAGTTCATCCAGCACGCGGCCGACTTCGCGATCCACCGACGAAGCGGCTGCATAGTATTGCTCGCGCTTGCGGCGTTCTTCGTCCGGGTTTTTGGAAACGGGAATCAGCGGACGGCCATGCACGGCGGAAAAAGTCTCGCTGGGTATGTCGCGAAAAGTGGCGCTCCGGTATTGCGCCGCCAAATCAGCGGGCATTTCTGTATGCGGTGAATGCGTGTCGGTGTAACCCACGAACAGGAAGAACGGCTGGTCTTTCGTCCCCGGCGCGGCATAGTGCGCGCGCAGAAACCGGAGCGCCTGCTCCGTGAGCATGGGCGATTGAAAGCCGTTGTCCACGCGCTGTTTCCCGTTGTCTGAAAAATGCTGCTCACCGCTGTGCGGATATTGAGATTCCCAATAGCTAAACCAGAAATCGAAGCCCGGATGAGGAATTCGCTCCTGGCCGCAGTGCCATTTGCCGACCAGGCCGGTGTGGTAGCCCTGCTTCCGCAGCAATACTGAAATCAGCGTCTGGCCTTGCAGCCAGGGATACGCATAAGCCTGCGTTTTCTCTTCAATCCAATCGTGAATGCCGTGCTGGGACGGCATCAGGCCGGTGAAAAAACTGGCGCGCGCGGGAGAGCAGACGGGTGTTGTGGTGAAGGCGCTGGTCATGCGGACGCCGCTTTGCGCGATGCGGTTCAGGTTCGGGGTTTTGACTTCTGAATTGCCGTAGGCTTGCTGCAGCCATTGGGCGTGATCGTCGGTGAGGAAGACCAGAATGTTGGGTTTTTTTCGCGACAGCGGATACGCCGCGAGGGCGCCGATGGTTTTCAGCAAGTCTCTTCTAGCCTGATACATTTCCCTCCCCCGATATTGACACGCACTTCTTTTTATGATGTACTTTACATCATAAAGTTCGCTAGAAGGAGTTCCGCATGAAGTCTTTTTCCATGGGTGTAAAGCTCATTTTTGTCTGCGTTCTGGCTTTGGTGATGGCCATTCCAGCGTTCTTTGTCGGCGGTTTGATTGATGAGCGCACGCAGCGCGCATCCGAGGTCCTGAAAGAAATCAGCGCCCGTGTCGGCGGCCAGCAAACTTTCCTGGGGCCGACGCTGGTTGTTCCGTATACTCTTTGGTCGGCGTTGCCCGCGTCTCTGCAATCGCACGGCATTTATTGGATCGCCCCCGCGCAAGCCTCGGCTTCTCTGAAAACCACAACCGAGGAACGGCAGCGCTCGCTCTTCAAAGTTCCGGTCTTTCAGGCCGATCTGAAACTGGACGCCGCCTTCGATTTAACAGGCGCCCGCACAGCACTGCCGGAAGGCGCGCAGTTGGACTGGAACCACGCGCAAATTGTCGTGGGCGTCAGCGACACGCGCGGCGCGCTGGCGGACGCCACGCTCAGCATCAACGGCAAGCTGTTCGCGCTCACGCCGTCGGAAGCCCAGTTGAAATTGCCGCTGAACCTGTACGGGGCGAACGCGGAAGGCATTGCGAAACCCGGCGCGCAATTCCATGCCACCTCCGTCCTGCGATTCTCCGGCGCGCAGCGCGTGGCCGTGCTGGCCTATGGCGAAACGACTCATCTGACGGCGCAGGGTGACTGGCCAAGCCCCAGCTTCGACGGCGGATTTCTGCCCGTCCGCCGCACTGTTTCGAGCCGCGGCTTCACCGCCGATTGGTCCGTGCCGTTCATGGCGCGCGGCGTGAATGGTGAGGGAATCGACGGCACCTTGCACGCGCTGAATTCCACCTCACTCGGCGTCTCTTTTATCGAGGTGGCGGACCCTTATCAATCCGTCACGCGCTCGCTAAAATACATCTTGCTGTTTCTGGGTCTGGTGTTTCTGTCCTACTTTATCTTTGAGGTCACGGCGGGCAAACGCGTTCACCCCGCGCAATACATTCTGGTGGGCGTGGCGCAAATTATTTTCTATCTGCTGCTGCTGTCGTTTGCCGAAAGAATCGGATTCGATTATGGATTTCTCCTGGCTGGCGCGGCCTCGGTGTTGCTCCTGTCATGCAACGCAGCCTGGATCTTTGCAAGCCGTCCGCAAGGGGCGCGGGCTCTTGGCGTGTTCAGCCTGCTCTACTCGCTGATCTACATGCTGCTCCGGCTGGAAGACAACGCTCTGCTGGTCGGCGCCATTGCCAGTTTTCTGGCTGTGGCCGCCGCCATGTACTTCACGCGCGATATGGATTGGTACGCGCAGCCCCGCGCGCCCCTTCCTCAGGTGGAGGGCGCATGACGCCGGCAAACGCCCGTTTGCGGGGCGCTCGCTTCTGGCTGGCCGTCTTTATGACTGGCCTGGTGCTCAGCGGCGTCACGGCCTTTCCTCTTCAGACCGAGGTTCACTGGCTCAGCAAGCTGACTAACGGCCGGTTTCCCTGGATTGAACGCGTCCACGAAGGGATATGCGCCACGAACGCGCATTATCCTTTCCTGGCCTACGGAACGGACTGGCTGGCATTCGCGCATCTGGTTCTGGCCATCGCGTTCATCGGCCCTTATATCGATCCCGTCCGCAACAAATGGGTGGTTGATTTCGGCCTCATCGCGTGCGCGGCGGTCATTCCGCTGGCGCTCATCGCCGGACCCCTCCGCGGCATCCCGCTCGGCTGGCGGCTGATCGATTGCAGCTTTGGCGTCTTCGGCTGCATTCCCCTGCTGCTCTGCCGTCGTCTTATCGCAAAAATGGAGATCACCAATTCTTTACAATTCGGCTGCCTCGTTCCGTAAATGATGCGCGTCACACAGAGGACGGAATTCGAGGTAAACAAAATGAACGGAAAATCGAAACTTCTAGTATTTTTACTGCTGGCGGGCAGTATGACGCCCGTCATTCTCACCTCGTGGGTAAGGTAAAACTGTATAAAGTGAGAGGCCGCCCATGCCGATAGTACTGGCATGAGAGACGTTTTCCTCTATCACATTTACCTGATGTATTCGATTTGGTTTGGCTGCGGCCTGATGCTTCTGGCCTACATCGCCTACAGGCGCAAGCGGATAGCACTGGGACATTCTCCGCTCATGAGCTCGAAACAGGACACTAGCGCGGCGCATTAAGGCTCTGCCTTTCCGATGGATGATTAATAAAGACCGCACGGTTGCCATGCCGGTGGATCGTATACTACCGCTATGCTCTGCTACCTGCTCGCCCTTTTGCTGGCTGCTGTTCCGCTGGCGGGGGCACCTTTCGCCTCGGCAAGCGATACGCCGACGCTGGAACAGTCGTTAAGTGCTAAATCCGTCAGCGGCGTCCAAATTTCGCCTGATGGCCGCTTGGTCGCCTACCTGGTGACGCAAGCCGATTGGGATGAAAATGATTTTGTATCCCAAATTTGGGTCGCCAGCACAGCCACCGGAGAAGCCTATCAACTGACCAGCGCTAAAAAATCAAGCACGTCGCCGCAGTGGTCGCCCGATTCCAAACACCTCGCCTTCCTTTCCGAACGCGACACCAAACGCCAGATTTACCTCATCTCTCCCACCGGCGGCGAAGCTAAACAAATCACCAGCGAAGAAAACGGCGTCACGGGCTTTGAATGGCGTCCCGCGCCTTCGAACGAATTGGCTGTCGCCTACACGTCCACTGGTCCCGACCCCAAGCCCATGAAAGACCGCAAGGAAAAATATGGCGACTTCCAGATCATCGACGCCGACTATCGCATGCTCCATCTCTGGCTGCTAAAACTGCCCGCCGATATTCCCGCCAGCCCGAAAGCGCTGAAGCCGCAAGCCCTCACCAGCGGCGAACAGTTTAGCGTGTCCAGTTTCTCCTGGTCGCCTGATGGCAGCCGCATCGCCTTCAGCGCCACGCGCGATCCCGACCTGGGTTCGCAAGACACAGCGCAAATCTACATCCTGGACACGGCCGATCTGCATGTAAAAAAACTTCTAAACGGCGGCGGCCCGAACAACAATCCGCAATGGTCGCCCGACGGCAAACAGATCGCCTACATCACGGCCAACGGCCAGCCGAATTTCTTTTACGCCAACCGTTATATCGCCAGCGTTCCCGCCGATGGCGGAACGCCCGAAGTCCTGACCACCAAGTTCGATGAAGACCCGAACCTGATTGACTGGGGACCGGACGCCATCTATTTTTCCGGTCGCCAGAAAACGAACGCGCATATTTTCCGGCTGGATCCGGCGACCCGCGCCATGACGCGCCTCACCGGTCCCGACGCTTTCTCGGCCTTGGAAGCTTCGTTCAGCAAAGACCACAAAACCTTCGCCGCCGTGGGCGCTTCGCCCAACCAGTTCAGCAACGTCCTGATTTCGCCCGCCTCCAGCTTCGAGCCCAAATATCTGACCGACATCAACAGCCAGTGGAAGGAATTTCATCTGGGCACGCGCGAGGTGGTGAATTGGAAATCGGCGGACGGAAACACCATTGAAGGCATCCTCATCAAACCGTTTAACTATGACCCGGCGCGCAAATATCCGCTCATGGTGGTCATCCACGGCGGCCCGACCGGGATCGACACGCCCTATCTCAGCGCCGACCGCTACTATCCTATTGAGCGTTTTCTGGCCAAAGGCGCGCTCATTCTGCGCCCCAATTATCGCGG
>Ga0116231_10014455_pt1 | contig 10597 bp, 11 predicted proteins | sample S1TSphgellanicum_2_FD_89695 | JGI IMG/M metagenome (GOLD analysis project Ga0116231, IMG submission 89695) | Host-associated microbial communities from peat moss isolated from Minnesota, USA - S1T2_Fd - Sphagnum magellanicum MG | ecosystem: Host-associated > Plants > Peat moss > Unclassified... | reverse complement strand
CTTGACCCTGCTGGGCGGCCATCAACGCTCGTCGGATCAGATCCTCAACCGGCTGAAGAGCGAAACCATCAATCCCGATCAGCTGAAGTCCGCCCCACCGGCGGCGCCGAAGCCGGTGATCACGCCAGCTCCCGCGAACACCCCGCCGGCGCCCTCCGGCGGGTTCCTCGCGCCGCCCAAGCCGGTGATTGAGCTTCCTCCCGCCGGGAATTCGCCGCCCAAATCCTGAGGACGACTCTGGCGTCGACATCAATCGAGACGCCTTCCCGCTTTTCATCAATGCCGCCGCGCTTCGGGCTGGGCGAATCAGTGCTAGTTTGAACGCCCATGGCCCGGTACATCTTCATCACCGGAGGCGTGGTCTCCTCCCTGGGAAAAGGTCTCGCCTCCGCCGCCCTCGGCGCGCTTCTGCAATCACGCGGCTATAAGGTCCGGCTTCGGAAGTTGGACCCCTATCTGAACGTCGATCCGGGTACGATGAGCCCCTATCAGCATGGGGAGGTTTTCGTCACCGACGACGGCGCCGAGACGGATCTCGATCTTGGTCACTATGAGCGCTTCACTGGCGTGGCGGCGACACGCGGTGACAACATCACAACGGGCCAGATCTATCAGACGATCCTCGAGCGGGAGCGGCGCGGCGATTATCTGGGCGCCACCGTGCAGGTCATCCCGCACGTCACCGACGAGATCAAGCGGTTCGTGCTTTCCGATCCGGGCGAAGGGGTCGATTTCGTCCTCGTTGAAATTGGCGGCACGGTCGGTGACATCGAAGGTCTGCCGTTCTTTGAGGCGATAAGGCAGCTTGGCCAGGACCTTCCGCGGGGTGACTCCTGTTTCGTGCATCTCACGCTCTTGCCCTTCATCAAGACCGCGGGCGAGATGAAGACCAAGCCCACCCAGCACTCGGTGAAGGAGCTGCGGTCCATTGGCATTCAGCCCGATATCCTGCTCTGTCGTTGCGAACAGCCGATACCGCCGGAAGAGCAGCGCAAGATCGGCCTGTTCTGTAATGTGCGACCCTCCGCGGTCATTCAGGCGCTGGACGCCGAGACCATTTATCAGGTGCCTCTCGCCTACCACGAGCAGGGCCTCGACGCCGAGGTGCTGGATGTGTTCGGCATCGGTGACGCGCCTCAGCCGGATCTCTCCAGATGGCGGCGAATCTCTCAGAACCTGATCCAGCCCGATGGCGAGGTCACCATCGCCGTGGTGGGCAAATACACGGTTCTCAAGGACGCTTATAAGTCCCTCATCGAAGCCCTTATTCACGGCGGAGTGGCGAACCGGGTGAAGGTGAATCTCGACTGGGTGGAAAGCGAGGCCTTCGAGGGCGACGAAGGCGCGGCGGCCACCCGTCTGGAAGGCGTCCACGGCATTCTGGTGCCAGGGGGCTTTGGTGAACGCGGGTCCGAAGGGAAAATCAGAGCGGCGAAGTTCGCGCGCGAGCGTCAAGTGCCCTATTTCGGGGTCTGCTTCGGTATGCAGATGGCGGTGATCGAGGCGGTTCGGAACGTGGCTGGACTTCCCTGTGCGTCCTCATCTGAATTTGGCGCGACATCGGAACCCGTGGTGGGTCTGATGACCGAATGGATTCAGGGCAACGAGCGCCAGGTGAGGGACGAGGGCGCGGATCTCGGCGGAACCATGAGGCTTGGCGCCTATGACGCGGTGCTCACACCGGGTTCGCGGGTCGCCCAGATGTACGGCGCGACGAGGATCAGCGAACGCCACCGACACCGCTACGAAGTCAATATCGCCTATCGCGAGGCTTTCGAGGCGGCGGGTCTCAAGATGACCGGTGTCTCCCCCGATGGCCTCCTTCCGGAGATCGTCGAAAGGCCTGACCATCCCTGGTTCATCGGCGTCCAGTTCCATCCCGAGCTCAAGAGCCGGCCCTTCGCGCCCCACCCGCTATTCGCGGGCTTCGTCGCCGCCGCGGTTGAGCAGAGCCGTCTGGTTTAAACATGGCGTCCCCGGTTACCGCCGATGATGTGCGGCGTCTGGCCCTCGCCCTCCCAGGCGTCGTGGAAATGGACCATCACGGGGCGCCTTCATTTCGAGTTGGCGGAAAGATCTTTTCCACCGTCCGGCCCGACGCTCTGCGTCTCATGGTCAAGCTAGGACCCGAGGATCAGGACAATCTCTGCGCGGCCCATCCCGAGACCATCACGCCCGTGCCCGGCTATTGGGGCCGGAAGGGCGCGACATTCGTGGCGCTGGATAGGGCCAATAGGGAGCTCGTGGAGATGCTTCTTGGACTAGCATGGCAGGGTATCGCGCCCGCGAGCCTGCGCCGGGTATGATCTGACGCTATGTCGCTTGTTTATGTCTCGATCAGGGTGGCGCGAAATCCTGGAAAGGTAGGGATATATCGAAGATAAGCGGTATGAGACCGTTTGTCTCGGGCGCCTCCCTTGAGTGTGCGCGGCATTTATCACGATTTTTTCACGCGGGTCGCGCGACAATACCAAGGTTTGTTTTGCCGTGCTGAAATACAGAGGCGGCACTGTCGTGTCATTTTTTCGGCGTCTGTGAGGGCCTAGCCCTTCGTACGGACGGTAGGGGGAATTCCGATGCGGCGCGGTTTGATGTTCGCGGCCCTGTTGTCGATCGCGTGGCCGGCCATTTCGGCCGCGTCGGAGAATAAAAGCCAGCCGGCAAAAGCCGCGGCGCCCGCGCGCCCCGCCGCGGCGCCCGCTGGGGCAGGCGCTCGTTCGGCGCCCGGCGCCGCAGGAACACAACTGGGCCACCCGCAGGGAGCTCAGACGGTTGGCGGCGGTCGATCTTTTGGTGGAGGAAGTGGCGCGCCAGGTGGGGCAGCCGGTCGGTCATTTGGCGCGACCGGGGCCGAGCCCCACGCTGCCTCGAGCGGACGTACATTTGGAGCCGCGCCCTCCCATGCCGCCTCGGGCGAGAGAAGCTTTGGAAGCGGCCAAGTTTCACACGAGGCCGCGACCCGTGGCGCGGAAGGCGGCGGCGAGAGACATTTCGGGGCCCCAAGCGCGCATGGCGTCGCGGCCCACGAGGTCCACACCGGTGGGGCCTTAGCCGGCCGCGCCGGCGGGCGACTTGACGCGCACGGCATGGCCCTTCGCAGCGACCACGGTTTTTATACCTACAACGGCCAACGGTTTCACAGGTTTGACGCCGCCCCCTATCATTGGCGGAGCGGCTGGGCCTATCACCGCTGGGACGTCGGTCTCCGATTCCCTCGGCAATACTGGCTTCGGGACTATTACATAGATGAGTTTGCGATTTACGGCCTGGAGGCCCCGCCATACGGCCTGCAATGGATACGCTACGGACCGGACATTCTCTTGATCAATCTCGAAACAGGCGAGGTCGTTCAGGCCGTTTACGGCGCATTTCCCGGTTAGTCGGAGCGCAGAATCTCAACCCATTCCCGGCCAAGAGCCAAGCAAGGGGTGTTGCTGGAGCGGATAGATATGAGGACGTCTTTTGCGGCGAAGCTGTCCGCAATCACTCTGTGCTTGGCTCTTTCTCCGGCCGCCTCCGCCGCGTCTCGCGCGATTGCCGACGCAAATGCCGCCTTGGCGACACTTCAGTCAGGCGACAATGACGGGGCGATCACACTCTTCACGCGCGCTCTTGGCGAAGGCCTCCGAGGCGATGACAAGGAATTCGCCTACGCCATGCGGGGCAAGGCCTATTTGAATAAGGGCGATTTGTTTTCCGCCATCAACGACCTAGACACCGCACGACAGCTGAAGCCCGATGATGGCGACGCGCAGAAGGATTTGATTCTCGCGATCTGCAAGGTCCAACCGGCGAGCCTTATCGCCGGGCGGTCCGCTTCCAGCTATGCCAATCAATTCGGAAATGCGCTTGGCAGAGCCTTGCTTGGCGGACTCGCTCAGGGGCTACAGCAACAGACAGGCGCGAATGTGAGTGTCCCCACGACAGCGGGACAGGAGTTGGGGTGCCAATAGGCGCAGTATGTATGCGCGGTGTGGGTGAAATCTCGGCAAGTTGAAGGGGGGCGAAATGGGCATGCGCGTTTTGATGGTCTGCGGCTTGGCGGCTGTCATGGCGGCCAGCCATGTTCGTGCCGATGGCGTTGCGGACGGCAACGCGGGAATGGAGGCCTTGAAAAACCAGGATTATGACAAGGCGATCCGCATGTTCACCCGCGCGCTGCTGGTCGGCAAGCTGTCTCAGGAGGATAGCGAGTTTGCATACTTCAATAGAGGTAACGCCTATGCGGGTCAGGGCGACCTCGATAAGGCCATCGCCGACTACCAGAAGGCGATCCAAATAAAGCCGGACGATGCGGACGCACAATCCGCGCTTCAAGCCGCGTTGGACAAGAAGTCGGGCCCAAAAGGGTCGGCGAGCAGCGCGGGAGGCGATCCCTGGGGTCTGATGTCGTCGATGGTCGGCAAACTCTATTGGTATCAGCCGCTCGGGAAGCCCCCACATGACGCCTTTCTGAAAGTGAGTTGGGTCACCGAGCAGCGCGACCTTTCCCTCTCCGTGAAGTCCAGAACGGGCCAACCCCTCGTGAGCGAATACAAAATCGATAACACCACGGGGAACATTATCTTCTCGGCGCTTGTGAACGACGCTCCCGAATACGGCACTGTAAAGGCGGCGCCATCGACGTTCACAGAAACGACTTTCGTAAACGGTTCACCCGTTCGGTTCGTCACGAAGGTCCAAGGCGATGGCAGTCTCCTGCAAACGAAGCAGGTGTTTCTCGGGGGCGCGTGGGAGGACACCACGACGGTTCAACTCGTTGAGACCACGGTTGATGAACTGGGGGCCGCTGGACTGATGCGGATCAAAAAGAAGAAAAACTAGGTCGGTTATCTCCAGACGGCGGCGCTGCCGTTCGCCTCCCAGGCGACCTCCTGGCCCTGGTAGTTGACGTACGAGACGCCCTTCTCGCCGGCACGCGCCGCGATGGCATCGGTGAGGCGCGGAATGCTTTCCTCAATCGACAGATGGGCGTTTGGACCGCCCATGTCCGTTCGCACCCATCCGGGACAAAGCGCCAGATAGGTGCGCCCCTCGGCGCGTCGTCGGATCGAGAGGCTCCGCAAGCCCATGTTCAGAGCGACCTTGCTCATGCGGTAGGTCTCCCAGGTGGCGATGGTGTTCCGCGAGATGCTGGCGAGGTCGGACGACAAGACCGCGATAGTCCCCTCCGACGGGACGAGGTGCGCAAAGCGATCAATGAGGCGTAGCGGCGCAAGTGCGTTGGTGAGCATCACCTTAGTGAACACATCGGGGTCGACGTCGCCGATGGGCAGGGTGATCGGGCCTGAGATCCCCGCATTGACGATGAGCAGATCAATCTGGCGTCCCGACAGGCCCTCACCCAGAGCATCCACGGCGGGCCAATCGGTCGTGTCGAGGGTGACGACCTCCAACCGCTCGCCATACACCCCGCGATGCGCGTCGAGAGCTGACGCCGACCGCACGCTGGCGATCACCCGCCAGCCGCGCTTCAGATGTTCTTCAGCGAGGGCGAGACCCAATCCGCGGGAGGCGCCGATGAGCAAGAGGGTGGGAATCGTGAAGGCTCCTAAACTCGCCGGGACTCGCGAGGCGAACTGGGGATCAAAGGAATAAACCGGCAGCGTTTCTATAGCGCGGATTTATGCGCTCTCGTATCCTGACGGCGTGTTCGCCAGATGTAGCCGCTTCGGCTGCGAGCGGGCGCCCATAAAGGGGCGGTTCTGATATTGCTCGCAATCCTGGCTGCGGCTTTGGTGGCGATTGCGTCGCCAGACGTGGGCGCCACGGGTCATAATGAGACGCCGGCGAACTGGTACAAGAAGCCGTCGGGGGAGCAGATTCATGCTGTCTGGCCCCTCAAAGCTTTGAACAGTAGAGGCAAGGCGATCATCAATTGCGGTGTTAACATCCACGGTCTGGCGGAGGACTGTATTGTCGTCTCAGAGGATCCGCCGGGCGATGGCTTCGGAACGGCGGCTTTGCTGTTGACGCCGGATTTCCTTTTTAGCCCCGCCACCATCGACGGCTCGCCAGTCTCGTCGCGTGTGGTGATCCCGATCAATTTCGAACGACCGCCGGGCCGCCCGAGCGACAGAAGTCGCCCTGCCACCTTCACGCTGATCGAACATCCCGTTTGGGCGGCGGCCCCAGGCTTTGCGGACTTGGCTGTCGCCTACCCCAAGGGCGGCGGTGGGATTGCCGGCTACGTGGGGCTGCGCTGCGGTGTGAGAAGGACTGGGGAGCTCAACCACTGCGAAATACTACGTGAAGAACCCACGGGCAGGGGCTTTGGCGGCGCCGCCCGGGACCTGAGCCAAAAGTTCCGTGTTGCGCTTGATCCCGAGACTTTGGCCGCGAGGACGGCCATCCAAGTGAATCTTCCGGTCCGATTTGTCGACCCGGCTTCGGCCGATTTCATTCACCGGAGATTAGGACAGCCGATCTGGATTCAGACTGTCGATCAGACCACGACCCAGGAGTTGTTCCCGGCTGAGGCCGCCTCGAGGGGACTGAAAACGGGCTTGGGGGTTGTCGACTGCGCGGTAAGCGCCAATGGCGCTCTGACAGACTGCAAGCCGCTGCCAGCAGACCCCGAGGGCGCCGGCTTTTCGGAGGCGGCGGTGCGTGTGGCGCAGGTCATGAAGATGAGCCTTTGGACCCAAGAGGGGGGACCTGTGGATGGCGCGCGCGTGAAGTTGCCGGTGCGCTTCGACCTCGCATCTGCGACGACGGCGTCGCGGTGATGCTGACGGCATCGTCGCTTGTCGCATTCACGCGCCGCCGTTTGCACGCCGCCCTATACATCCGCCCTTGAAGCAGCGGACGTTTTGCGGCAAGGGACGCGACCCGGTCGGCTGATCGCTGAACCTCCGCCCATTTACATTGACATAAAGAAGCAGACTCTCGTCATGGCTGTCCCCAAGAGAAAAACCTCGCCGTCGCGGCGCAATATGCGCCGGTCTCACCATGCGTTGGCCGCCAACAGCTATATTGAAGACAAGGACACGGGCGAACTACGCCGACCCCATCACGTCGATCTCAAGACCGGCATGTACAAGGGCCGCCAGATCCTGACGCCTAAGGAAGACTAGCTTCCTTACTGGCCTCTACCGCGGGCCTGAACCGCCGCGCGGCGTTCTTCCACCATCTCAGGTGTCACGGCGCGGTTGGCGGCCCCTGAAATCGCGTGCTCGTGCGCCAAGGCCGCCCCAAACGGTAGGTCGTAGCCCTCATCGATCAGTGTCTTGTACGCACGGAGGGTGTCCAGCGGGATGCCCGCCATGTCGCGCGCCAGGGCCAATGCCGTGGGCATCAGATCCTCCGGTTCAACCACGCGATTAACGAGCCCCCACTCGCAGGCCGTCCGCGCATCGAGGAAATTGCCGGTGAACGACAGCTCCTTGGCGCGGGAAGGACCGATGATTCGCGAAAGGCGCTGAGAAAGTCCCCATCCGGGCAAGATGCCAACCCTGGCGTGGGTGTCGGCGAACCGGGCATGGGTGGAGGCGATGAGAACATCGCAGGCCAAGGCGACCTCGAAACCTCCGGTGATCGCCACGCCATTGATGGCGCCGATCACGGGCTTGGGGCACTGACGAATGGCCAGAACAGGATTTTCCCGCGCGCTGGTGGCGTTGGCGGCCCCGAGGCCTTCGGGGTCCGAACCGAGTTCCTTGAGATCCAAGCCGGCCGTGAAGGCACGGCCGGCGCCGGTGAGAATAACGACGCTCACCGAATTGTCAGTTGCAAGGTCGCTCACGGCCTCATGCAGGGCGGCGCGGAGGGCCCGTGAGAGAGCGTTCATGGCCTCCGGGCGATTCAGGGTCACAACGGCGATACGGTCAAAACGGTCGATATTGAGCATAAGATTTGGGCTTCTTTTCGGGGGGTTCAGACGTTTCGAGGGCTGAACGCGGCCAGCGCCCCGCCGCCAAGCCCCGTTTTCTTCACCGCGCGACTGAGCTAAGCCGCGCCCTTCAGCCCCGACGAGAGCCTAAATGACCGAGATTGTCGACATCCTTGCGCGCGAGATTTTGGATAGCCGCGGCAATCCCACGGTGGAAGTGGACGTCACCCTGGACGACGGCGCGTTCGGCCGCGCGGCGGTTCCGTCAGGCGCCTCCACGGGCGCGCATGAAGCCGTGGAGCTGCGCGACGGCGACGCCGCGCGCTATGGCGGAAAAGGGGTTCTAAAGGCCGTCGGGGCGGTGAATGGCGAGATTTTTGACGCCCTGTCCGGATTTGACGCCCGCGATCAGCGCCAGATTGACGAGATCCTCATCGATTTGGATGGGACGCCCGACAAGAGCCGCCTCGGAGCCAATGCTATACTCGGGGTCAGCCTGGCCGTCGCCAAGGCGGCGGCGGCCTCCACGGACCTGCCGCTCTACAAGTATGTCGGCGGCGTTTCCGCCCACATTCTTCCGGTGCCGATGATGAATATCATCAATGGCGGCGCCCATGCCGACAATCCCATCGACATCCAGGAATTCATGATCCTTCCCACCGGGGCCGAGACCTTTTCCGACGCCCTGCGGATGGGATCGGAAATCTTCCACGCCCTGAAAAAGGCCCTGAGCGCGGCGGGCCATAACACGAATGTGGGTGACGAAGGAGGTTTCGCGCCAAATTTGGCCAGCGCTGAAACCGCCTTGGATTTCATTATCAAGGCCGGCGAGGGGGCCGGCTATGAGGCCGGCGCGGACTTCCACCTGGGTCTCGATGTCGCCTCGACCGAAGTCTTCAAGAGCGGCAAATATGAACTGACAGGGGAGGGAAAGTCCCTCGATGCGGCGGGCATGGTGGACTATCTCGCGGCCCTGGCTGACCGCTTTCCGATTGTCACCATTGAGGATGGTTGCGCGGAAGATGACTTCGCCGGCTGGGCCCACCTGACACAGGTTCTGGGGGCGAAGCTGCAACTGGTGGGCGATGATGTCTTCGTCACCAACCCAGAGAGACTGTCGATGGGCCTGAAGGAGCATTTGGCCAATGCGATCCTCATCAAGGTCAACCAAATTGGCACCTTATCGGAGACTCTTGATGTGGTCGGTCTCGCCCATCACAACGCCTATGCCTGTGTGATGAGCCATCGATCTGGCGAAACGGAAGACGCCACGATCGCGGACCTCGCGGTGGCTACCGGATGCGGTCAGATCAAGACCGGATCGCTTGCCAGGTCGGATCGCTTGGCCAAGTATAATCAGCTTCTGCGCATCGAAGAGCAACTGGGCGGTCAGGCGATCTATGCTGGCCGCGGCGCGTTGAAGCGCCTCGCATAACCTCTGGGCCGCCACGCGACTCTTGTTAGGGTGGCATTAAGCGGCATGGGGTTATCTATGGCTTTCCTGAATGGCAGTCTGGCGCGCCTGACCGTGGTCTTCCGTCTCCGCACCTATTTGCCCACGGCGGCGCTGGCTTTCCTGGTGTTTTTCTTCGCATTTCATGCCCTCACCGGCGAACGTGGGCTGTTGATGCAACGCCAGAGGTCAGAGGTCCTGGCGGAGCGCCAGGCGGAGCTGAAAAGGCTCCAGGCGACTCGGGCGGCTCTGGAGATTCAAGCCCGCTATCTTCGCAATGAGAATCTCTCGGCTGATCTTCTTGAAGAACGGGCGCATCGCCTTCTGGGCTTTGTTGATCCCAGGGACTATGTGATCCGGCGGGACGCCCCGCACAGCTAGGCTCTTCAGCAAGGCCTGAGGGCTGCGTCCTTTAGGATCTGACCTGGAGAAGGCCATGGCGCGCGCCGGCGCCGCAAAGCGAAAGACCGCCGCCGCGTCCGATGCGGGGCCCTTGCGGGATTTTTACAGATCCATGCTGCTGATCCGCCGCTTCGAGGAGCGGGCGGGGCAGCTCTATGGCATGGGCCTCATTGGTGGTTTCTGCCATCTCTATATCGGCCAGGAAGCCATCGCCGTAGGCATGCACGCCGCGCAACAGCCGGGCGATCAGGTCATCACCGGTTATCGCGAACATGGCCATATGCTGGCCGCGGGGATGGAGCCTCGCGCGGTCATGGCTGAGCTCACGGGGCGCGCCGCGGGCGTCTCCAAGGGCAAGGGCGGCTCCATGCACATGTTCTCGGTCGCGGCGGGTTTTTATGGAGGGCACGGGATTGTGGGCGCCCAGGTCAGCCTTGGAACGGGACTCGCCCTTGCAAACCGCTACCGGGACGATGGAGCGGTCGCCTTCGTCTACTTCGGCGACGGCGCGGCGAATCAAGGTCAGGTCTATGAGAGTTTCAACATGGCCGAGCTTTGGCGCTTGCCCGTGGTCTATGTGATTGAGAACAATCAGTACGCCATGGGCACCAGCGTGGAGCGCTCCTCTTCCGAGACCCACCTCTTCCGGCGCGGGGTGAGCTTCAATATCCCCGGGGAGGAAGTGGACGGCATGGATGTGTCGGCCGTCCGGGAAGCAGGACTGAAGGCCGCCGCTCACGCCCGTTCCGGCGAGGGGCCATACATCCTCGAAATGAAGACCTATCGCTATCGCGGCCACTCCATGAGCGATCCGGCCAAATACCGGACCCGCGAGGAGGTCGACGAGGTGCGCAAGACCCGCGATCCCATCGACCATCTTCGCGAACGCCTGGAGGCCGACGGGCTCATCG
>Ga0116231_10014453_pt1 | contig 10600 bp, 8 predicted proteins | sample S1TSphgellanicum_2_FD_89695 | JGI IMG/M metagenome (GOLD analysis project Ga0116231, IMG submission 89695) | Host-associated microbial communities from peat moss isolated from Minnesota, USA - S1T2_Fd - Sphagnum magellanicum MG | ecosystem: Host-associated > Plants > Peat moss > Unclassified... | reverse complement strand
CCTTTCCCTTCTGTACAACATAAAAGGGATAATGTACTTTAAAAGGTTTACTAGGTGTTTAACTGATTAAGCGCTATATCAACTGAAATAAAGAAGTACTATATGCCTAGAAATATCAAAAAAGTTGATTCAACTATTAATAATCACTACTTGGAAGCTTATAAACATTCAAATCATTAGTACTAAGGAAAATTACGGAACTAAAGCTTAACTAATTGTTGAGCTATAATCCATGGCTCACAGGCACACAAATGTTTTATTAATTAACACAACTTGATTGAGGTGTTACATGGTGTACACAAGGTCACATTTTGAATGATTTGTAGTAATAGATACTTGCATCATATTTTAGACCTACGTCTATAGATTTACCTCCATTTTGCAACAACCTACATTTATTGGGTTGATTTGTTTCACACCAGAGTTGAAAGGGGTTGTTAGAACTATCATGTGTTGTAAAAATCAATTGTAAATGACAATTTTAACTTTCAAATGAAAAATGTTGGAACTCAAAAAGTGTTCCAATGCTTGATTGTGTGAGGACATATTCATGGATGTCTTTGATTTAACATTGTATTAATTAATTTGATTGTAAAATGGAAGATTGGTTTCTGATGATGTTGGTGTCCAAGTAAGCCAATATGTTCAACCCAAGTGTAAATACATTTGACTACATCCATAGAACACGCTTGCAACTTGATTTTAACACTTTGGTAAATTGCTTCATGAAGAGTTGCACTATAAATTAGTTGGAAAATCTCATGCATATAAAGGTTCATTCTTTTAGGATATACAAAGGGAAATTCTAGAACTCAAATGACATGAAAAAGAGCTAGTAGATCATGATTGATAGAGAAATAGAATGGGTGCAAACTACATAGACAATGTTCAATCAAAATGCAAATGAAAATTAACGATAGAAAGATTATGGCCATTGCACAACTACAAATTTATTATCTATAATGTTATTGAACTTGAAAATGAGATTTTTGTTATATAATTGTAGAAAAAAAACATGTCCTTGTCCTCCAAATTATGCATCATTGTGATTTGTAATGATATAACTTGGGTCCAATAATTAACAACAAACACTCTTAACCTTGCATAAATCCATTATGCAAACTAACAACAACAAATGAAATCTACAAATTTTTGGATAGACATGAACAAACCCCACCATGTAAATCAACAAATACAATGATTATGACATAGGAAGTCCAAATGAAAATATCTTTTATTTGATAATGAAACAAATGAAACATAGAAATTATGAAAAGAACTAAGAAATTTATCAAAGGTTTTCAAATACCCGAGTTATAAATGCTAGTATATTATCACAATTTTTATAAAAAAATGTTGTGCAAGTTAGACTAAATTCTTTTCATACTTTTGCCTAACAACAAAAATCTACTTTGGTAGTCACAAAGATAGGATTTGTTTTCAAGGAAAATGGCAAGAAAGAAAGATTAAAAAATTGTAACTCAATAAATGTGTTACCTAAATGTTCAATGATTTGAAAAAAAAGGAAAAAGTTGAATAAAGGAGAAAAAAGAGTAGGGCACCTTTTTCTAATAAAAAAGGTTTTTTACACATTTTTTGGGCATACAAAAGAACCTTTTCAAGTTCTCACTTTGTTACATCACTCTTTCATCCTTCTTTTCCCACCCACATTCATATTTTCAAGTCATTTCCACTAAATCCAAAATCAAACAACCAAATAGAAAAAAACAAATTCCCTTGAATTCATGGAGGTAGTAGGCAAGAGAAATGTAGACAAATATTCTAGGAGAAAAAAAAAGATGTAATCATTTATTTTCCTCGCACACAAATCTCTCCCAAATTGGTTATTATAATTTGTACATCTCATATATGATAAAGAAATAGATCACTCTCAAATTTGAAAGCATGTCACAATGAAAATATTCACAATTATCATTACATTCAACTAATGAAAAACCATACCCATGGAAACTTATTTGGTTATGAGGTGGTTGAAAAAACAAGACAACATCAAAGGATGGAAGTGAATCATGTACATATGACAGTTAAAATCAAAGTAGGATGAATCATTTCACCTAGTTTTTAAGAGTCAAAATCCCTTGAAACTAGTACCATAGGACCTTTTCATTGCAATATCTTATATATATATATTTCACTTCACCAAAAAAATTGTTGAAATTCCTATAGTTGAGGAAAAATACATGCCATGTAATGTTGCATTATTTAGACACATTGCATCACCCAAATTTAAGGCATGCAATCAATAATAATGTGAAACAAAATTTTAGAACTTTCAACATTGTGAACAATTGATTTGAATTTTTGTTATAATGGTAAAAATATTACGATATATTTTTTAATGATTATCAACACAATATCCTAAAAAGTAGCTCCACCCATACTTGGTATTTGGGCCTTAAGTAATAAATTTCACGTCCAAGAAATTGGTTTAGTGTACAAGAAAAAGTTTTCTATGAACTAGCAACTTTGAAAGTCATTGGTTAAAGGGGTACATGTGTCGATTTTCACCTAATAGAAATAATTTGGAGCAATATTTTTTTGAATATCTATATTCTTGGTCCATCAATTCCCCATGCATGAAATAAAATACAATTAGTTCAAAATCCATTCAATTTCAATCCATCCAATGCATTCTAGACGAACCTATTCAAAAGTGGGTTACAATTTGTGTATGTGTAAGAGACCATGAGCTGGCTCTAAAGTCTTAGAACCTAACATGTTTAAATTCTTAACTTTAAAAATAAAATGTCTTAAAAAGTTTAATATTGTTCCAACCTTCTAAAGTATGTTCATTGTAGTTTGTTATTTCCCTTTGCAAACATACATAAATCAAAACAACAACAATTAATTGACATAATGGTAAATTGAAAACTAGATTAAATACAAACTAGATAAATGTAATTCTAAACATCTTTAGCATGAGTTAATCCCTTCTAAGATGCCATGACCAATTCAGCATGAGTTAGAAAGGTTCCATATTTACATAATGACACATGCCAAAATCAAATAAAGATCAATGAAGTATTTAGAATCATTAATGGGCCTTTCCATATTGGTTTGCCTAATCAAATATCTTTTAGGGTCAAAAAATAAATCCCTAAACTTGGTGGATTTTTTTTTACTAAGATATAATTTTCATCAAAATTGGTTCAAACCTTTTTGTTGGTCCTTTTAATCCAATGTGGAACACAATTTCTAAATTTCTTATTTTCAAATTATTTTGCAACTTTGATTTGATTCAATTTTGAATTATAGAAGCCTTTTCACATGTTTATTGCAATGCTCACACATTGAACTCAAGCAATTTTAACAAGTACAATTTGTGTTGAAGTGATGAAGTCCAAATTACCATAGCCCAAAGATTTTTGAAAGCTGATCCATCCAATCAAGTGTTGTTTACAACTTGAAAGCAAGAAAATCACATTTCATAGTTGCAATGTTTATAAGTGGATGGTAAACTTTACCATCTATTTGGTGTTCCACCCCATAATGTGCACATAAAATTTCCAATTCTACACAACCCTAACTTGCCAATCCCACTTGTCTAAAGGGCATGGTAGTAGGGTTTTTAATTTTAAAACAAACAATGATTTCATTGTCCTTGAACATGGCTTCTAATGTTGCATGTACAATTGTAACATATTGTTTTTGAAAAGCTAATGCAACTTCCAAATCTCCACTATTTATAAGCCTTTGTATATAATGATATTTACTACATCTAATCTTAAAGGCCAATTCTTTTATGTATCCACCTAGAGGGTCAAATTTAAGCAAGATGTGAAAACTAATTTCCTCTTGAACAAATATTGGTTAAAATCAATTGTATTTGTAATGAATAATATGTGAATTTGAATAATTTCAATTCAAACAAACTCAAGGAGGTCATTATTTGTACATTTTAGAAATCATTTGAAATAAAAGGGTATTTTTTAGTTTGTTATGAAATATTGACATATTCTAATTATATTATAAATATATTATCATAATGGATTATACATACCCTATTTAAATTGTTATTTACAAATTAAATATATATTTCCATAAATTGCACCTTATATAATTTTGCAATGTTGCATGTTATTGGGAACAAAATGGAATTGACCTCCTCCCTAAGCAAAAAATTGATCTTATATTACTAACAATAACAAACTTCCATTGAAATACTTTTCAAAAATAATGATAACATTTTTTGTTTGGCCAAAAAATTATAGTGACAAAAATTTCAAAAAACTGGTATATGGGTTTTTCTTTTGTATGGTCCCCTTAGACGTTTCGACATGTAATTGTTTTACACATTTCGATTGTAATGTGTTGTTCAAGTTAGATTCCATTTGACGATTTAGGCGGTTTGCCTCTTGCTACCTTTCATTGTTACTGTTTTGCTTCGTCTAGGATGAAAAAGAAGAAGGTTTATTGTTGTGCACTAAAGAAGTTTGTTGTTGTTGATGAATAAGGAAGGGGTGATGGCGGATTAGGTTAAATTTCGAAGATCTCATAAACCATATCCCTTTGCCTAACATCTCTACCAATTTCACCTAATTCCTAACCTTAAATTCACACTATTAGAAAAAATCGTGTGTCTAAAGTCTAACTTTTCCCATGTGTGCAAAAATGAAGGAAAATAATTCAAGAAAAGATGGTGATGCACTAACCTCATAGTACACTACTTTGGATTTGAAACCAGACATTAAAAAATTCATAAGTTTTCCTTGGGCTTGAAGAAGTTGCTACTACTATGTATTATTACCATATACACCCTCTTCTAGAAAGTCATTTATGTGATCATCACTCTCACCACAACAATGAAAAGCCTTGGGTGTTGCTTTTGCTTCTAGTTATAATGGATTATTGGCTGGGAACTTCAAAGTATTATGAAGATGTGGTTTCACATGATTCATAGCATCATTGTAACCGGTAGCTCCATAAATAATTTCCTTCTAATTTGGTCATTAAATGTCCTCATCTAAATCAGACATGTTATGTTTAGATTGACAATTTTTCTTTACAACATATTTAACAAAAAGTAGCAATAGACAACTCACCATGTTGAAATGAGTTGTTGTATATGCAAAAATCCGAACTTTCCCTTTTGTACATATCAAGGTCTTGAATCCTATTTTTGGGAAGTTTAGTATGTATTAAAAAAATTGTTTCAAAACTTGTAGCCAACTCTCTCTCTTTCTCTCTCTTTTGGGGGCAAGGCGGCTCCCTTTTCAACATTTTTATATTTGAAAGGAGGATAGTCAATTTCTTTCTATATCCACTCATGCTAGCTAAGCCCTTCTAGGTACAAGGAGGCAGGGCATGATGGGATGGATTTGAAAGGGGACATATCCATGGTGGATTAGGCAACCCTATGCGCTATACTAGAGCTTCTTTTTGTCCTAGCATCAGCACTCAAGTACAAGTTCTCCATTGGTTTTTCAAAGCTCATTATGCAAGCCAAGTTGGAGGTAAACAAACATTAGTACATAGAAGAAATGTTACACAACCCCCTTGAATTGAGTGCTTACATTAAGACAACAATTTTGATCACCTAGAAATATTGTTTAAACCTCATGAACTACATTAGAGTTGTTCATGGTGTCCATTACATTGAAATGCATAACATTACACACTAAATTTACATTGATTCAAAGAATTTGAAGAAGTTTCCATTTGGTGTTTAGACAACAACCTTGCTATGTGACTATTTGGAAAAAATCCATGTATGGATATTTGTAGACTCCAAGGATGCTGGTGCTAGCCCCAATGTAACAAGGAAGCCAACAAGATCCACATTACTTTCTTATTAGCTACTTCGAACCAGTGGCTAGCGAAACAAACCCAACTTCTAACCTCATAAAGTTTAGATCAATTCTTGTGAATTTGTTGCAGAAATGGGGTTTGTCTAGGTCATAATTCCTTTTGCTTTTATAGGCTGATCATTTGATTTCTGCAGGATAGATCAATATTTGCAACTATGTATTTGTTAAAGAAAATGAGGTTGAATGAGAAACCAATCTTTTGGCAATTTTGTTTCAAAACATCTAATCATCCTGAAATAAAAAAACAAGTAGAGGTGTGAGAAATGAGATATTGACAAACTTGAGCTTCTTGTGTCTATTTTTGTTTTTAAAGGAATGCTTGAATGGGGAGTTTTTGCAAGTGGTACCAAATCCAAGATTCAGTCCAGTTTCCAAATACCAGTGGTAATTAACGATGGGTTCCAAAGCCTTTTCACATTTCATTTCTTGGCCATATGCTAAAGGGTTCCATTACATGTTGGAACAACCAACTTATTGTGCTTTCTATCTTTCTTTCTTTCTCTCAGTCAACAAAGTTATTTTTATCTTTGTAAAGGATGTAAGTATGTATGCATGTATTTGGCATGAATACTTTGTCATTTTGATGGGTTTGATTTTATATGCAAAAGATTTACATTCTTGTTTGATCCAAAAACTTTTGTCTCTTTTGAAAAATTGTAACCAAAGAGAAATTTTTTTTGTAAACTTTTGTGCATGTGCATGCCTTAAGTGGTATTTCCCCCTATGGGCATACACACAAATTGTGCCACTTAGAACTTCCTACAATTTATCCATTAGCCTTGTCAGTGAATGAATTTTGGGGATATTTACTATCTTGTATGCTAGTTTGATGGAGACGGGTATGATGCCTTTGACTTATTCCGTTATATGTCAATTCATTTACAAGCTCATTTGAATTTTGTGAACCCTTCCTTGTTGACTATCCTTTCTAATTGTCACAAGCAATTAATTGAAACATGCAATTCTAAAATCGTTGTTTGATGTTTCAAATTCTGATGAGATTTAACATTCATGTCTAACATTAGTTTTCCATCTCTTTAATCACATAGTTATACATTAATACAGTCTTATTTGACTTTTGCACCATTCGGCATCCTTTGATTAAAAGATTAATAGTTGTTCTTTTAGGTAAAGATGCAACTTCAAACTTTTAGATTAAATGGATCTGTTTGTGGAGGAGTTGATAACACAAATATGTGAGTGATCTCCTATGAGTGGAATAATGAGTTATAATTCCAAAGGTTATTTGAACATTACCCAATCTAGGGAGAAGGTCAACATGTTGAACATCTTTCAACAAGGTATTTTTGATGAAAAATGATATGAATCATGAAGTGTTTAATGGAACCCCCAAACTTTAATTCCTTATATTGGTTAAATTGGGATGGGGTGTTGAAGTCAAATAACAAGCCAAAAGGGGACCATGCTATATATTTATGAGGTCAAATAGAAAGACCTATTACATAGTTCAATCTAAAAGTGTTCATATGCAGACGATACAATGGAGGGGGGAGGGGGGAATGATGTGAATGCCATTTGCAATGGATTGAAATAAATAAGAGGGGAAATGGCTAGCTATAAAATTTAGTGCCCTAAAATGAGTTAAGGTAAATAATGCCCTTCTCAAAGGATCACCTTGATGAGTTCCCATGGCAGATGGGATGATTACGACATCACCATCACGGTTATTATGACTATAAAACAAGGGAGATTCTAATGTATAAAATGCATGAACAAAGGGGATAAGTTGTATGATGTCCCCACCTTCTACATAATTTTTTTGAAATATGACCCCTCTTGACATTGAATTATAGGCATTTGTTATGTTCAGTTAGAAAACAACCTAGTTGGGGTGAAGGTTCAAGGTGCATTTGATGCTATGGATTATGGTTTCACATTCACCCTTGGTTGCTATTCCAAATTGGTGCGAGGATAAATGTGTTGCAAAGGTATTACAAAATTGAAGGCATAAAGTGCGCCTTGTGAATTGATACAATGTTTCTTTTATATCAATGAGACAAACTCCACCTAAGGGTTTGGTCATGGTTAAAAGGTGGGTCACCCTAAAGATATGTGCAATTTAACATGGAATGTGACCTTGAGCAATATGAAAACAAAGTTGAAACAATTGTGGGAATCCATTTGGAGAGTTTTATGGGTGTAAACAATCTTAAAAGTGTTTGAAAACCATCCCAAAAAAATCACTTGTAGATAAATTCAACATGCATTGGAATGTTAGTTTGAAGGAGTCAAATGAAAGTTCAAGGTCTTGGTCTAGTTTGTAATTTTCCAAAAAAAATGGGAATAAACCATTTGATTCATGATGTAGAATGATGAAAACTAAGGACATGGGTGCAAGAGAAAATGGTGTTAGAGCATGAGTTGTTCAAGATTATTCTCTTACACATCCAAGGATTACACTACAGAGAAGGCATTTATTATTTGGAGGATCATGTTGGGTAAAAGGCATTGAGTTCAAACTTGCTACCAAAACTTGGGTTCGTAAAAAAAAATTCCTTCTACAAGTTTTCCTAATTATTTGTTAATTTAAAAAAAAAATAAATCCACATTTCCCTATGCTTAATGGCCCCCCTTGAAGGGGCAAAACAAGACACCATTGGGGTAACATGAGGAACAAATGCCAAGATGCTATATCATAAGGGTTTTGTGTTAATTTATTTAGTGAAAAACGAAATGCCATTTGCACATCACATTATAAAGCGGTAGGGATGCAGTTGTGTAATCCAAAACGACAAAAGCCAAAATGGAAAGACTCAAGGACATTCAATGTCAAAACGTAAGCCCATGTTGATGCAAGTGGGTTAAGAGTACATGAAGGTATTGGGCCGGAATGGTCATGTAGGTTTGGTTTAGATGAATTATATGCCTAACAAGAATCCTAGTGAGAGTTAACCTTCAAAGGGTAAATTGATGCCCACAGGTGGGGTAATAGGTTCTAGGTGGAGGTTCTAAATGTGTTGGGAGGATGGGGGTAGGTTGGACAATTAAATCATGAAGAACTATGTGGGTTAATAGAATGAAAGGGGGAAAAGGTGTCGCAACCCTAGCTTTGGGCTCGCGACCAAGGCTAAGGGGGTTGCAAGGTTGCGGGCCAAGAGGAAGGAAGCCCGGGAGTCAAAGCAAAGGCATTGTAAGAGTGCGGGCCAAGAGGAAGCCCGAGAGTCAAGGCAAAAGGAAGCCCAGGAATCACATCACATACTCCTGGGAGTGTTAGAAAGTGTGAGGGAGTATGAGGGAGTGAACCGTCACACTCCCAAGGCAACTCCCACTTTGGGAGATGAAGTCCCGGTGGACTCCCAAAATTTTAGAAAGCGATTGTAGGGGTCAAAACTCAATGGATTATAATTTTTTTTATATCAATGGAAAGCTCTTGGAGCGTAGATGTCTAAAATGGGCTCGCATTGCTTATTTGGACATCTGAAACACAAGTTATGGCCAAAAGAAGGGCCGGGAGTCGAACTGCCAATTTGACTCCCGACCACAAAAAGTCGGGAATCGACCTCTTCCCGATGTTTGATTCGAGAGTGCAACACGGCGTTGAAAAGCTTTCGACGAGAGCTACAACTTTGCTTCAGACCGCATTGCGATCCAAGGTCTGCTTGCAAAGTTATGGGGCTCCAAAGTCCCGGGAGTCCCATTTGGCGCGATTTCGGGACTCCCGCACGGGAGTCCCGGGAAAAATAGCCATTTGGATGTGGGCTCTGTGGAGAGTCACAGAGTATACTATAAGGGGGAAGGTGGTGGCTTCCCCCAAGTCCGAGCCGTGGTGAGTCTTGTGTGTTCGTGTTGCTCGTGGCTCGTCCTAGGATTAAGGGTGCTCCAACTTTGTACTAATCACTTTGTGTGGGTTGTGTGCAGGCCGTGCTAGCATTAAGGGTGCTCCAACTTTGCACTAATCACTTTGTGTGGGTTGTGTGCAGGCCGTGTGAGTGAGTAAAGCTTGTCAACTCTTCTTAGTCCCATCCTGGAGCTCCAACCCGCCCTTCCACCCCTCAAAGGGTTGTGAGCTAGGGAGCGTGCTCCGACTTCTCCTTATTCCGCTGTTTTCTACTTGGGCTCACATTTGAGTCCCTTGAGGAGTTGGGGGTGCGTCTAAAGGTATTACATGTGAATTATTTAACCTGAGAGTAGGAAAATGTTGAGTGGGGGTTCCACATTCACATGAAAGGTTAAAGGTTAGTAAGGGGAGTTAGTGTGTGGTGTGTGATTTGTTAAAATGGTATCGGAAATTAGTGGGTGGTGTGTGGTTTACATAGGAAAGGGGGTGGAAAATGGAGTTGTGCTAGTGTGTGAAAAAACAAATGGGTGATGTAAATTATGAGGTTTGATAAAACATGATGAACTAAGGGACATGGAACAATTTGTGCCCATGAGGAAAGAGGTTTATTAGGAGCTCAATTGTAAATAGGCCCCACTTTCTAACGACTATCTATTTCAACATGGCAATCTTAAACCTACAAAGCCAACCACACAAAACTAGGCAAATCAAAAGGAAAAAGATTAAGAATCATTGTCAAAAAACGAGTCCTATTTCAAAGGATTACCAAACCCTAACTTTGCCATAGCCTTGGACACCATCATCACTACTTTATTGGGTTTAACACAATTTATACACTATTGAGAACTATTGTGGAAGAATTAGGGGCCCAAAAACTTTTAATCTTTTATTCTTTGGACTACCCAAACTAAAGAAACCATAAACTAAGTCTTGACATATTAAATTTAGAAATATTATTTATCAATATGAACAT
>Ga0116231_10014450_pt1 | contig 10603 bp, 4 predicted proteins | sample S1TSphgellanicum_2_FD_89695 | JGI IMG/M metagenome (GOLD analysis project Ga0116231, IMG submission 89695) | Host-associated microbial communities from peat moss isolated from Minnesota, USA - S1T2_Fd - Sphagnum magellanicum MG | ecosystem: Host-associated > Plants > Peat moss > Unclassified... | reverse complement strand
AGTTTGACTCCCGGCCCTTCTTTTGCCCATAACTTGGGCTGCAGATGTCCGAATGGCCAATGCGAGGCCATTTTCGATATCTACGTTTCAAGACCTTTCCAATGACACCAAGAACACCCCAATGCGAGGTATTTTGGGCCTTGCTGTTGAGCTCTAAACATTCGGGAGTCCAGGAGGACTCCAAACCTACAACTTTTCCAAGTGTTGGGCTTCACCCCCACACTTGGCCAAAGTGGGGTTGCGACATCCACCATGGGGTTTTTCTATGAATACCAAGTTTATATCCCCTTTTAGTTGTGTAGCCAAGAAGGGAGTAAACACAATCCCATTCCCTCATGTTTGAAGCTAAAACCTTCACAAACCCCATGTCAAAAGGTGGTTGTTAAAAAGGGAGAGGTCATGGGGATTTACAACATGAAGAATAGTCAAGTGTTGGTCCATTTGAAGAGAACTTGTCTAAGGCTTGAAGAAGAAGCTCTCAAGTTTCTAGGGCCTAAGTGGATGAAATTGTGTATCAAACCTACTTTTTCAATAGAAAAATTAATGAAATATACACGTATGAAGTTATAACATAAAGATCATTGTATATTCAAGGACCTCACCAAATTTTTTTAAAAATTTCTTTTTTGGTAAAATATATTTGATACATACTTGAATCAAATGTTACACTACAAAAGGTAGGTTTTAAAAGCTACTTGAATTTAGAAAAGTCTACTTGAAACCTACTTTTACAATGAAATTTTAAAAAAAAAACATAATAATGAAAAAATATTTTGTTATTTATCATTCAATTAAAAAAATTGAATGTATAACAATTTTGTGATGGGTTTTGGTCCTATTTTTTATTCATTTGACAAGTAGACTTGCAAATATTTTTAGTTGTACACTTTATCGTGATTCACCCCTAAGTAACCTACTTAACCTATCTACTTATTACCTATTTAATTAGGGAGGTAGGTAGGTTAAATAGGTAATAAAGTTAAATCTATACATAGGTATGTAAATAATACTATTTAAAAAAAAAAAATCTTATTGAATTTTTAATCAAAAAACATACAAAATGATAGGAGTAAAAAAAACCATGTTATCAAGGAAGATGTCATAAGCCTTGGCAAAGGGGATGAATTTTCAAAATTTGTGACACTCATTTGGTTAAAATAAAAAAATGTTTGTGAAATTGTGGCATGATCATGATGTTCCATGTAAACTTCATGATGTTCCTGACCTCTTTGATCATGGGGTCTATTGATTTTTTAATGTGATAATTTAATGCTTCAATTTACAATTTTTTACTTTTAAAACCATCTATGTTAGGTTTGACATGTTGTAAATGAGGTCAAACATGTTTGAGAACTAGATTTTGAAAGAGTGTGTTAAAGCAAAATCTACTTAATTAATCTGAAGTTGATTTCGACACCACTTGGAAAAAGCTTATCAATCAAGGATAGTGTTTTTGGTTTTGATTGCACCAATCTCCTTTGAAATGGTGAGCTCAAAGTAACCTTAGGTGAGTAGCTTCAAAGGCTTGAAGGATTCATTAATTGAATTTAAGGAAATCCATTGAGTCCATTGAATAATTTGCCAATGATGATGCATTTAGCTCTCGATTGCCCCAAATGCTCCAACCTTCAAATTTCATTCATTCAAAAAATCTTCATCAAGTTCAATGGACATGTCAATAGGTGATACATTTCCATTTATTGTGTGCAAAGGAATAGAACATTGGGTTCCATAGTTCTTCAATTGGTGGGACATCATTGTTACCAAGAGATTTTTTCAAATTGAAATTGGGTGTACTTTTTTTTTGACTTGAGAGTTGCAAAGACTTGCCATAAAGAAATCAATCTAGTTCAATTTTCAGAAGTTAGGAAATGTTAAGGGTTGTGGCTTGGTATGAATGAGGTGGTGACCTTGCATTTCCAATTGGGGTCGAGTTGAAGATTTGTGGGTTAGTAAGGAGTTTTCGAAAGATGTTGCCTTCAATGGTTGCTTGAGGCTTGGAGTGAGCTAAAAGGACTTGGGACATTTAAAACTTTGGAATGGATTTGATCCTCGTGAGAATGTGGGTATTGAAACAAGGTGCCTATAGAGATTTTGGGGTTTGCCAAGTTAAGTTTGGGATTCCAAAAACATAATTTTATGAACTAAAATGGAATTCAATGGACCCACCTAAACATGCATCAATCCTTTGGTAGTTGCCCCAAGAATGAGATGAAATAAGCAATGTTATTTAATTATAGACCCCTCAAAACTTGAAAATAATTTAAAAAATTTACTTTGCAATAATTTGGATGTTCATTAAACAAAACAATTCAATGAACACTAAAAATAGCTTTATGACTAGTGTTTTAAAAAAAAATAGTGATGTTATGACACTAGTGATCACTAAAAGGAGATATAGCCAAGTTTGGTTAGAGACCAATTATGAAATAAGATTTTATTAAAATCATTCTATATCTTGATTACTGACTTGAACAATGTGTAGAAGCATGATTTTGAATTTTTTTTTTCAAGTTTTGGTGATGTAAAAAAAAAGAAATATTAAAAAAAAATGAAAAGAATTTGCCAAATGAAAAAAAATCATCACCACCAAAAAAAAGAGTTGTCTATGACCTTGTACCTTGAAGGTTGAATATACAAATTGCAACTATCCATAGTTACAATGATTTATATAGAAAATTACAGAATATCACAATTGTACAAGAAACAAACGAGAGTCAACAAATGGAGATCAATGTTTTAATATCTTACACATAAAAACATAAAAGAGCCAAGATCGTAAAGTGATGCCGTTATGTTTGATTTTGGGCACCTAGTTATCTGTTTTATTTGTCCCCCTTTCTAAGTATACAAAAGCATGGATGGCACTTTGATGTTATATAGTAAATAGTATATAAGTACACAAAATCATATGGCATGGTATATTTATACCCAATGAGTTGAGGACAAAATGCAACTTTTACATATACATATACACACTCTTGGGCCACTAGCATTAACCCATTCACTTTGTTCACACAAGTTGTGTACTTTTTGCAGGAGAAGAAGAAGAATGGCCCTATCTATGCAGAGGAGTAGTTACTACTAAGTATGGCACACAAAACAGACCTGGTTCCATACCCTGCAAAACAGATCAAATTTTGAAGGATCCACAGAGCCTCTGACAGCATCACTTCCTGGCATGTACCACCACCCAAGCAGATAAGTGTTTTTGCACCCTTCCATGTGAAAGTTGAGATCCCTTTCAACACTTGATAATTTCATATATATACTAGTGTGGCTTGTGCCGTTGGCCCAAGTGTGAACCCATTACAAAATCGGGAAACTCAACATGTGAACATCGTTTTGCAATGTATGTATCTATTTTTTTGAACAGTCAAATATGAATGGTAAGCCTTCAAGTGTTACCACGTTCTCAACTGACTTAAAAGCTCAATATCTCCCTCACATTCTGAATCCAAATCTGACCAAATAAATTCCTTTAAATCCTGCTCATCAAGATCTTTCCAAGAACACCAAAGGCACATTCCAATTCCTTTGAAATTTTCAGCTACAATTTAATTTAATTTAATTTAATCTTTAGTGAAGAATTCATTCAATATTCAAGAACTTTGGCACCGCAAGTCTAAACACCGTATAACCAAGCCCATGCACCCTTTCTTGTCGAGAGCTTTCCAAAGACACCAAGAACATGATCTGAAGCATCCGGGTTCGGTGGATCTCATCACTACAATACAAAACAAACTACCTTCCTTCATAGATAGATTAATCAAGTTATTGGCCTTGCCTACCAAGGCAAGGAAAGGATATTGTGTTTAGATTCATTATAGAGTTATAGGAGCTTAAGGGATTTTGGCCTCTAGATAATAGGTCTATTTTTATATGAGAATTTTTGAAAGATGATATTTTGGGCTGTGTTGAAACTTGAGATTAGTTATAGAGTTATAGTATCTTGAAGGATTTTGGTTTCTTTTAGAGGATTCTTTTGAAGATTATATTTTTGGATGGTGAAATATTTGAGTTTCCGTAATTCTACTTTTGCCTTAAGATACTTTTCAAGGTAAATGCCAAGGACACAGTGCGACACACCCCTTGTTCATACTTAAATCCAAGGTAGTAAATTCCATATAATGAAAATAATGGTGTCTGTCTGTCTGTGCTGGGCAGTTCTTTACTTTCATGGAAAACCTCTAGTTCCAGTTCTAGTCCGAAGCCTTTATATTATTATTGGCCAGTTCTCTCTACTTTTATGAAAAACCTCTGGTTCCAGTTCTAAAAAAAGTGAGTTAAAATCATCTTGGTTCTGGTTTCAAACATAAGTGGAACTGGGGGCAATCCAGAACTGAGTCTGGTTCTTTAAAAAAAAAAAAATCTTCTTCTGGTTTTGGTCCTGAATATCAGACAGGTTCCAGTCTGCTGGTTCTTACTAACCCAGACTGGAGCTGGCAGTTAACTGTTGATTAACCCTGGTTCTAGTCCCTGGTTTGTTTCATAGACATGTATTTCAGTTCCAGTTCCAATTTCTGTTTCAACACATTAACAGAATCAAGTCAGATCCTGTTCCAGTTTGGGTTTTACTAACCAAAAACCTAAAGTGGTTGGTTATCCACCCAACAGTGTTTAGGATTTAAGCTTTCCAGGCACCTCTAAATGCCAGAATTGGGCAGTTAGTGCAGATTCAGTCCTACCACCCATACTTATAACTTTATAACTTACACTAGGGAATGCATCATTGGGGATGCATTTTGCCTTGTTGTTCATCAATAAGCTCAGGCTACTAGCTTCTTCACCCTATTGATTTGATAGGGGGTGGAATGCAACCCCTTATGGTGGATTCCTTTAGGGTTTAGGTTTAGAGTTTAATGGAACAACCCTAAGCCCCCTTGTAATTTTGGTTTCCTAGTCACCCACTTGTTAAGGTTTTTCCCAATGTTGTCCACTTCTTGATTTCCAAAGGAACCTTTTTACCTCCCCTCCCCCCCCTTTTTTTTAGGTTTTTGATTGAACCTTTAATTGGGTTTTGAGATTGGTTATTTGGATTTTCTAAGATCTCCAGTTTTCATCAATTTCAAAAGGATTTTAGAACTGATCTGGTTTAACACTAGGTTTGATTTCATTTTCATTTCACATAAAGTCTAATTATTATTTTTGATTGCAATGTTAGTTTGTTCAACTAGTATACACAATTCAAAATAAACATTATATAATATTGATTATGTAAAAAAACAAAATGAAATAACTTGCATAAAAATGTAAGATAAGCTTTTTTTTAAAAATAAATTTATATTCATCTACTCAGAGAACCCCTGGTTCAAGTTTTAATTCAATTTAAAAAAGAGATAGGTTGTTCTGTTAGGTTCCAATGGCAGTTTAGAGACGTAAAACTTAACCTATAACCTAGACTTGAACCAGAGTGAAACAGCACCCATGAGCACACCCTGAAGGATGGATGATAAATGGTCAGAAAATCAATTTCTGTTGGGTTCTAGTTCCCTAGCTAACTATTGTGGTCAGCCCAGTTGCCTTTTTACTACCTACCTGATAACAACCTGCAAGCAGGTTGTTGTTAGTAGGTAGGTAGTGAAAGCAGCCCTTGCCTATGTATAAACCATCTTATAAACCAACAAAAACATTTGCAAATGTTGGGGAGGTATTGTTTTTCTAGTGTAAATTTGATAATTTTTTGTTAAATTTTTGGAAAAATTCACCAAATATTTTGTATGACAACAATTTTTGGAAAGAAAAATCCCCGATGATGTCAATAGAGAAGGATTAAACCCACGATGAGGTCATGGTTACAACCATTAATCCCTGGCACAAATCTTACAAAAAGATCCTTTGAGAAAAGTAAAACTCCCTTGATCATGTGTGGGGCTGAGCTGAAATTGTTTAATTAGATGATGGAGTGAGTGAGTGAGTGGGGGAGAACTGACATTACCTTCCAAGCTCTCTAATGACAGAGCTCCTTTGCTTTTGAGTTAATTTGGAGACACTCAAATCACACTAATCCTGCAGCACAATTGGACTATGTATGAATTGAAACAGCCATTATCATCATGTCAGTAGTGATTGCGCTAACTTATTATTTTACAACTTGAGGTCCTTTCTCTTTCTTCTCCCATCCTTTTTCCTTCCAAGTGTTAATGGTTCCTCTTTGTACTTAAGTTTGTCAGGTTTACAGTATGCCAATCACTGAAGCAACACTTCTTTCCTTCCACAAACAAGGAACAAAAAACAACAAACTATTGTTTTTGAAAATTAAAAAAAAAAATTTATGATAAGCAAAGAAATGTAAAATCTTATTGGAAAACAGCCTCTATTTATTAGTTGTAATCTTGAAGCTTTCTGGGGGGACTGTATATAAATCCAGTTGCACCCAAATTGGGTACTCTGTTGTTTTTGACATTTGTGTCGGTAGTCAGTTTTTTGGAAACTTTGAGCCCATGCTTTCACATGGCTTTGTTTATAAGGCTGGAGGAGCTTAGAAAATGGCACTTGGGTTTGTGTGCCAAGCAGCTCAAAAACTCAGCACAGGCTCAGATGAGAGAGAGAGAGAGAGAGAGAGAGAGAAGCTATTGCCTGCCCAGAAATAGTAGTAAACAAGAGCCTCTTTATCTTGCAACTACTACCACTACTGCCACTTTTGGGAACCAAATGGCTCAGGCTTAGATCATCATACTTAATGTGACTGAGGTGCAACTGTTAACTTTAGTACGAATGATCAACTGGCCCATTACAGATCTCGTCTTGGCCATGGTTTGTTGGCCTTGCCTACCAAGGCAAGGATATTGTGTTTAGATTCATTATAGAGTATTATAGTAGCTTAAGTGATTTTGGCCCCTACTAGGTAATAATAATAATAGGTCTATTTTTATATGAGGATTTTTTGAAAGATAATAATATTTTGGCTTGTGTTGAAACTTGAGATTAGTTATAGAGTTATAATAATATCTTGAAGGATTTTGGTTTCTTTTAGAGGATTTTTTTGGAGATTATATTTTTGCATGGTGAAGTATTTGAATTTTGATAATTCTTCTTTTTCTTTAAGAAGATTTTTTTTAATTTTTTAAAAATCTAAGATACTTTTAAATGTAAATGGTAAGGTCACAATGTGACACACCCCTTGTTTCTTTTTTCCCTCCAATTTTGTGATGTAGGCTGGGCCAACATGGGCACTCATCCACAAGAGGAATTAGCCAAATTTGCCTGCAGTAAGGAAAGTACACACAATTAAGAATTCTGCTATATTTTGGTGACTTGATGGAACCTATTGTCTAAACATGACAGTTTCAAAAAAATCTAAAAAATCCTTGAAAATAATCTGACAACTTTGTCAGATTATTTTCACAAAAATCCTTTGTATGGTTCTTGCTGGATTTTTTGGGGGGTTTTTCTTTTTTCACCAAGTCGAGACAATTAGCCTCAAAAAAAAAACACACACACACACACACACATCCCAATCTTTTAAGTTGAGAGGGCTGTTAACCCTAACCCTAGCTTATACAATTGTTCTTCAACATAATTCATTACTCATAGGTAGTGTCACAAGTTTCAGCCTTGTTGGGTGAATATCACTATTTCCCAGGTATCGATTGGAGGTGATCATGGCAGATATTCACCTTGGTGAAAGAACTGGCCATGAAGTTCATACCAGGGTTTCTTTTTATACTTTTAATTTGTAGCACAAGTGGCAAGGGCATGTGTGAAGTAGTGCCTGCATGGCTAGTTCCTAAAAATTTTAGTGTAATGTATGTAGTTAAAATGTCAACAAAAGAAGTGAGAATTTGGTGAAAAGTTTTGAAATGCAAAGGTAACTTGTGACTCCTATTTGCACATCTTAGTAGGCTCCAAGTATGTAAAGGCGTTTGATTTTCAGGTTTCTAACATACAATTATGTTATGAAATTAGGCTACTTGCAATATTTCCAAGTAGAACAAACTAACTACCAACAATGAACACCTTGTAAACAATTTGAACCCTAATCACAAGGCCTTATTCATTCCAACACAAGATACCCATATCAAATGACAAATTAGTACAAACATCTTATCAAACTTTGAAAACATGATTGTAACTAGTTGTTATAGTTGCATGATGACTTGCTTTACGTCCAAGCTGCATTTGTCAACAAACCTAATGAACAAAAATAGTGAAGAAAATGTTGTAGTTTGTAAATAACATGAAAACCTACCATGTGCATGCAATAGAATATGTTGAAAAAAACTTACATGTCACAACAAAAACTTTAAACTTGCATTGTACTAGCATAATGCATCAACTTACAAGTTATAACATCAAAAACAACTATAGCCAAAATATCATTAATTATGTGTTAATTCCTACTTTGACCTTGTTTCTATCATTCCAATCTATAATAGCAACTTGGAAATGGAAAAAGTCTTTAGTGAAGAAATCTTGTGTGAACATGCATCTAACAAAGTTCAAATGCTTTGCCAATTGATTTTAAAACTTGGATTTCAGAAGTGAAGAATGTTCTTTCATTTTCAACTTCACCAATGATTTGCACAATGGCCAATTTAATAAGTCTCACAAACTAAGAGAGTTGAACAATGTCAAGCAAACTGCTAATGATTCCATGTTTTCATTTAAAAATTCTTCCATGCCCTTAAAAGCTTGCATATTCATAATCAATTTGAAAAGGGAAGTATGTAGATCCAAATTCTATTTTGAAAATGGTTTAGAAACCCATGAACTAGATTACCAAGTTGCTTGGGGGTACAATAATGTTGTTTGATCCATTTGCAAAGGTTGGGTCATCATCTAATTGCAAGAAGTATTGTGGGTAATATAACCCCAAGTGCATTCATAAGTTCACGATTAGGAAACATGTGCTCCAACTTAGGGACCAACAAATCACATGTAACACTAGTTTATTGGGTCTTTATAACTCGTATAATTACTTGAAAGTCATCACAAATAACTATAGAATGGACCTTAGTTAAGGGATCAACAAAATGGACCACATGACATTATCCCACAATGTAGAAAGCTAAGCATTTTGTGCCATCATTCAAGTAAATCACTCAATCCTAAAAAATTATACAATAAATGTTTTGCAAGCACATGTATGAACTCAAGAAATTTTTAAACTTGGAAAGAAATGTTCAAATCAATGATGTACATTTTGTACAAATGTCTTTAGTAGATTTTGACACATGTTATGTAATTACACACAAAGACATTTATGCCTTAAGCAAACTTTAACAAACCATTCATAGATTCCAACATAAGCAAAATATATGATAAGCCCAAAATTGTGTCAATGTTAGACATATTTTGCAAATTGGCCTGGGTTGATTCCATAGAACCATTGTTAATTGCCATCTTTGCAATCATAGTTTTGAATTATTTCCCAACATGTTTTAGAGGTGGCAACATGTTGATCCACCTTATCTTCACAATCCAAAAGATTTTCAAACCCTTTATTTCCATAATTTCAAGAAGTTTTTGGAATTTTAGACATGTGTTCAAGGAACTAGAGAAGTACATGTCAAGTATTTGAAGGATGTCTTCCAACTTGGAAACCATAGGCATTCCGAACAAGCTTTTCATCACAAGGTTCATTTTGTGTGACATGTAAGGTAAATGCATATTATGGTGGACCAAAAAATGCATTAAAAAAGTCCATTTCTAATTTTTTTTGGTGTTGTCATCAGCTTTAAAATGAATTTTTCAATTATGAATTAAGTTTTTGCAAGAACTATGTGTTGTAGTTTTTTTTAATACATTGTTAAACACATTCAATGAAAACACTTGAATCAAACTCAAAAAATACATATTGAAAAGTACTTGTGAATTTTGACTTTCCAAATAAATATTCAAATGCCCACTTTCATTAATAATGACATCCTTAATAAGAATTTTTGTTTCCATTTTGACCATATAGTTTGTGACAAAGCACTATTAAACAAATAATTTAATAACCCAAGATCTATGAGTCCATTTATAATTATTTAGGGACTAAATAAAGATTATGATTAAATTTAAAACACAAGTTTTAAAGTTCCCCCTAAACCAAAAATTGAACATATGGTTTTTCTTTTTCAATATGTTATTTCTATGATAATATAGATCATATATGATCATCCCTTTTTTTTAAATTAAAAAAAATCCTAACTTAAGCTGAGCTTATGTGTTTTGGAGTTAACTCATAAACCCTAAACCCTAAACCCATAAGAACTAGGCAACTTGATTTTTAGAAAAGTGACCAAACTTCATCAGAAAAGAAAAAAATATTGCTTTAATTTTGACAACAAACCCACCTTCAAAAAGTTATTCAAAGCATGAATAGAATAGGCACCCATCTCCAACCTACCACCACATAAAAATGAATTGAAATCCAATTCAAATTATCAATTGCCATCACTTTGTATATTGAAATTGATAGAAAGTTTGAAGCCAAAATTGCTTGCTTGCTTAGGGACACTCAACACCACAATTTGCCAACTTGCACAATTATCATTAGTAATTATAATATTGATTAAAATAAATAATATAATACAATAATAGCTAAATAATTGAAGAAATGATCAAAATTAAATTTATTTTATTCCAGATATTAACTACCTTATTTTAGCTATTT
>Ga0116231_10014449_pt1 | contig 10604 bp, 10 predicted proteins | sample S1TSphgellanicum_2_FD_89695 | JGI IMG/M metagenome (GOLD analysis project Ga0116231, IMG submission 89695) | Host-associated microbial communities from peat moss isolated from Minnesota, USA - S1T2_Fd - Sphagnum magellanicum MG | ecosystem: Host-associated > Plants > Peat moss > Unclassified... | reverse complement strand
GCCGTCCTTGCGCAGATACTCTTTTTCGTAGGGGCCGTAGCGGCCCGTTCGTTCCAGGGTTTCGAACTGGGCAACGTCCGTCGCGGCGTAGCGCACCGGCGTGATGTCGCGGGAAGTCTTCTGGAGGAGCTCCTCGGCGCTGTAGCCGGTCGGCTGCAGCAGCGCCGCGTTCATCTGCAGAAATCGGCCGGTTTCCCAGTCATTCAACGCGATGCCCACCGGCGAGAGCTCGAACAGGGAGCGGAACTTACTCTCGCTGTCGATCAGCGCGAGTTCGGCGACTTTCTCGACCGAGACGTCGAGGTGGATGCCGCCCATGCGCAGCGGCCGCCCATCGGCGGCACGCTCGATGACCTTGCCGCGCGACAAGATCCAAATCCAGCGGCCGTCCGCGTGCTGCATCCGACATTCGTGCACGAGCACGGCCTGCGGACGACGCAGGCATTCGTCGATGGCCGCCTCGATGCCGCCGAGGTCTTCCGGATGCACGAGCGAGCGCCACGCGTCGACGCCAAAGGGGGTGAGGTCGTCCCGTGAGCGGCCGAGCATGGTCCCATAGCGGTCGTTGACGTGAAGGGACCCCTCGAGCAGATCCCATTCCCAGGTGCCGACGTTGATGCCTTCGATGACATCGCTCAATCGCTGTTGCTGCTCGGCGAGCCTCGCTGCCGCGCGTTCGGCGGCCTCGGCATTGGCGATGGCCGACGCGGCATCCTCGAGGCTGCGCAGTCGCATGCGGTAATACGAGAACCCCATCAGGATCATGAGCAGCCCCGCGGGGGCCACGCCCGCGAGTGGCCAGGCGCGGGTGGCGGTCACCGACAGCCCGAGGATGCCCACGCCGACCACGATCAGGGCGCCGCTCGAGACGGCGATGGCCTCCCACAGCGCGCGGCGCCCGTTACCGGGTCCGTGCCCGCCAGCCGGTACTGCTCCCTGATTCATGATCGGCTGGCGTCCTTATCTGCTGCATCGGGGCCGGTTCTCTGCCGTCCTGTTATCGGCCGGCACCCGGACGTCTTGTCGGTGCGGCAGCGCCGAACCGCCGAATTGCGACAGAAGTCACACCGCCGCCCGGCAGCCGCGCCGATAACCCGGAGGATGAGCACACCGCAACCGACTCCGCGCCCGATCGAGGCGGCCCAAGTGCTCAAAGCCGCGGGGGCGCTCGGCGTTCTCGGCGCCGGAGCGCGATCCTGGCCGCGCTTGCTCGCGGCCTTGAGCAATCCCGCGATCAGCGCATCCGAAGTCGCGAGCCTGATCGATCAGGAACCGACGATGTATGCCCGCGTCCTGCGAGTCGCGAATTCCCCGTATTATGGCCAGACACGGTCCATCACGACCGTCGACCGGGCGCTGCTCGTGCTCGGCCTCGACGCGGTGCGCGGCATCGCCGCGGCGACGTGCTTCGACCGCACCCTGTCGCGCGGTAAACAGGCCACGGTCATCGACATGCAGGCCGTCGTGCATCACAGCTTGGCGACCGCGGCGGCGGCGGAACGCTTGGCCCAGATCCAGCATCGCTCCCTCGCCGCGGAGGCGTTCATCGCGGGGTTGCTGCACAACCTCGGTGTCGCCGTTCAGCTGCAGGTCGACGCGCGCGGTGTCGAAGCCATGCTCGAGGCGCGTGCCGCCAACCCGACCCTGGAGATCCGCCGCCTCGAGTCCGATTTTGCTGCGATCGGCCACGAGCGCTGCGTCGGAATCCTGTTCGAGGAATGGCGGCTTCCGGCGGCGCTCGTCGCGGTCGGTCTGCACCACCATGCGCCGGAAGAGGCCCCGGCCGAGCATCGCGATCTCACCTGCCTCGTGAACCTCGCGGCGACGCTCGCGCTGGCGTCGGGCAACACCTTTCTGCTGGAACCGCTGCCCGTTGCCCGGAATCCGGTCGCGCTCGCTCAGTTGAAGTTCGACGATGCCGTACTCGACGCCATCGAAGCGGAGCTGCCCGAACGCGTCCGCGAACTGAAGCTCGCGCTGCTGGGTGCGTGAAGCACCTCGGAGATCGCGTCGGCGAGTGACGTCACCCAGGGTTCACGGATCACCTCGCGGTGACCGCCGGGAACCTCGCGCACGGTCAGGCGCGCAATCGATGCCCAGAGTGGCGCCGCATCGTAGACCAAGGGATCGCGTATCCGACAGCGCAGCAACACGACCTCGCCATCGTAGCCCTGCGGCACATAGGCCGTTTGCGCCTTGACGGCGGCTTGGCGCACGCGCTGCAGGGAGGCGGGCAACCCCTCGAGGCCCTCGGACGCGAGTGACAGGCCGCGAAAGCTCCCCTGGCGATGGGCCAGGCGGCGGACCGCGCCGCTCACGCGAGCGCGCAGGTAGGCGATCCGCTCCCGCGGATGGGTCTGCCTGAACAGGCGTCGATGCTTACCGAGGACGTTCATCATGATCTTGAACCAGACGCCGTGCGGCCAACAGCGCTCGCCGACCGTCGTGTCGAGGAGAACCAGCGGCGCGACCGCCTCACCGACACGGCGCAACTGTCGCGCCATCTCGAAGCCGACGAGACCGCCGAAGGAATAGCCGCATAGCGAATAGGGCCCGGACGGCTGGCGCTTGCGAATGGCCGTTACATACCGCGAAGCCATGGCTTCGACCGAATCGAGAGGTGCCGACAGACCGTCGAGGCCCGTCGCGGCCAGTGCATACACCGGTCCGTCGTGGCGGATCTTTCGGCCCAGCGTGAATAATTCGATGACGTCCCCGCCCAGTCCGTGGATCAAATAGAGCGGCGCCACCGGCGTCGCATCCCTCGGCGCGGCGCCCCCATCAGGCTTGACCAGCACGAGATTGGAGGTCGCGGACAGATCGGATTCCCGCAGTCGCGTCAGCATGCGCGCGATGGTCGGCGCCTCGTAGATGAACGTGATGGGCAAGCGTTGCCCGATCTCGCTTTCGATGCGACCAAGCAGACGCAAAGCCGTCAGCGAGTCCGCTCCCAAGTCGAACAGATCCTCGTCGCGGTCGATCGGTGCGATCCCCAGCGCCGTTTCCCACAATCGCGTGAGCTCGAGCTCCGAGAGTCCCGCGCCCGTCGCGACCCCGGCGGCCGGTGCGACCGCCGCGGGCACCGCTGCCGTCTTGAGCGACGGGTGCGACGCAATGACGGACAGACACTCCGGATTGCGCAAAGCGTCGGCGTTCGCGACGATGCGACCATTGACGGCATCGCGCGCGCTGCACTCGGAGCGCTTGCCGGTATGGGTGGTCGGCAGCGCGGGCACCTCGATGATGACCGCCGGCACGTGCGCCGCGGAGGCTTGTCGGCCGATGGCGCGACGGATCCGCGCCTGCAACTCGGTCGACAGCTGCGCTGCGCCCTGCATCACCAGCAGCAGCACGATGCGCGCGTGTCCGACGTCACTCGCGGAGCGCTGCTCGACGGCCATCGCCTCGCCGATGTCCGCAAACCCCTCCAGCACCCGGTAGATGTCTGCGCTGCCGATACGAATGCCGCGGATGTTCATGATGCCGTCCGAGCGGCCGTGCATGACGGCACCGCCCTCGGCGGTGAACTCGATCAAGTCCCCGTGGGTCCACACGCCCGGATTCTGCGCAAAGTAAGCCTCGTGAAATCGCGCCCCCGAGGGATCGTCGAGAAAGCCCACGGGCCGCGATGGAAACGGCGTGGCGCAGATCAATTCGCCGACCGGTGAGCCGCCGGTCGCCTGCGGCGGCGGCAGTGCGCGTAGATCGAAACCGAGCCCCTTGCACTGGGGTTCCGCCGCATAGGCGGGCAGGTTCGGATTGCCGATCACGAAACAACCGATCATGTCCGTCCCGCCGGAAACGGATTGAATCGGCAATGCCTTGACGCTGCGCGAGAACCAGTCCTGTTGTTGCGGGTAGAGGATAGAACCGGTCGACAGCACGGCCCGCAGCGCCGAGAAATCCCCGTCGAGGCGGGGCACGAGTCCGCTGCGATCACCCATCTGCAGGTACGCCGGGCTCGTCCCGAACACCGTCACGCGCTCTTCGGAGACGATCCGCCACAAGGTATCGGCCGCGGTGACGGGGCCGCTGTAGAGCACGAGTTCGACGCCGGAAGCCAGGGCACTCAAACTCCAGTTCCACATCATCCAAGCCGTGGACGTATGAAAAAACAACCGATCGCCCGGCTTGAGGTCGCAATGCAGGCGGTGCTCCTTCACATGCTCGAGCAGCGTGCCGCCAGCGCCGTGCACGATGCCCTTGGGTTTGCCGGTCGTACCGGAGGAAAACAGCACGAACAGGGGATGGTTGAACGCCAGGCGGGGCCACTCGCAGCGGGCGCCATCGTAGGCATCGATCAACTCGCCGAGTTCATAGCTTGCCAACGCAGGACGGTCCGCCTCTTGCTCCCCGGCCAGCCATGGCGCCTCTGCCGGCGCACCGGGATCGCCCGCGTCCAGCACGATGAGCGCACGGACCGTGGGCAGAGCTTGCACGATGTTCCGCAGGCGCTCACGCAGCAGCGCATCGCCGCTGCCGTAGGGCGTACGCGTGTGGCATATCAACAAGTCGGGTCGCAGCGCCGCGAAGCGCGCGATGCTCGCCTCCGCACCCATCTCCGGCGCACTGCAGGAAACGGCCGCGCCCACGGCGGCGGCGGCGAGAGCGGCCACGATCGCGGCCGCATCGTTGAACGCGACCATGGCAACGCGGCTTCCCTGGCGGATGCCGAGGCGCTGGAAGGCCGCGGAGCAGGCGAGCACGCGCGCGCGCAATTCGCCGCGCGAGAGGCGCTGTGTGCTGCCGTTCGGATGGCGCGACGTCAGGGCCGGCGCGTCTGGCGTGCAGATCGACGGCGCGAGCAGGCAAGCGGCGTAGTTGAGGCGCAGCTCCGGGAAGAACGTCGCGTGCTCGATGTCATCGCCGCTGCAGACCGGCGAGTCGGCGCCGCCGTATTCGAGCTCGGACCACGCAAGCAAGCACCGCCAGAAAGACCGGAACTGCTGCGTCGAAAATGCGTGCAGATGCTCGTAGGAATCAAGCCGCTGGCCGCTGCGCTGCTCGCAGTAGCGCATGAAATCCGTCATCTGCGTCTGCGCCACGGCAGCGGGGTCGGGCCGCCACAGCGGCGCGCGTCGGTCGGCGAGATCGAACATGAACGGCTCCAGCGCCGTGCGACAGGTCACGCACGACCAGCGAGTTGTCGGTCGCTGGATCATAACGAAGCCGAGCGGGCGCCCGATGTGAGACGACACCTACCCGCGGTGTAGGATCACGCGTGCATTCCAAGGCACGTGCGGACGCTCAGGCGTGAACGTCGAGCTGAGTCCCCTTCGGCGCGGTCAGCACCGCCACCTGGGTTTGTGCGTAGGCCGCCACCGGCACCGCGCCGGCCGAGTTCGAGCTCGGCGAGCTCGACACGGGAAACGTGTCGGTGGAATCCGCCTTGAATGTCGCGACGCCCGACGTGGCGAGAGATCGGGCCGGCAACACTTGGGCGGGCGACGGCTCTTCATCGTCCGCCGTCTCGGTGACGACGACGTCGATCGGTTCGTCTTGCGTGAGCCGGGAGTTCGCTGCGGAGGGAGTCGCGTAGTCGGCGCGCAGTGCGACGATCGTCAGGCTCTTCAAGATCGAACCCGACTCGGCGTCGGCCGTCGCCTCGCCGTCGACACGCACGCGCCGTGACCGCAGCAATGGCGGCTCGCTGGCCAGGATCAACGATTGATTGCTGGGCGTGATCTTCATCAGTGAGGCATATCCTATGCGCCACGCGCGTGCGGCCATCAATTGTCCGCATCTCGAGAATACTCCCTCAGCAAATCGGAAACAACTTTCCTTTCAGAAACTTAGCATCACAACTGCATGTCGGGTAAACCCACTGCAGGCCTCTCGGGGATCCGCTGGTCACCCGTGGGGTTAAGGCCCATGAAAATAGCAATAACTATTTAAATCATTAATTTATGGGCACTATCTCGAAAGTATAGACACTCAGTCCTCGATTTCGATCCACGTGGGTGCATGGTCGCTCGGCTTTGGCTTACCGCGCACCCAGCGGTCGACACCGGCCGCCACGAGCCGCGGCCGCAGCGCCGGGTTCACCAACACATGGTCGATGCGCAGGCCCGCATTGCGCGCCCAGTGGTCTCGAAAGAAATCCCAGAACGTAAACGGCGTGTCGTCGGGGTAAAGCTCGCGCAAGGAGTCGGTCCACCCTTGAGCCAACAGCCGCTCGTAGGCGGCACGGGTCTCGGGTTGCAGCAAGGCATCCTTGCGCCATGACTTCGCATCGTAGACATCGGCGTCGGTCGGTATGACGTTGAAGTCACCCGCCAGGACGACGCCGTGCGCGGAGCGCGCCAACTCGCCGGCATGCTCGATCAGACGCTCGAACCAGGCGAGCTTGTAATCGAACTTGGGACCCGGTTGGGGATTGCCGTTCGGCAGGTACAGGCAGGCGATACATAGCCCATCGACCGTCGCCTCGAGATAGCGGCTCTGCAAATCCAGAGGATCCCCGGGCAGTCCGCGGCGGCGCTCGATCGGTTTGCAGCCCTTCGCGAGGATGGCCACGCCGTTCCAGGAGCGCTGCCCATGCCAGATCGCCTCGTAGCCCAGCTCCCGCAGTGCCTCGGCCGGAAACGCCTCATCGGGTGCCTTCAGTTCCTGCAGGCAGGCAATGTCGGGTGATTCGGCCGCAAGCCACTCGCGCAGGGCGGGGAGGCGGGCGGCGATGCCATTGACGTTGTACGTCGCGATTCTCGTCACGGCACGGCGTCGTCCGGCGCGGCGCTGTGCTCGTTGAGCAGCGGCAGCAACACCTGGTTCATGCCATCGAGCGTCAAGGCGCCGGCCTGCGCATAGCGCAGAATCCCGTTGCGATCGATCACGTAGTTGGTCGGCACTGCCTTCACGCGCCCGTAGGGCCCGCCCTTGAAACGCTTGGCAAGCGGCACTTCGAGCGCGGCGGCAAGCGGCTTCAGTTGATTGACCGGCACGGAATCTTCGGTCGTCACCGCGATGACCCGCAGACCATAGGCCTTCGCCGAGCGGTAATACGCATCGAGCAGCGGCAGCTCGCGTTTACAGGGTCCACACCACGTCGCCCAGAAATTGATGATGAGCACCTGCTGCTTGAAGTCGGCCATGGTCAGCTTGCGCCCATCGAAGGTCGTCAGTTCGAAGTCGGGCGCGGGTTGTCCGACCGCGAGATCCTTGGCCTCGAGCGGTACGCCCGCGGTCAGCCCTGCCGCGATCATGCCGAGCGCGAGCCGCAAACCCCACGCTCGGTCACTCCATCGTTTGAGCATTTCCTTGGTGCTCCTTAAAGATGTCGGCACCGGCCGGCCAGTCAGGGTCGGTTGATGATGAGCCGTAGCGTCGGTTTGCGTGCGATCGGAGTGTCGACTTGCAGCGGGCTCGAGCCGCCGATGCCGGGCAGGTCCATGGCCTTCTTGATCGATGAGAAGCGCCGCGTGATGCGCAGCTGACCGGCTGCCAAGGCTTCGCGAACATAGGGTCTTGCGCGCGCGTCGCGGCCGCCGTGTGCGTCTGACGGGGCCTCGACCATGAGTCGATCGATCGCACCCGCCGCGAGCAGGGCGTCGAGCGAGCCTTCGTAGCGCACGTAGATCTGGCCCGGCTCGGCTGGGCCTACTTCGATGCGCACCGAATCATGCGGTGCCGGCAGCATTCCGGACATGACGCCGCCGGTGTCACCCAAATAGCTCATCGCCGACCTCCATGCTGCCTCGATCAGCGATACTAGGCGATCATGAGCCTGTTTGCATTGCTGATCGAGCCACTCCAGGGTAAAACGCGGCTGTCGCGGGTCGTTTGGCTCTATGGTCTCGTGGGTTCCTTGCTGTACGGCGCGCTCGAATTCCTGTTGGATCCGGCGAACGCCGTCGCCATGCGCCTCTATTCCATCGGCGGAATCGTCATGAGCGCTTACATCTCGGTCGCCACCTACCGCTGTGCGTTCAATTCGGAGTCCCGCTTTTGGGCCCGTACCGCGCAGATCGGCGCCGTGCTTTCGCTGCTGCTGTTGCCCGTGTTCGCCTACTTCGATCTCACCGGCGCCTTCGATGTCGCACTCTTCGGCGTGCAGTGAGGGGGTAGGAGCGAGTCCTGAGTGCGCCGCTGCGTCGCGCTACGATACACTGGCTCATCCTTGGAACCGGACTTAAGACATCATGCCCACGATGCACGCACATCACCAGCCGACGGCCCTCCCGACCTGTCACTTGCACTCGCGATAGGGCCGCGGCATGAGCCTGCCGGACGGCTATAGCGAGGTGCCCCCGGGCAAACTCGCGGCCGTCGTCACGTCATTGCAGATGCTGCATAGACCGCCGCATCTTAAGGATCCCGCCGACTCCCCGTGGCGACTAACACCGCTCGATCCCGACGTGGAGTCCTACCGCAGGCTGTTTCGCCGCGTGGGCTCGCCCTGGCTGTGGTACTCGCGCCTCACGATGCCGCGCGAGCGCCTCGAGAAGATCCTGCGCGATCCGGACAACGAGGTTTTCGCGCTCACGCTCGATGAGCGGGAAGAAGGCTTGCTCGAGTTGGACTTCCGGCAAGCCGGTGAGTGCGAACTCGCGTTCTTCGGCCTGACCGACGTGCTGCAGGGGAGGGGGGCCGGTCGTTGGCTCATGAATCGGGCCATCGAGCGAGCATGGGCGCGGGATATCCGCCGATTGTGGGTACATACCTGCACGAATGATCATCCGGCCGCGCTCGGATTTTATCTACGCTCGGGATTCCACGCCTACGCGCGCCACGTCGAGGTGGCCGATGATCCACGCGTGACGGGGATATGTCCTCCGGATTCTGCGCCGCACGTGCCGATCATCCGCCCCGCTTGAGGTATGATCATGAGCTACGAGGGGGATTCTGTATGATGAACATTCGCCGCAGCAGCATCTACTGCAGCATCTATATGATCGGAATCCTCTGCGCATCGACGGCCGGCGCCGCCGCTCCACCGCGCGAGTACATCGATGCCGGCGCCGCCGCCGGGAGCACCGCGCCCCCGTTCAGCGAAGCCGTCCTGGTCGGCGATACCTTGTACGTGGCGGGTCACATCGGCATGGACCCGAAGACGCAACAAGCGGTCGTGGGCACCGAGGCCGAAGCGCATGCGGTCCTCGATGCGGTCAAACACACGATCGAGGAAGCCGGCATGACCATGGACGATCTCGTCTCGGTCACGATCTACTGCACGGACTTACAACTCTACGATGCCTTCAACGCGGTCTACCGCGGGTATTTCCACGGTCACTTTCCCGCGCGGGCCTTCATCGGCATCGATCGACTCGTGCGCGGCGCACATTTCGAAGTGACCGGAATCGCAACGAAGCAGCACTGACGGCACGGTACTACGGGCCTAACGGACGGGTCCCCACGTACTGGGCAAGACCGTCGTTCGGCCGGTCCCAAGGCAGCGCGTCGGCCATGTATATGTGGTCGATCGGTTCGAATACAGCACCCTGATCCACGCTTGCCAACGTGACGTCGATCTCGGACTGACGCTCGCTGTGGCGATACGTGAGCGGAGTCCCGCAGTGGGAACAAAACGTGCGGGTAACCGCCGGCGACGAATGAAACTCCGCGGGATGCCCCGCGACGAACTGAAATGATTCCGCCGCCACGGTGAGCCAACCCACCGCGTGTGCGCCGGCGATTCGTTGGCAAGAGCGGCAATGACAGAGCGTGGGCGGATAGCGCGGACCGCCGCCGCGGTATCGCACGGCGCCGCAGAAGCACCCACCGGTGACTGAATCGACGCTCATTGAATGCTCTTTGGTGACACCGATGTCGTTTCGCTTGCGAGGCATCATAACGCCCGCGATCGGGAGAGTGCCAGATTCTCGACACGCCGGCGCGCAGTCGCCGGTCACTCTTGAATTAAGGACGGGCGACCCTAGATCCGCCCGCGTCAGTGCTTTGAGGACCTGGAGCGCCAACAGGGTGAACGCACGCATCGATCAGTGCGCCGTCATCAAGATGAGCGGCGAGCGGCGGCGGACGATGTTGACACTCGCCGCGTTGGCGACGCTCGCCCCGTGGCATTCCGGCGCGGCGCCGAACTTCAACGCCGCTTCGAGTGAGGCGGCAACACCCCGGGAGATTACGCCGCGCGCGGATCTTGCACCCGACGAAAAGGCAACGATCGATCTGTTCGAGCGGTCGCGCAATTCAGTGGTGTATATCTCGACGAAGCAGGCCGTGGTCGATTTCTGGAGCCGTAACGTCATGTCGGTGCCTCGTGGCACGGGGTCGGGATTCGTGTGGGACGAGGCGGGTCACGTCGTCACGAACTTCCACGTCATCCAGGGAGCGAGCGAAGCCTCGGTCACGCTGGCCGACGGGCGCAGCTTTCCCGCCACCTTGGTCGGCGCCTCGCCCTCGCACGATATCGCCGTGCTCAAGATTGGCGTCGGCTTCAAGGGTCCACGGCCGATCCCCGTCGGCAGCAGCAGTGATCTACGAGTCGGACAGCGCGTCTATGCGATCGGCAATCCCTTCGGTCTCGACTGGACTCTGACGTCAGGCATCGTTTCCGCACTGAATCGCTCGCTGGTGGAGGACGATGGCGGTCTTCTCGAGCATTTGATCCAGACCGACGCCGCCATCAACCCGGGAAACTCGGGCGG
>Ga0116231_10014448_pt1 | contig 10605 bp, 6 predicted proteins | sample S1TSphgellanicum_2_FD_89695 | JGI IMG/M metagenome (GOLD analysis project Ga0116231, IMG submission 89695) | Host-associated microbial communities from peat moss isolated from Minnesota, USA - S1T2_Fd - Sphagnum magellanicum MG | ecosystem: Host-associated > Plants > Peat moss > Unclassified... | reverse complement strand
TATCATAACTCTGTGCTTTCACAAATCATGTCAATCAGAATATCATAACTCTGTGCTTTCACAAATCATGTCAATCAGAGTATCATAACTTTGTGCTTTCACAAATCATGTCAATCAGGATATCATAACTCTGTGCTTTCACAAATCATGTCAATCAGAATATCATAACTCCGTGCTTTCACAAATCATGTCAATCAGAATATCATAACTCCATGCTTTCACAAATCATGTCAATCAGAACTCTATGCTTTCACAAATCATGTCGATCAGAATATCATAACTCTGTGCTTTCAACGCCAAAATTCCACAGATAAAGAAAACATTTGTCATAGCACTACTTGGCCTGACCTGTGTTCTATGTTGACCGTAGAGCGGGAGAGAGAGACACACACACACACACACACACACATATCAAAAATGGTGAAGAGTTATGTACCGTAATACAAAGACGAATGAAGAACAACTCCTTTGTGCGGAAGACATTAATCAAATTGCGTTCGCCAAGCACTATAGTCTCTGAGAGAAATGAAGTTGCAAAAGCAGGTTTGTAAATTGCAGCAGACACTATTATTGTCTGCTCATCCGTCGTGCTCTTCCTCACTTCCAAGGCTTTGATCCCTTGCGATTTCTTCTGTACACATATGACATAGTTCGCTTTAAAAAAAATTGCAAATAAATACATAAGAATGAGCAAACAAGAACTAAGGAGAATCTTACACATCTATTTCTCAGAGTTATAACTTATCAATATACACCCATGCCCCTGCCATTAGCCCATGTAAAAAATGGTCACAAATAGTGTGAAAAATAGAAAAAATTTAAGAGTCAATAAGATTTTTGAACACACAGATGGAAACGTTAATGTTTTTTTTTTTTGGGTTAAAAAAGAAAAAGAAAAAGTGGGAGAAGTTTAGAATGTGAGGAGTTTTTTTTGGTTCCTTCCTTTGGGAAAGGGTGAAATAAGCAACCACCTCACTAATGTGAAGGCAGCCCACCTTGCTCCTATTTCAGTAAAAATGAATGGTAGTTGAGTCACAATACAATATACTGCCATAGTCTTGTTAAAAACTCAATTGTGAACTGCCCACGGTTCGTTGCTGCTTTGCTTTCTTCTACCTATTCAAGGAATCATGTAAAATATGCAAACACATGAAGTTGGTGGAACACTTACAATAATTACTCCCAGTTCATAATGGGGGGAGGGGGTATTAGTCCAGGTTGAAAATGGAGACAAACTGTTCCAGAGCCAATGAGAAGGTTCATTGGGGCTTTTGTTTTTTCTTTTGGTTTTGGGGAATTTTTGTTTTCTGTATGTTCACAATGTGTTCCCAAGCGGTTCCCAAAGTTTTCCTTAATATATTCCCAATAGCACCTCATTTTCTGTCCCAATATTGTTTGGCAGTGGTTCAACATCCATCTATGTAAAATTGTTAAGGGGGTAGGGGGGCAAAAGGGAAGACTGACAAAGCATGCTTCTATATTTTGGGGAGGGCAGCCTATTTAGGCTTCTTCTATGTGGGGGAGTGCCCCATGTTCAAAAAATATTGATGCTGGGCCAATCAAATGGCTCCTTCTGAAACAAATTTAAAAACAAACTGTGGGCGCGCCCCCGCTCTCTAATTAATAGAAGCATGAACAAATAAGTACCCCCAACTTACTTGATACTCAACAAGATGTTGTAGGCCTTCGTGTTGGTTCTGGTGATCCTCAATAACATCCAGGGCGTACTCCACTGCATTCACCTGCAAAGATGCAATCATGCATTTGACAATCGGCCGTTACAACTTAGATGCTTCATTTACAAACAGCTTCAACACCAGATGGCTGCATCAATGAGCGTTTGTTTGCAAGTCTTCAATGAAACCGACTTCTATCGGAGAATGTTATTCAGTTCGCAAGCAAGCAAGAAGAGAAGAGGAGCTCCGAGCACGCATACATATGTTGGCATAGTCTGTCCAAGACCGCTGAAGTGGTCCACCATGCCAGAGATTCGGCCGTGGTATATGACATTGCCTCTTGCCAACACCAGGATCCGATTGATTGTTTCGAGGAGCCGGAAACTGGGCTGGTGAATCGTCAGTAGAACAGTTCGGTGGTGCGTGACCGCCATCTGAGAGAGTATTTGCATCACATGCAGTGCTGAAGTGCTGTCGAGGCCGGAAGTCGGCTCATCGAGAAACAACACGGACGGGTCATGGATCAAGTCGACGCCTATTGAAACGCGGCGTCTCTCTCCACCTGACACTCCCCTCACCTGAATCACAAAAAAAAGTGCGAAGGGAAACTTGAAAGTCTGCAATCTAGAGACTCTTTCCTCAAGTTTTTCCTGAAGAGTCTCTGATGTCATAGGTGCGCATGAAGTTTGCCAGCAGATCATTGAAGAACCATGACAAATAGAGGAAGAAGAGAACAAAGGGCGGAGAGGTAACGGGCAAAACCTTCTCATCACCAACATAAGTATTGGCACATTCTACAAGGCCCAGTTGCTGTATGAGAGAATCAACACGACGCGCTTTCTCTTGATTTGACATGCTGCCAGGTAATCTCAGCCGAGCACTGAACATGAGGGTCTCCCGTGTGGTCAGGTGAGGGAAAAGGGCATCATCCTGTACCAATTCCACCAAAACAACTTTTTATATTAACAGCAGCCAGCTTCGTAACTGCAACAAGGAAATTCAAGAAAAAAATTCAAGCATCCAACTTCATAACTGCAGGAAGATACATGACTAGTCCTATCTTGCAGTGCCCAACAAGACTCACAATTCAACAATATCAACATTTCAAACAAGAGTTCGTTACTAAGCGCGCACCTGCATAACATAACCAGACACACGTTTGAATGTCGCATCCATCGGGCTTTGATTGACAAGGATTTGCCCCGACAGACTCCGCCGGTCGATGCGACCTGCCATTGCATCCAAAAAAGTTGTCTTCGACGAACCCGAAGGTCCAACAACCGCCAACATCTCGCTGTGATTTGCTCGAGCTGTGACATTGTTGAGGAGAATCTTGTCTTGCGCCACCTTATTGACTTTTATCTTTACCTGCAGCAGCCAGGCAAACTTCTTGAGAAGAAACGAAAAACAGAATCAGTTCCTATTCCATCATGAATTATTTGCTGTTGCATCGCATCAGTGCCTGGCCCAGTAGTATCCATGTTTTACCTTCCTTGCAGTTCCTGCATTATTCCGCCGTTGCCTTACATAGGGAAGGAACAACGCCCCTTTAGAACCTTGTAACATGTATATAGATATGACTAACGATTTGCAGTTTCAAGGGAAAATCTCACCCCCCGAGAAAAGGATTCACTGATCCTTTGCCATGCCATCTTGCATGAAGCAGAAAAGGAGTACAACAAAGTCATTTCAAATACTGTATGACGAATAACACACAAATTAACCTTCAGCCGTACTCTCGCAAAGCAGCAGAGAAAGATAGCACTGAGGTTGACGAAGTAATAAGTAAGGCTTAAACAGATTGAGAAAGAATGGAGATGATCAGAAGCGATCGGGAGGAGCAGCTGATTGCTGACCTTGTAACTCAGGTTGTTCACAGCCAAATTGTAAAGACGATCGCTCTCAGGCTGTGTAGGCGGAAATTTCAGCTGTTCAGCGGGAGAGGGAAACGACTTCTCCCCCCCACGATTCGAGGTCGAAAACATTTTTCCCTCCTCCATAGCCATCTCCACTTGCAGGGCTCCACCGCCACGTCCGTTAGTAAATCCGTCTTCTCCCGCCATTATAATCACACGCACAGCAGCAGCAGCAGCCTGTCAGAGCAAAGAAAAATAAAAGAAAAGCAATTCTGATTCCTTGAAAAGTAAGTGATGTCACAAAGAATTATGCCGAAGTTCTGCTCCAGTCTAGAGCTCTCATCTAATGGAATCCTGACACAAATTCCTTCGCCATCGTCATCAACAACAACAACAACAAAAACAATGTTCTCATCTTCTGCAGCTCTTTTGCTAGTGGAACAATGCAGCTGCTGTTATAAACTTGACCAAACTCCACATTAGCCTTTGCAGAAGCTAACATGAAAGTGTTGGAAATGATCGTTCCCAGAGCAATGCAGTGTATTTATACACTACCTGTCACTGATGTTCCGTGTTTAATAATATATTATTACTAGTGCGGCCGGTGCCACTGGCCCAAGTGTGAACTCGTTACCCAACTAAATTCCCCTTCCAAAACCAGTTTATTATTATTATTTTTTTGGGGGTTATTTAGTTGAATTTCCAGTAATGTAAAAACCTTGGTTGAAAATTGTAGTGTGTTTGGGGGGACCTCCTCAATCAGGAATTTATTTATTTATTTAGTTCTTTATTTTTTCAATTTTGTGAAAGGCATTAATAGCATTGGTTCCCCCTATACAAATATTATTCAAAATTCAATGTCTCCCACAACTTAAGCCGAAAAATTAGGGAATATCACCATACCAAGGTGGTTTTGCCGCACAAGTGCCAAATAATCAACATATTTAAAATTTTGAACTTCAACATAGGAGTTTTTCAATTAAAAAAATTTCGACATTTATTAAGGAATATATTTATTAAACACACAAGAATTAGCAAATGTTTCTTGGTGTCCTTGTGATCAATTGGGTTCATAGTTTCTATGCATGCCTAGACTAGGATAGGGTTTGAATAGTTTGGCCTACAAATCTCATTTGTATTATTTTGATTATATTTCTAGATTTTTTTTTATCAGAAAGGGTTGATAATTTTTCAAAATTTTGAAAAAATAAAAAATTAATTTAATTTATGTCAAAGCTACCTATGTATTGTCGTTACCTCCAAAAAATCTCACTTGTAAACACGATCCCTAAATTTTTTAGTTTTGATTTGATTGAATTTTCAATTACAAATTTGTTCAATCTTTAGTAACTCTTGCACCATAAGTCTAAAACATTATCAAAGAGTGAGCTGAGGGCCACTGTTTGTGATTTTGAAAATCTCACAACATGACAAATCACACATACAAAACAAACAAACTACATTCACTAATAGAGATAGATTCTCAAGACAAGGCTATAGTCGAAGTTCTTTTTATTTTATTTTAATTCTGACGTAGTTGGGTTGGCGATCATCAACAAGAGGGCTTACCAAATTTGGCTACATGTAAGAGAGGCGAAAGCAAAAAAGTTTTGGAATCTTGCTCTATTTTGGCGATATGCTAGAACCTATTTGTCTAAATATGATGACTTCAAATCTTTTTTTTCCTCATCATGTGGCAACTATGAGCGATTTTTAGCTCCAAAACAGGCTTTATATCTGGTACAATAACTTTTCTTCTTTTTTTCTTTTTCTTTTTTCTGTGTTGTTGCTAGGATGCGAAAATTCACCAAAAACAAAAAAATTGGCTACAAGATTTTCTTTTTAATTTTTTGTTATAAATTTTTTTGGTGTTTCTTTTTTTTTCCTCATCATGTGGCAACCATGAGCGATTTTTAGCTCCAAAACAGGCTTTATATCTGGTACAACAACTTTTCTTCTTTTTTTTCTTTTTCTTTTTTTCTGTCTTTTTGCTAGGATGCGAAAATTCACCAAAAACAAAAAAATTGGCTACAAGATTTTCTTTTTAATTTTTTGTTAAATTTTTTTTTTGGTGTTTCTGTTTTTTTTCCTCATCATGTGGCAACTATGAGCGATTTTTAGCTCCAAAACAGGCTTTATATCTGGTACAACAACTTTTCTTCTTTTTTTTCTTTTTCTTTTTTCTGTGTTGTTGCTAGGATGCGGAAATTCACCAAAAAAAAAAAAAATTGGCTACAAGATTTTCTTTTTAATTTTTTGTTATGAATTTTTTTGGCGTTTCTTTTCAAAAAGATTAGAAAAAAATAGGTCCAATTTTCACCAAAAAACACAAATTTCCCCATTTTTTGGATCTATATCTGGTACAACAACTTTTCTTCTTTTTTTCTTTTTCTTTTTTCTGTGTTGTTGCTAGGATGCGGAAATTCACCAAAAACAAAAAAATTGGCTACAAGATTTTCTTTTTAATTTTTTGTTATAAAGTTTTTTGGCGTTTCTTTTCAAAAAGATTAGAAAAAAATAGTCCAATTTTCACCCAAAAAAAATATAATTCCCCATCTTTTGGTCCAAAAATAATAATTAATGTTAAAACACACACACACACACACACAGGCTAAAGTTATTTAAAAGAGGTAAAAAACAAACGTATTTAAGTGGGCAATGCTAAGATCCTAAGATTTGAACTCAGGATCTGGGAACCAAGCGGGACTTAACTGAAAGTCCTTACACCAGGGTCAGCCAAACACAAAGGACAAAGGGACTAAAAGTTCCCACCAGCCTTAACCAAAGTAAAAAGGTGCAAAGTGACCAAAAGTCCCCACCAGGGTTAAACAAAGTAGAAAGCGGTCACAGGCTGACGAGGCACAATAATTACAATTATTTTTATTTTATTTTTTCAAATAATTGGCGATTTTTTCCCCCAAAAAATTAAAAAAATGTCAAATAAATTACTCAAAATTCAATATCTCCCCCACCTTGGGTCTAACAATTACAAAATCATCTCAAAAAAATCTCTCTCCACAAACACTTTCCAATAATACCAAGAGCTTGCCTCAATTTTCGTAAAATATTTAATTTAGATTATGCTGAAATTGTTTTTGAAAAAAATGTTCAATATTCGATAAGTCTTGCACCATCACTTGAAACACTACCAAACCACCTTGAGGGCTTTCAAACGGTACCAAGAGCATGGGGTGAGGGGCACTATGGTTTGGGAGATTTCAACGTGACAAACAAAACAAACAAACAACCTTCCTTAATGGATTAAATTGTCAAACTTGGCTTTACAAACTAATTATATTATTTTCAGAAATGTTGAAAATTTTCAAAAATGATTTCTTCCAAATCAAAAAATATTGTGAAGAATAATAGTGAATATTTAGGAATGTTTCATTTGTCGAAATGAATTTTTCAAAATTAATTAATTATTTGACAGGCATGTGTTGAAATGGCCATGGTACTACGGTATGTACTTTACAAACTCCACATTGCGCTTTGCACAAGTAATCATAAGAATGTTTAGGAGAGATTGTATTGTTAAGATTAAGGTGTCTAGACTCTAGACTATTGTTGTTTAGTTCAATGGTTTTATGGGGAACTTTTAGTTTTAGAGTTTCCAGTTAACATTTAAAAAAAATTAATTTCATGGAACTTCCAGTGAGTTCCTGAGGGTTTTTTTAAAAAATAGATTGAAAAATTGGCAACTTTCTTCAAGGAATTAGGAGTACTAGTCACATTTACACTAGAAAAACACATTTATCCAAAAGTTTCCCAAATGGTGTGTTGAATAAATGACCCAAATTTAAAATTAATAATAATAATAAAATTTTAAAAATTAAAAAATTAAAAAATTAAAAAAAAATCATGGGTTGGTTCTGAGTCCAGTTTCTCATATTCTGAAACTAAGTTTAAGGTCATATTCTGGTAAAAAAACAATTCCAATCGAAATTGTCCAATTCCAATCTAGTTTGGAAACCAAGTCCAGTTCCACCCACACTAAACAATGCTCAGATTGGAGAGTTGTGATTCTGGGCCATAATTGAAGAACCGAGTACAAATTACACCATAACTAAACTGTACATTATGCTTATGACCATTTCCAAGAGGTGCTATAATGTATGTGCTTATTGCTTACTTAGAAAATTTTAACCCTCATAGAAAAAGGGCTTACTTACGCCGCGGTTTTAGTAGGAGGCAGGTTCTACAGCACAGTTCTGGTGAGAGTTCTCCAGAATGTAGAACCTGTAATATATGGGTTCCCAGGAATTGCACCAGGAACTGAGAGGCTGGAACTCACCCATGACAATGGGGAACGTGTGATAATGAGTTCCCATGAATTGAACCAGGAACTGTGAGGCTGGAACTCACCCACAACACACCTTTTGCCAACCCTGTTCCCTTTCAGAAATGTGGGTAAAAAGTGCATATCTGCAATAATAATCAAATTCTTGGAATCTTGGAATTAGCTTTGCCAGTTTGTGTAACTTGAAATTTGATGGTTCTTGTGACCAGAGGGATTTTTATTTATTTATTTATCTAGATTTTTTTGTGGTGAATTTTTGCCTCCTCGTGACAAAAAAAGAAAAAGCTAGTGCCACAGATACACGGGCTCTTTTTTTTCCTTTTTTTTTTTTTGGAAAAGAATGGGCCAAAGTCGCCACATTATGACAAAAAAATTCAGAAATGAACATATTTAGAGAATAGTTTCTAGGATGTAGCCAAAATGTAGAACAATTCCTAAACTTTGCTACTTTCCTCTCTTACCTGTAGCCAAATTTGGCAAAAGTCCTCTTGTGGACGATAGCCAACCCTCTAGTACCTCACCGATTTGAAAAAAGAACACTGCTCTTGACTACTTGTGCAATCTGCTTTTTTTTCTTTCTTTTTTTGTGTTTTTCCTCATGTCATGCAATTGCAAGAAGTAAATAGGAATTTAAAGATTGGGAAATAATTAATTACAATCTGGAACCTTCTTGTGAATTATGTACTATAGAATGGTTAAGCCCCTGCCCACATGATGTTGGGTAAGGTGCAAGTGATCCCATCCATTAGGGCAAGCTAGGTGGGCATTATGAGCTCACCAGCACCTTACCAACATAATAGGCAGGGGTGAGGAATTCCATGACATTAAGGTCTGGGGTGGCAGATTCAACCATTTTGAAAAACAACCATGATGTTTCAACAGATACATTCTGGTCACTATTACTTGTGTATGATCATCATTGGGAAGGTTATGTCATAGAATGTGGTCAAGAAAATGACATAATCTGCCACTCCAGACCTTAATGCCATTGACACCATTGGATGAACATGTTAAACGTAAAGGAGCTTCTTAGTAGCGGTTCATCTCTCTCTCTCTCTTGTGGTGTCTTTAATGTCTTTTTTGCTCATGATGCAATTGTCGACTCCAAAACTAATCCAACATCTAAGCCCTATTATACCTTAACCCTGAGAAGGATTGGGAATTTTACAACTCTCATGAAACTTTAACCAGTCGAAACATCTTGGGAAATTTTTTTGGATTTGAACCTCACCTGACTTATATCTTAAAATCACTCTACTTGCCCAACAACACTAGTGTAACATCCTCTAACTAGGAAATTGCAGCCCCATCTTTATTTCCGGGTAAATTGCATTCTAGCACCCTTATCTCTAATATGGCAGTCGAGATGCAGCAGCCAGGGTGAACCTGCAGGTAGGGTCTTTACCATGGTACAAGTGTAGGTACTGGTTCACCAAAGGCGAGAAGCTGCGAGGACACTTCAACAGAAGTTTCACAAGTCCTTCAATAGAAAACTCCTGGACTGATCATCAGCATCTGCTGAATATCTGCTGAATATATTTATTCCATATATATATATATATATATATAATTTTTTTAAAAAAAATTAAAATTTTTTTTTTAGGGTTTAGGAGGCTAGGGGGGGGGGGGTAAGATCCTGGAAGGCTTGTATAACTCTGAACCCATGAAACCATTGGAGGATCCGCAAATTGAGGGTTGTTTGTTGTGTATAGGGGAAGGCTGTGCTGTAAGTGCACTATCTATCCCCTGGGAGCCAATACTCAGGTGTGACCTTCCTTAGTGCAACAAGTCAAGAGCAAATCATCTCTCTGGTTGAGATGCATTCAAGTGAATGTTCAAGATTGCATCCGAGCAAAACACCCTGCTCCAGGGAAATTACATGAAGGTTCTCCTCACAGATAATTTGTACAGTGCCTTTTTACGTTAAAAGAAATGTCAGCCTGTTTGTGGTTAGCATTGATCTTTAGGTTAATTAATGGTAAACCAGGCTTAGCCATCCGAAAATACCCGAGTACCTTTGGCCAATTTGACACTAATTATATTATTTTCAGAAATGTTGAAATTTTCAAAAAATATTGTGAAAGATAATAGTGAATATTTAGGAATATTTTCTTTGTTGAAATTAATTTTTCAAAATTAAATAATTATTTGAAATGTGTTGAAATGGCCAAGGTACTACAGTATTAAAGTAGACAATGTGGAGGAATGAAAAGAGAATAATGAGACGACAAGGGGTGCCGATGCAACCGGTATTAATTTCCATCTAACCATAAGTTAATGTTTGGGACAACTTAATTTCATTTATGATTTCCTTTTGAAGAAAGAGAAGAGACTAAGTTAAAAGCACTTTCTGACGAATTTTCGCCTGTAACAAAAAGGGCTTGAAAGTGAGCAACTCCCCTGGAAGAAGCTATCTCTCAAAGTTGGTCTTGCAGCACAAGTTTGCAGACATTCAGATTTCAGAGAATCCGGGCTTTTGATTTCTTTCCTTCCTTTTGATAAGCCCATTGCCATGTGAAAGAATTCCTCCCTACCCTTCCCCTTCCCCCACCCCCAAGAAAGGAATACAATAGAGTTAGATGTTAAAGTACCCAAACTGGGGAGTACTGGGCCCCAGTTTTGTTAAAACTGGGTATGAAATTTAAAAAATCTGGATGAATACAGTACACACGAAAAAAAAAAAAAAAACAAAAAAAAAATAGTATTGGAGGGAAAAAGTTTTTTTTCACCTATTTTGTATTTTATAATTGTTTTCAATAAATCTATGTTTTTA